>Ga0160423_10000235_pt1 | contig 43676 bp, 28 predicted proteins | sample CRUFie14St8metaG_FD_108191 | JGI IMG/M metagenome (GOLD analysis project Ga0160423, IMG submission 108191) | Marine microbial communities from the Costa Rica Dome - CRUD Field 142mm St8 metaG | ecosystem: Environmental > Aquatic > Marine > Oceanic > Photic zone | place: Costa Rica: the Eastern...
TTAGAAGTTTAAAAATAAAATATTATAAATATATTATATGTATATGTTTATTAAACAGCTGCTCAGAAGATAATCACAGTGCATACGGTGGGGATGGAATTGCCCCGGGAAAGGTAATAGTTAATTCTGTTGAGAATAAACCTGGTGGCGCAGTCATTAGATTTACTCCCCCAAATGATTCAGATTTGTTATATATAAAAGGAAAATATTATGATGAAAATAATACTCAGAAAGAAGTTATAGTATCATCATATATTGATAGTTTAAGTATTATTGGCTTTGGATTAACTGGAAATTACCCTGTTGATGTTACAGCAATTGATGTTGGAGACAACGAATCTGAGCCTGAAACAGTTATAATCTCACCTCTTGAAGCACCAATCCATGCCATTTTAGAGTCGATTACCGGGACACAAGATTTTGGAGGTATTAATATTTCTTATCAAAACCCTACAAGAGCTGAGGTATCTTTAAATATGTCAATTCAAGAAGAAGACGGAGAAATTGTATTTAAAGAATCATTTTATACTAGCCAAGCTAATAGTTCTTACAGCTTTAGAGGTTATGATGCTGAACCAACAGTTTTTGTAATCTATGTAGAGGATAGATGGGGAAACCAAACAGCAAGCAAAAGTTTTGAAGTCACACCTCTTCAGGATGAATTTTTAGATAAAGGATTCTTTTCAATTATTTCAATGCCTGGAGACGAGAGTTTTAGTGAGTATGGTTTTTCTGCCAATCAAATGTGGGATGGGTCATGGAGTAATCAATGGAACTGTGGGCATACAAATTTTTTATCTTTGCCCCACCAATTAACTTTAGATTTAGGTCAAACAGCAAATTTAAATAGATTTAAATTATATCAGCGAGGGGGCAGTGAATTATATAAACATGGGAATCCTAAGATTTTTAGAATGTATGGAAGAGCTAATTTAGATAATTTACCTATATATGATCCTGACGATCCTGGAGATGGTTGGATATTTCTAGGGGAATTTGAATCGTTTAAACCATCTGGGTTACCTCCAGGGTCAAATACCGATGAAGATTATTTATTTCAAGATAACGGAGAAGATTTTGTGTTTAGTTTCGAATCACAACAACACAATATAAGATATATAAGATTTATAAATATTGAGTCATGGAATAATCAAATGGTTACGGTGATTGGCGAATTATCATTTTGGGGTAGTATTATTCAATAGCACAAACTAATGAAAAATTTAAAATTTAAAATAATTATCTTTTTCTGTTTAATCGCAATAACTAATAGTTGTGAAGACATGGATAAAATTCATAGTCAATACTTAAATGGGGAAATAATTTACAGTGGTAAATTAGATACTTTATTGATAAGGCCTGGACTTTACAGAGCACAGCTTGAGGGATATACTCATTTATTAGGTAATTCAAATAAAGTTATTATTGAATTTGATGATAGGAATGAGGTGTTTGATATTGAAGAAAATGTTCCCGAAATTTTTTCAGCGATAATTGAAAATTTAGATGAAGACTTTTATGAATTTGATGTGACTACACAAGATCAAGAAGGGAACTTATCAGTTCCTCAAACTGTCAGTGGCTATGCGGTTGGAGATAATTTTGTAAATGATCAACCTCCCAGAGAAATTAATGATTTTACTTTTGAAACTGATGGTAACTTTGTTAACTTTTTTGGGAATGCTGAATCTGAATTTGTTATATACACAACTGTAGATTATGAAAATGAAAATGGTAGTGTAACAAGAGACACTTTGTTTTTTGAAGACAACAGAGTAGAATTAATAAACTTCTTACCACAAGGTAACATTACCACTAGGTCATACATTCAATCTGGACTTAGAGGCATTGATACAGTAGCTCTAGACGAGGTTGACTATTCATTACCAGATGTTCCTTACTCCGAATTGTCAAAAGATTTTATTCAAATAGTTGATATGCCCGGAGATAATAACGGAGAATATGATGGAGCTGACCCTAAGCAGTTTTTATTTGATGGTGATGGATCATGGAATGGAAATAATCATCAAACATTTTTCTCTCAGCCTGGCAACATACCACACCATTTTACGATTGATTTAGGAGTAAATACAGTTTTAAGGAAGGTCAAATTAGAAATGCCTGATGCACAGGAATTTAATAATAATAATGCAACAAGAGTTCAAATTTGGGGTAGGCAAGATCTTTTATTTGCTGAGACAAGTAGTAGTACTGAGGATGATTTAATAAATGCAGGTTGGATTTTAATGAAGGATGTAAATATTGATGGCGAGAATGAAAGCAATCATAGTTTCTTAATAAGCCCAACAAATCCAATGAGATATGTTAAATATAGAGTGGTGTCAACAGTAGGGAATATTCATTCTCAATTGACAGAATTGACATTTTATGGGCAAAATACAGAGCCGATTACACACGATAAATCTTTATTTTCAATGGTACAAATGCCAAGTGATAATCCAGGTACGTTTTATAACGCTAATCCGAGCCAGTATTTATGGGATAATAACTCTTTATGGTCAGGAAGTGATGAATATGGATATCATTCTGGAGAGAATTCCGTTCCAGGACATTTTACAATAGACCTTGGAGTAAAGACTCAATTAAGAGGAGCTCAATTTCATTTTAGAGACCCTTCAAATTATTCAGGGAACAACCCTACACAAATTGAAATTTGGGGTAGATCTGATTTAATTGATGCGACAGTATTACCTAATTTCCAGGCTATTGGGAATAATGTCATATCTAATCCAACTACCTCAGAAAGCCTAAGTGAAGCAAATTGGATTCTTTTGTCTTCACAAAGCATAGACGGTGCAAATCTTCTGTCGTTTGAGTATGAAATTCAACCAAATGATATGGTCAGATACTTGAAGATTAGATTTGTTGATACAGTCGCTGGCAGTGGTTGTCAATTTATAGAAGTTAATTTTTTTGGTAATGGGGCAATTGTTGAATAAAAAAATTATTTTTTCACTCTCGCTATGTCTTTTTTTATCAAATTCATTTTCCCAAAATTTATATAATTATGTAGATACGAAAATAGGTTCGAAAGACAATGGTTTAGAAAGCGGGTATACCTTTGTTGGAGCTGCGTATCCATTTGGTATGATTCAATTTACTCCTAGTTTTTTTTCTCCTAATAAAGGCTTTGTGGTTACACAGTTAAGTGGAGCAGGTTGTCCAAATATGGGAAATTTTCCTGTTTTAGCTTTTTCAAGTGAGATTATAGAGTCTCCAAATAAAATGGATAAGTTTAGCCCATACAAATCAATAAATGAATCTAAAGCTGGTTTGATGTCCGTAGAAATGGATGATGGAACAGAAATTAGTGTAACCACAACAAAGAGAACAGCTGTTGCAAAATTTAAATTTAATAAGTCTGAAATAGGTTCAGTTATAATAGGATCTGGAATTAACTCAACAAAAGTTAAAGAAGCTTTTGTAACTACCACTTCACCAATGACTTGTGAGGGATTTGCTATTGGAGGTGATTTTTGTGGTTCAGATACTAATTACCCATTATATTTTTATGTTGAATTTGACAGACCTTCTTTAAGTACAAAACTTTGGAAAAACGATAAAATAATTAGAAAAAACACGGTAAAAGGCCCTAATTCTGGAGTAATTTTCACATTTGATACTTCACAAGAAAAAGAAGTTAATTACAAAATATCTATTTCTTATGTTTCTATCAATAATGCAAAATTGAATATGGAATCTGAAAATTATGGTTTTAATTTTCATTCTTATTTGTCAAAAAATCATGACTCTTGGAATGATAAGTTAGGCACTATTATGATCTCAGACGGAGATGACGATGAGTTAATCCAATTTTATACAAGTTTTTATAGAAGTTTAATTCACCCAAATATAGTTAGCGATGTAAATGGTGAGTATTTAGGTGCGGATTTTAAAATTCATAATACATCTAGCGAAAGGGATCAGTATAGTTCTTTTAGCGTTTGGGATACATATAGAACTCAATCACAATTGTTGGCCTGGTTATTTCCCAAGGAAAGTAGTGATATGGTGAGGTCTTTGATAGATTTCGCTGATCAGTCTGGTGGATTTGGGAGATGGATATTAGCCAATATTGAAACAGGAATTATGCAAGGAGATCCAACACCAATTTTAATTTCAAATTCGTATTCGTTCGGAGCAACTGATTTTGATCTTGAAATGGCATTAAAATATATGAAAATTGGTGCTACAATTCCTAGACAAAAATCTCAAAATCAAGAGATTAGACCTTATTTAGAAGAATACATTAATGATGGTTATACTTTTGCATCAATGCATTTAGAATATACTTCTTCAGATTTTGCAATCGCTCAATTTGCTTTAAATGCCCTAAATGATAAAGAGACATATAATTTTTTTTTAAATCGTTCCAAAAATTGGATTAATATATACAATCCAAAAATTAATTGGCTTAACTCTAGATACCCAAATAGAAAATGGAAAAATATAAATGATGATTGGAGAGAAGGAACTTATAAAAATTATTTTTGGATGGTACCTTATGACTTAGATGGACTAATACAAAAAATTGGAGGTAAGGAAATTGCTGAACAAAGATTAGACTCTCTTTTTGTCAAAATTGATGCAAGTTATGATGATAAATGGTTTGCTTCCGGGAACGAACCTGATTTTCATGTCCCTTGGATATATAATTGGACAAATTCTAATGAAAAAACATCTAAAATAATTAATAGAATTCATAACCAGATGTACAATAGTAGCCCTTCAGGTCTTCCTGGGAATGATGATCTTGGGACCATGGGTTCATGGTATGTTTTTTCATCAATAGGTCTTTATCCGGTAATACCAGGAGTTGGTGGATTTTCAATTAATTTACCAAAGTTTAAAAATATCAAAATTAAGCTAGCGGATAATGTTTTAATAATTCAAAAGCAAAATCAAAAAATTGACTTTGTAAAATCGTTAGATATCAATAATAAAAGTCATAATAGTACATGGTTAAGTTTAAAAAAAATAAAAAAGGGAGGAACAATTATTTTTAACAGAGATATAGAAAATAATTGGATAATTAACGATAGTATACCCAAAGTATTAAATTAATTACATATGAAAACAAAAAAAATAATTTTTAGCTTATCAATTATACTAATTGCAATTTTAATTGTTAGTATTAAGCCTAGTTCTGATAATAATTATGTAAAATTTGTAGATCCTTTTATTGGCTCTGGTGGCCATGGTCATGTTTTTGTTGGAGCAAATGTCCCATTTGGAGGGGTACAAGTTGGACCAACAAACTTTAATAAAGGGTGGGATTGGTCTTCGTCTTATCACCATTCTGATAGTATAGTCAAAGGCTTTTGTCATTTGAATGTTAGTGGAACTGGTATGTCAGATTTGGGTGAATTAACGTTAATGCCTACAAATGGGCCTCTTAAAATAAATGCTGGTACACAAAACAACCATTTGAGGGGTTATTCCTCTTTATATCGTAAGGAAAATGAAATAGTTTCACCAGGTTATTATAAAGTTTTTTTAGAAAGATATAATATTAATGTAGAGCTGACTGCTTCAAAGAGAGCAGGTTTTCATAGGTATACCTACCCAAAATCTAAAAATTCAAGGGTCATTATTGACTTAGGAGAGGGTAGTGCAGATAGACCAACAGAGACATTTTTAAGAAAAGTTAATGACACCTTGTTTGAGGGATATAGGTTTTCAACAGGATGGGCAACTGACCAAAGAGAATTTTTTAGTGTTATTGTTTCTAAACCTATAGAAAATTTTTTATTGTATGATCGGGGGCGAAAAATTAAAGCAAATGAAAAGAAAGGTAAATATGTTAAGGGGGTTTTAGAATTTAAAACTGATGAGCAAGAAGAAGTTTTATTTAAAATGGGTGTATCAAATGTTAGTATGGAAAATGCTTTAGAAAATTTAATAACTGAGGTTCCTGGCTGGAACTTTGAAAAAGTTCATAATAATGCAATTTCTGATTGGAATCGTGAGTTATCAAAAATAAAAATTAAAACAAAAGATCCTGTTAAGAAAAAAATATTTTACACAGCAATGTACCATACAATGATAGCTCCTAATCTGTATCATGATGTTAATGGTGAGTATAGGGGAACAGACAAGAAAGTATATTCTGATTCATCTTTTACAAATTATACTTTATTTTCACTTTGGGATACTTATCGAGCCGCACATCCACTATATACTATAACACAACCTAAAAGAGTTAGCGATATGGTTAACTCGATGCTTAAAATATTTGATCATCAGGGGAAATTACCTGTTTGGCATCTTAGGGGAAATGAAACTAATACTATGCCAGGGTACAGTGCAGTTCCAGTTGTAGTTGATGCAGTTTTAAAGGGAATTAAAAATATCAATAAAGAAGAAGCTTACAATGCAGTTAAAAAAAGTGCCACTGGTTATTTCGAACCAGGTGTTAAGGAGTTAATGAATTTTGGTTACATCCCATCAGACTTAATGGTTGAATCAGTGGCCAGTTCAATGGAATATGCAATTAGCGATTGGGGTATAGCTCAACTAGCAAAAACCTTAAATAAAACTGATGACTATTATTATTTCTCAGATCGATCAAAAGCATATAAAACCTATTTTGATAATGAGTCAAAGTTTATGAGAGGTAAATTATCAAATGGTGAATGGAGAACCCCTTTTGACCCCGTCTCAGCACAGCACAGAATTAACGACTATTGCGAAGGAAATGCCTGGCAATATCTTTGGCTTGTACCACAAGACCCCGAAGGTTTAATTGAATTACTTGGAGGGGATGAAAAATTTATACAAAAATTAGATCAGCTTTTTAGTATGTCATCAGAGCTTGAAGAAGGCTCTTCAATGGATATTACTGGGTTAATTGGGCAGTATGCTCATGGTAATGAACCAAGCCATCATACTACCTACATGTATGCTTATGCAGGAGCACAATATAAAATCCCTAAAAATGTTCGTTATATCTTAAATGAGTTGTATACAGATAAGCCTGATGGTTTAAGCGGGAATGAAGATTGTGGGCAAATGTCAGCTTGGTATATTTTTTCTTCCTTGGGATTTTACCCAGTTAATCCATCCAATGGAGCATATGTTTTTGGTAGTCCTATATTTGACGAAGTTTTAATTGAATTAGAAGGAAATAAAAAATTTAAAATTATAACTGAAAACAATTCTATGGAAAATATATTTATTGATTCAGTAACTTTAAATGGGAAAAGCTACTTAAATTCTTTCATAACACATAAAGACATTTTAAAGGGTGGAGAATTAAAGTTTATTATGAGCAACAAGCCAAATAAAAATTTTGGCAGTAATATTAACAATAGGCCAAAATCAAAGGTATATTAATTTATATGAGGTTTAAAATTTTATATATATTCCTTTTTTTAAATCGTGTTTTTTTTGCTCAAATTGATCAAGACTACACTAGTTTTATAAATCCATTGATTGGTAGTGACTCTACCCATGAGTTATCAAATGGAAATACTTATCCTGCAATTGCTTTACCATGGGGGTTGAATTTTTGGACTCCTCAGACAGGTGAAATGGGGGATGGATGGATTTATACTCATGATAACCAAGGGCTATTAGGAATTAGACAAACTCATCAACCTAGTCCGTGGATAAATGATTATGGTGCATTTTCTGTTATGGCTTCCGTTGGTAAGCTTAAGGTCTTAGAAAAAGATAGAAGGACAGAGTTTAAAAATGAAATTGTAAAACCTAATCACTACAAAGTTAAATTAGTTGATTCTGGATTAGAAATTGAAGTTGCTCCCACTAGAAGTTCTGCACATTTTAAGGTCAATTCTTCATCAACAAAAAAAATAAATATTATAATAGATGCCTTTTTTAAAGGTTCAAGTGTTCAAATCAATCCTAAAAAAAATATAATATTTGGAACTTCAAAAAATAATTCAGGTGGTGTTCCAGAAAATTTCTCAAATTATTTTGTTATTAAATTTAAAACACCATTTAATACTTTTGGAACATGGGATAAAAAAGGGAAAATGTATAAAACTTATGAATTGAGTGGAGATCATGTTGGAGCATATGTATCTTTTGATTCAATTGTTGGAAATATTGAATTTAAAGTTTCATCATCATTTATTAGTCATCAACAAGCTTTGATTAATCTAGATCGTGAAATACCGTCAAATCAAAGTTTTGAGGAGACAAGAGAGTTGGCAAAAGAAAAATGGAATATGGAACTTTCAAAAATAAAAGTAACTCCATTTAATAAAATGAATAGCCAAGAAAAACACCAAAATATGATAAAATTTTATTCATGTTTTTATAGGACTATTTTATTTCCAAGAGCCTTTCATGAATATGATGTTAAAGGAAAAAAAATACATTATAGTCCTTATAATGGAAAGGTATTAGAGGGTCCGCTTTACACTGATAATGGGTTTTGGGATACATTTCGTGCAGTATTTCCTTTTTATAATTTGCTATATCCTGAAAAAATGGGTGAAATACTTCAAGGTATTATGGTAAATCCATATAAAGAAAGTGGCTGGTTGCCTGAATGGTCAAGTCCTGGGCATAGGGATTGTATGATTGGTTCAAATTCAGCATCAATTATTGCTGAGGCATATTTAAAAGGTGTAAGGGAATTTGATATTAATATTGCATACGAAGCAATTATTAAAAACACTGATAATCAAGGCCCATTGGGGTCAGTTGGAAGAAAAGGATTTAAAGAATATAATTCACTGGGATATATTCCATTTGATGTTAAAATCAATGAGAGCGTTGCTCGTACTTTAGAATATTCTTATAATGATTATTGTATTTATAAGTTAGCCGAAGAACTGAGTAGACCGAGAAATGAAATTGAAATTTTTAAGTTAAGATCTAATAACTATAAAAATGTTTTTGATAATTCTGTTAATTTTATGAGAGGAAAATCTAAATCTGGTAATTTTGAACCTAGATTTAGGCCTGACAAATGGGGAGGAGTTTTTACTGAAGGGAGTTCTTGGCACTACACATGGTCAGTTCTTCATGATATTCCTGGTTTGATTGGGTTAATGGGTGGGAAATTAAATTTTATTGAAAAAATGGATTCTATTTTCAAAACACCACCTACATCTGATTTTAGTTATTATGGTTTCAAGATTCACGAAATATTAGAAATGGAATTAATAAATATGGGTCAATATGCACACGGGAATCAGCCTATCCAACATGTACTTTACTTATATAATTACGCTGGTCAGCCATGGAAAACTCAAGAGAAAGTTAGATATGTAATGGATAATTTGTATGGTATTGAAGAAGATGGATATTGTGGAGATGAAGATAATGGTCAAACTTCAGCATGGTTTCTTTTTTCTTCAATGGGATTTTACCCAGTCGCACCAATAACTGGTGATTATATAATAGGTAGTCCTCTTTTTGAAAAAGTAGAGATTCAATTAACAAATGGCAATAAAATTATTATAAATGCTAAAGAAAATGATCCTAAGTCAGTTTACATTAATAGATTGAATTTAAATGGAAAACAATATAACAAAAGCTGGTTAATTCATGACACGCTAATTAATGGAGCGGAAATTGATTTTTTCATGTCAAAAGAACCAAATTTTGATTGGGGTAATGAACAATAGTTTTTATTGTTACATTAGCAAAAAAAAAACGCTTTTAATTATTTTTTTTATTTATATTTAGGTTTTTTAAAACACGAATAAAATTAAAATAATAAAAATGAAAAAATTACGTACAACATTATTTATTGCTTTGATTATGGTATTTGGGACCCTTAATGCCAGTAGCAGTACTACTAATTTAAGCAATACTGCCAGTATAATATCTCTTTCAATTCAAGATGACGTTACTGAGACAGATTCTTTAGGATTCCATCAAGAGCTAAAAAAGAGATTTATTGAAGGGGGTCCTGGATTTATGGGGATAGTTTTATTGTGCTTGATTCTCGGCTTGGCTATAGCAATTGAAAGAATTATATATTTAAACTTATCCACAACAAATACTCAAAAATTAATTGAAGACGTTGAAGATAAGATTTCATCAGAAGGATTAGAGGCTGCTAAGGAAGTCTGCAGAAATACAAAAGGCCCAATTGCTTCCATTTTTTATCAAGGATTAGATAGATCTACAGAAGATTTAGATGCAGCAGAGAAAGCTATTGTTGCATATGGTGGAGTTCAAATGGGACAACTGGAAAAAAATGTATCCTGGATATCTTTATTTATTGCATTAGCACCAATGCTTGGGTTCATGGGTACGGTTATTGGAATGATCCAGGCTTTTGATAAAATTGAAGCTGCAGGAGATATGCAGCCATCGCTGGTAGCTGGAGGTATCAAAGTAGCACTTTTAACAACAGTTTTTGGACTGATTGTTGCAATTATTCTCCAAATATTTTACAATTATATAATATCAAAGATTGATAGTATAGTTAATAACATGGAAGATGCTTCAATTTCACTAATGGATATACTTGTCAAATATAAAAAATAATAGGCTTATTAAAACAAAACTGATAATTATGGATTTACAGAAATTATTGAAAATCATAGCAGCTGTAGTAAGTTTAGCTTCTATAATATTTCTAGGAAGTTTAATTTCAGCTGGTGATGAAGCTATTAAAGCAGGTGAAAGTTCATCAAGTGTTAATTCATACATGTTCCTAGCTTATTTAGCTTTACTTATAGCTATTTTATCAGCGATTGCTTTCACAATAATAAATATTATTACAAATTCTTCAGGTTTAGTAAAAACGATGATATCTGTTGGAGTATTTTTGTTTCTATCTCTTATTTGTTACTTTATTGCATCAGGTAATGAAACGATACTCAAAGATGGATCTGTATTAACGGTATCCCAATCAAGGTTAGTTGGTGCTGGTTTGTATTTGTTTTATTTCTTATCTTTTATTGCAGCTGGAACTATGTTGTTCTTTGGTGTAAAAAAATCATTAAATAAATAATATGGCTAAACGTTCTGCTCCTGAAGTTAATGCTGGCTCCATGGCTGATATAGCCTTCTTGCTTTTGATTTTTTTCTTAGTTACTACTACCATAGAGAAAGATTCCGGAATTAACAGAAAACTTCCTCCAATGGAAGAAATTGACCCACCTATAATTAAACAAAAGAATATTTTTACTGTTTTATTAAATGGGAAAGATCAATTATTAGTCGAAGAGGAATTAATGGATATAACTGATTTGAGAGATGAGGCTGTAAAATTCCTTGATAATAATGGAGATGGCTCGTGTAGTTATTGTTTTGGAAAAAAAGATCCTAAATCTTCTGACAATCCTGAAAAAGCCATAATATCTTTGAAAAATGAAAGAGAAACGTCATATGCAGCATATATTTCAGTTCAAAATGAGTTAGTCGCTGCTTACAATGTTCTGAGAAACAGAAGGGCACTTGAATTAGGTCCGTCTAGAGGTTTTCAAAATATGAATTTTGTAAAAATGCAATTAAATTATAAGGATGCTCGTTTCACAGGGAATAAAGAAAAATTAAAATCTTTAATTGATCAAATCAAGCTAGAGTTCCCTCAAAAATTATCTGAAGTTCAATAAAATAAATTTTTAATTACCATTAATATGTCAAAGTTTAAGAAAAAAAAGACTGGAGGTTTACCAGCAATTTCAACGGCATCTTTGCCTGACATTGTTTTTATGTTACTCTTCTTTTTCATGGTAGCAACAGTAATGCGTGAAAATACGCTAAAAATTCAAAATTCACTTCCAGTAGCCAATCAAGTTGAAAAGTTAGATAAAAAAAATCCAATAAGCTATATTTATATGGGTAAGCCAAGCTCAGGCTATGAAAAGTTTGGAACAGAAGCTCGAATTCAATTAAATGATCAGTTTGCTTCAATTAATGAAATAAGTGCATTTATAAGTTCAGAACGTTCAGCATTGAGAGAAGAATTAATACCATTTTTAACTGTTGCTTTAAAGGTTGACAGAGATGCTAACATGGGCATAGTAGGTGATGTTAAGCAAGAACTTCGTAAAGTGAATGCTTTAAAGATTAATTATACTACTGGAATAGGTGATGTTGAAACTAATATGAATTAAAAATATTATGTTTGATTATCTTGTTTCAAGGGTATTCTTTAATGAATACCTTTTTTATTTTAATAAAAAAAATTATTTATTAACATTTTTATTCTTTACTCTAAGTTTTTATTCACAAGAAGAGTTAAACGAATCAGTTGATTCTTTGTACAGAGAAGATCAAATTTATTTTGGAATTACATATAACACTTTAATTAATACTCCGGAATCACTTACACAAACAGATTTTTCACCTGGATTTAGTTTAGGAATAATTAGAGACTTTCCTATAAACAAAGAACGTGATATTGCACTTGGTTTTGGCATGGGATATTCATTAAATATATACTCCCAAAATTTAAAAATTGTAAGGCAAAACAATAACAATTTCTTATATGAACTCGTTTCATCGCAAGATTTTGAAAAGAATAGATTTTCATTTCAAGCAATTGAAATTCCTTTTGAAATTCGTTGGCGAACATCAAATAAAATAAGTTATAAATTTTGGCGCATTTATTTTGGCATAAAAACTAGTTATATCGTTAATTCAAAATCTATTTTTACAAGCGAAAATCTAAATCAATCTAATAAAAATTTAGATTTAAATAAATGGCAATATGGATTATCTCTAAGCCTAGGTTATAATAACTGGAATTCTTTCTTTTACTATGGATTAAATTCTATTTTTAATAATGTATTATTAGCTGAAACCCCAATTGAGATGAGAAGTTTAAATATTGGACTTATATTTTATATACTATAAATCTTTATTAAGGCAGTATATTTTATTTAGAAATATCAAAATAAATACATTTTATATATCAAACTCTTATATTAAAATTTATTAATTTTGCCAATTAATAAAATATTAATGAAACCAATATTTCCTGAACATAAAGGATTAGATTTACCTGAAATAGCTAAGAATATACTATGCTATTGGGATAAAAACCAAATCTTTCAAAAAAGTGTTTCAACAAGGGAAGGTCAAGAACCATTTATCTTTTATGAAGGTCCTCCATCAGCTAATGGTTTGCCTGGTGTTCATCATGTACTAGCAAGAGCAATAAAAGATATTTTTCCAAGATATAAGACAATGAAAGGTTATCAGGTTAAAAGAAAAGCTGGGTGGGATACACATGGTCTTCCTGTTGAATTAGGAGTTGAGAAAGAACTTGGTATAACTAAAGAAGATATTGGTAAAAATATTTCTGTGGAAGATTATAACTCTGCTTGTCGTGAGGCAGTAATGAGATACACGAATATATGGAATGATTTAACTAAAAAAATGGGTTATTGGGTTAATATGCAAGATCCATATTTAACTTTTGATTCAAAATATATCGAAAGTGTTTGGTGGTTATTAAAAGAAATATATAAAAAAAATCTTCTATATAAAGGATATACGGTACAACCTTACTCACCAAAGGCCGGAACTGGATTAAGTTCTCATGAATTAAATCAGCCAGGTACTTACCAAGATGTTACGGACACCACTGTGGTTGCTCAGTTCAAAGCTCGGAGCGAAACTTTGCCTGAAAAACTTAAGCATTACGGAACTATCTATTTTTTAGCTTGGACAACAACTCCATGGACTTTACCCAGTAATACTGCATTAACTATTGGTGAAAAAATTGAATATGTTCTTATTGAAACATATAATCAATATACCTTTAAGCCCATAAAAGTTATATTGGCAAAAGCACTAATTTCAAAGCAATTTTGTGTGAAGTATGAATTAGTAAAATCTTTAAGTAAATTAAAGTCTTTTTCACAATCAGATAAAAAAATTCCATATTTTATTTCAGATTCAATATTAGGATTAGATCTGATTGGTATAAAATATCACCAATTGTTAAATTATGCTTTACCCTTTGAAAGCCCAGAAAATGCTTTTCGGATTATATCAGGAGACTTTGTTACAACAAATGAAGGTACAGGGATAGTTCATACTGCACCAACGTTTGGTGCAGACGACGCATTAGCCGCTAAACAATCAATACCAGAAGTACCTCCAATGCTGATAAAAGACGAATTTGACAATTTGGTACCACTTGTAGATTTTCAGGGCCGTTTTAGAAAAGAAGTTTTTGATTTTGCTGGGCAATATGTTAAAAATGAATATTATCCTGAAGGTAAAGCTCCACAAAAATCGGTAGATGTGCAAATTGCAATAAAATTAAAAATTGAAAATAAGGCCTTTAAGGTTGAAAAATATAAACACAGTTATCCAAATTGCTGGAGAACAGATAAGCCAATTTTATATTATCCCTTAGACTCATGGTTTATAAAAATTTCTGACGTAAAGCAACGAATGTATGATCTAAATAAAACAATTAATTGGAAACCTAAAAGTACAGGTGAAGGGCGTTTTGGAAATTGGCTTTCTAATGCAAATGATTGGAATCTTTCAAGGTCTCGTTATTGGGGTATACCATTACCAATATGGAGAACAGAGGACGGTAAAGAAGAGCTTTGTATAGGTTCTATTAGAGAACTTATAACTGAAATTGGTAAATCAGTTTCTGCAGGGATAATGAATAAGGAATTTTTTAATGATTTTATTGTTGACGATTATTCAGATGAAAATTACTCAAAAATTGATTTGCATAAAAACATTGTGGATAATATTAAATTACTATCTCCATCAGGTAAAATTATGTTTCGAGAAAATGATTTAATTGATGTTTGGTTTGATTCAGGGAGTATGCCATACGCTCAATGGCATTATCCGTTCGAAAATAAAGATTTAATTGATGAAAATAAATTTTTTCCTGCTGATTTTATTGCCGAGGGAGTAGATCAGACGAGAGGTTGGTTTTACACTTTACATGCTATTAGTACGATAGTATTTGATTCTGTTGCATATAAAAATGTTGTATCAAATGGGCTAGTATTAGATAAAGAAGGACATAAAATGTCTAAAAGGTTAAAAAATGCTACGGATCCATTTGAAACAATTGAAACTTACGGACCTGATGCGACTAGATGGTATATGATAAGTAATGCTAACCCTTGGGACAATTTGAAATTCGATTTAGATGGAATAGATGAATTAAAGCGTAAGTTTTTTGGAACTCTTTACAATACTTATTCATTTTTTGCTTTATATGCTAATATTGATAATTTTAAAAATTTGGAGGAGCAGATCCCAATAAAAAATCGTCCTGAAATTGATCGTTGGATTTTATCTGAACTTAACACTCTTGTCTTTAGTGTTGATGATTATTTTTCAAATTATGAACCTACAAAAGCAGCACGTGATATTTCTTATTTCACACAAGAGTTACTTAGTAATTGGTATGTCAGACTTTGTAGAAGGCGTTTTTGGAAAGGTGAATATAAAACAGATAAAATTTCTGCTTATCAAACCTTGTTTACTTGCCTATTAACAATATCTAAATTAAGTGCTCCAATCGCTCCTTTTTTTATGGACCGATTGTACTTAGATTTAAGTCCTGGATGCAAATCTGAAAATTTCGAAAGTGTTCACCTATCCAATTTTCCTGTTGCTGATAATAGTTTGATTGATAAGTTTTTGGAAAAGAAAATGCAATTAGCTCAAACAATCTGCTCTTTAGTTTTATCATTAAGAGCAAAAGTTAAAATTAAAGTAAGGCAGCCTTTACAAAAAATAATTGTTCCTGTTCATTCCAATAATCATAAAAAAGATATAATTGCTATATCAAATTTAATTAGACAAGAAGTCAATGTTAAAGAAGTCGAAATTTTAGAAGGTGAATCTGATATTTTAGTCAAGAAAATCAAACCAAACTTTAAGACCCTAGGGCCCCGTTTTGGTAAAGAGATTGGACTAGTTGTAAATGCAATAAACAATCTTGATTCGAATGAAATAAGAGAAATTGAACAAAAAGGAAGTTTAGATATTGATGTTAATGGAAAAAGCATTAATTTAGGACTTGACGATTTAGATATTTCCTCTCAAGATATTGAAGGATGGTTAGTAGCTAATCAAGGCTCAACAACTGTTGCACTTGATATTAAATTATCAGATTCACTAAAGGAAGAAGGAATTGCAAGAGAACTTGTCAATAGAATTCAAAATTTAAGAAAAAAATCCGGATTTGAAGTTACTGATAAAATTGACATAACAATATTAAATGATAAAAATATAAAAAATGCGATTTTAAATAATTTAGAATATATTAAAATTGAAACATTAACAAAAAAATTAGAAATAGTAAATAAAGTTGAAAAAGGATTTGATATTAATTTTGATAATATTTCAACTAAAATAATTCTAAAATTACATAATTAAATATAAAGGCTATGGAAAATAATAATAAATATTCCGACAAAGACCTAGAAGAATTCAAAACACTGATTTTAAAGAAAATCGAGAAAGCTAAACATGATTTAGAACTCATTAAGAGTGCTTATATGAATGATTTAAATAATGGGACTGAAGATACTTCTCCAACATTTAAAGCGTTTGATGAGGGTAGCCAAGTAATGAGTAAAGAATCAAATGCTCAGTTAGCTATAAGGCAGGAAAAATTTATTCGTGATTTAAAAAATGCATTGATTAGAATTCAAAATAAAACTTACGGGATATGTAGAGTAACAGGGAAACTAATAAATAAAAAGCGGTTAGAATTGGTCCCTCACGCCACTTTAAGTATTGAGGCAAAGAATTCGCAAAAATAATTTAGAAAAATATAATTATTAGTTGTCGTGTCTATTGCATCAATAATTCATAAATTCAAAATAGTAGATTTATTTACTTGATCATCGCTTGTTTCTTTCAACATATGTGATAATTGCTTTAGCAATATTTTTTTTTGTTGCATTTTCAATTCCTTCAAGTCCTGGGGTAGAATTAATTTCGAGGATTAAAGGTCCTCTTTTAGATTGTAAAAGGTCAACACCACAAATAGGAAGTTTCAATTGTCTTGCTGATTTTATTGCAATTTTTAATTCTGCCTCTGACATTTTATAATATTCAAATCTTCCTCCTCGGTGAAGATTAGATCTAAATTCCCCTGGCTTTCCAATACGTTTCATAGCACCTATCACTTGTCCATCAACAATCAAAGCTCTTATATCGACTCCTTTGGCCTCAGAAATATACTCTTGCAATAAAGCTCTGGCCTGTAACCCATTAAAAGCTTCCAATACTGATTTAGCTGCATTTTTTGACTCAGCTAATACTACCCCAAGACCTTGTGTACCCTCAAGTAGTTTAATTACAACAGGGGCGCCACCTACATGTTCAATGACTTCATTTACATCTCTTGAATAATTTGTAAAGACAGTTTTTGGCATATCAATACCGCCCTTTGATAGTCTTTGAAAGCTTCGAAGTTTATCTCTTGATCTTATAATTGCATCTGAGGATACAGTAGAAAAAATATTCATCATCTCGAATTGTCGAACAACAGCACATCCATAAAAAGTTACAGAAGCCCCAATCCTAGGGATAATGGCATCAACATAATTAAGGTACTTATCTTTATAATATATAGTTGGCTTTTCTTTTTCAATTATTAAATCACAGTTTAAAGGGTCAATAACTTCAACATCATGGCCTCTATCTTCCGCTTCCTCAATAAGTCTTTTTGTAGAGTATAGGTTTATGTTTCTAGATAAAATTACAATATTCACCTTTTAAAGATCAAAAATTTTAAACAATATACTAAAAAAGAACAATTGATTTTAAAATGTATGTTTCACATTATTAAGATTTAATATACCTTTGGGAAGATGGATAAAATTAATATTAAATTAAAAATTTCAACTATTCCTGAGACTCCCGGAGTGTATCAGTTTTTTAATTCCAATAAAAAAGTAATTTATGTTGGCAAAGCTAAAAATTTAAAAAGGAGAGTCAAGTCTTATTTTTCAAAAAAACACGATAATGTAAAAACAAGTTTATTAGTTAAAAAAACAACTAATATCAAATATATAATTGTTGATACGGAAACTGATGCTCTGCTGCTTGAAAATAATCTAATAAAAAAATATCAACCTAAGTATAATGTATTACTTAAAGACGATAAATCATATCCATGGATTTGTATTAAAAATGAACGATTTTCGAGAGTTTTCATTACACGCCGTGTAACAAAGGACGGGTCTGAATATTTTGGGCCATATTCAAATATAAAGGTTGTTAATACAATTATTAATTTGATTAAAACAATTTATCCAATAAGAACAGAGAATTATAATTTTTCCCAAAGAGAAATTAATTCCTCTGGGGAAGATATATTTTTAAAAATTCATTCACACAAGGGCAACTTTCTTGTTTTAGGTTTTTCAAAAACCCCAAAACTTATGACAAATAATTATATAGCTGAAAAACAATATGATCAAAACATATATTTTATAAGACAAATATTAAATGGTAAACTTGGTGCTATAAAGAAAAATCTTCGAGATGAAATGCTAAAATTTGCATCACAAAACAAATTTGAGGAAGCCCAAAGTTTAAAAGAAAAAATAATAACGTTAGAAAATTATCAATCAAAATCAACTATTGTAAATCCAAAGATTAGTGATGTAGAGGTATACAGTATAATTAGCGATGAAGCATATGCTTATGTTAATTTTTTACAACTTTCAAACGGTTCTATAATTCGAGCTCATACATTAGAGATTAAAAAAAAGCTACAAGAATCAGATCGCGAGTTATTATTATTAGCTGTAACCGATATTAGGCATAGATTTGAATTAAATTCAGATGAAATATTTTTACCATTTAAGATTGGTTTACCCTCAAATATTAAAGTTACAATACCAAAAGTAGGTGATAAGAAACATCTTTTAGATTTGTCATTAAGAAACGCCAAGTACCATAGGCTTGAGAAATTAAAGCAATTTAAAATTTCTGATCCTGAAATACACTACAATAGAATTATGAAGCAAATGAAATCTGATTTGAGACTCAAAAAAATTCCAAGGCATATTGAGTGTTTTGACAATTCTAATATTCAAGGTACTAATCCTGTTGCAGCTTGTGTTGTATTTAAAAATGGTAAGCCTTCAAAAAAAGATTATAGACACTTTAACATAAAATCTGTTGTAGGTCCTGATGATTATGCATCTATGGAGGAGGTTGTTTTTAGGCGTTATAAGCGTTTACTTAATGAAAAAACTCCCCTTCCTCAACTTATTATTATTGATGGAGGAAAAGGTCAACTTTCTGCGGCTCTAAAAAGTTTAGAATTACTGGGATTACGCTCAAAGATCGCTATTTTGGGAATCGCAAAGAGATTGGAAGAATTATTTTATCCTGATGATCCAATTCCATTGTATTTAGATAAAAAAAGTGAGACCTTGAAAATAATTCAGCAACTTAGAAATGAAGCTCATCGCTTTGGGATACAGCATCATCGTAAAAGACGAAGTAAATCTGCTCTAAATACAGAATTTGAAAATATTTCTGGAATAGGAGACAAAACAAGAATTCAATTATTGAAGGAATTTAAATCAGTACAAAGAGTATCTTATGCTAAACTTGATGAATTAGAATACGTCATTGGTAAGTCAAAAGCTTTAAAAATATATAATTATTTCAATTCAAAACAATGAGGCTAAAATTAAAATTGCTAAGTTTTATTTTTTTAATTAGTTCAGTATGCTATTCTCAAAAAAAACTACCAGATAATCCTCGTGTTGGATTAGTATTAAGCGGCGGTGGGGCTAAAGGGCTGGCACACATTGGTGTTTTGAAGATTATAGATAGCCTTGGGGTAAGAATTGATCACATTGGTGGGACTAGTATGGGTGCTGCCATTGGAGGACTATATGCTTCAGGATACAGCGCAAAACAATTAGATTCAATTTTTAAAGAAATTGATTTTGACATATTAATTGGTGATAAAGTGCCAAGACCTTCAAAGACATTTCAGGAACGGAAAAACTTTGAAAAATATGGACTTTCTCTGCCAATCAAAAATTTTAAAATACTTTTACCATCCTCAATTTCAAGAGGCCAAAATTTATTTAATTTATTTACTAAACTTACTATTGATCTAAGTTCAATTTCTAATTTTAATAATCTTCCAATTCCATTTTACTGTATGGCAACAGACATGGAAACGGGATCTTCAGTAATCTTAGATAAAGGAAATTTAGCAGAAGCAATTTTGATTAGCAACACATTGCCAACTTTATTCCAACCTGTAGCTTACAATGGTAAGTTACTTATGGACGGGGGTATTTCGAATAACTATCCAATTGAGCATCTTCTGACTAAAGATTTAGATTTTATTATTGGAGTGAGTGTGGAAGATAATTTACTTTCAAAAGATCAAATAAAATCAATTTCAGATATATTTACTCAAATTAATAATTTTAGATCAATAGATGATTTAAATAAAAAAATAGATTCCACGGATTTATTTATTAAACCAGATATTGAAAACTTTTCAATTATTTCATTTAAGAAGGGTAGTGAAATAATTGAAAAAGGTGAAGCTTCTACTCTTCCGTTTTTAAATCAGCTTAAGACCATTGCAAAAACTCAAAATTATAAAAGAGAGCCAAAGAAGAAAAAATCATTAGATACTTTGAATTTTAAAAAAATAAGAATATTGGGTAACACAAAATATACAGATTCCTATGTTTTTGGAAAGTTGAGGTTTAGAAGAAATGATAAGGTTAGTTTTGATGATTTTAATACAGGCGTAAATAATCTACTAGCAACGAACAATTTTGATAGTTTTCGCTATAAATTTACACCTATTTCTAAAAATACTTACAATTTAACTGGATACATAAACGAATCTAGAAATACTAAATTATTAAAATTGGGTGTACATTATGATCAATTATTAAAAAGTTCGGTATTATTAAACTTAACAAAAAAACAGTTTTTATTAAAAAATGATGTTTTATCTCTAGACTTTATTTTGGGTGATAACACAAGGTTTAATTTCGATTACTACATTGACAAAGGGTTTTATTGGAGTATTGGATTTAATTTAAAACATACAGGTTTCAAATATGATATTGATCCATTATTTTTTGAGGAATCATATAGTGTAATTTCTGATAATAATATTCCTATAAATATACGCGATTTTAAAGCAAATTTTTTTGTAGAAACATTGATTAATAAAGATATTTCATTTAAAATAGGGACTACTTACAGCAAGTTAGAAATAGAAAGATCTAATCCAGTATTTTTTGATAATTCAACTAGTGAGATTAATAAAATTGAGGACACTAATTTTACTAGTTTAAATATTCAATTGAAATATGATACTCTTAATAATATCTTTTTTCCAAGTTCTGGAATATTATTTCAAACTAATGCAGATTTAATTTTATCAGCATCAAAATATAATAGCTACAATCAGTTTTTAATCTTGAAAACTCATATTGCAAAAGCATTTTCGATTAATAAAAATGTTTCAGTTTTATATGGAATTGAGGGTGGTTCTCGAATAGGAGATAATAATGTGTCAACATTAAATTTTGGCCTTGGAGGGTATTCTCATAACCAAATTAATAATTACTCATCTTTTTTTGGATATGATTTTTTTAGCTTGTCTGGGGACAGCTACTTAAAGACTTATTTTAATTTAGATTATGAAATTGTAAATAATCATCATTTAAACTTTATAACAAATTTCTCTAACATTGGAAATACTATTTTTAGTGATGAAGAGTGGTTGAATTTGTCCTCATTCTATGGATATTCATTTGGATATGGATTGGAGACTATTTTTGGGCCAATTGAAGTTAAATATCATTGGTCCCCAGAGAGTAAATTCGACGGAGTTTATGTTAATTTAGGATATTGGTTTTAAACAAATTACTTTTTTTTATAAATTTGTGTATGGTTTTTTTTTGGAATGACCTATTATTACTACTGCACTTTTTGCTCAAGAGAAATCCTGAATAAGGTTAATATTATTCCATTTTCTGAACCAATTCAAAATAGATTATTCAACTAATATAAATTTTATTAATATGCCATTTTATCACAAGCTTGGAAATATTCCCCAAAAGAGACACACTCAGTTCGAAAAACCTAGTGGTGATGGTTTTTATTATGAGCAACTTTTTGGAACAATTGGATTCGATGGTATGTCTACGAATTCATATCACGAACAACGACCAACACAGGTTAAATCTATTGGGAATCGTTATAGTGTTGCTCCTAAAATAGCTAAATCAAACAATATTCAGTCGTTTAAATTAAGAGGCTTTGAGATTCCTCCTATTGATGATTTTTTAGAAAGTAGACACATAGTTTTAACAAATAATGATTGTAATATTATCTTATCATCACCAAGAAAATCTCTTACTTCATATTATTATAAAAACTCTGATGCTGATGAACTTATTTTTATACATAAAGGCTCAGGAAAACTTAGAACTATGTTTGGAAATTTAGATTTTAAATATGGCGACTATTTAATAATTCCAAGGGGAATTATTTATCAAATTCAGTTTAATGATAATAACAATAGATTATTTATTTTAGAATCATATAGTCCAATATATACTCCAAAGCGATATAGAAACTGGTTTGGACAATTACAAGAACATTCTCCATATTGTGAAAGAGATATCAGAAGACCTTATGAACTTGAAACTTACAATAAGAATGGAGATTTCAAAATAAAAATTAAAAAACAAAACGAAATAATTGAAATGATATATGCATCACATCCATTTGATGTAATTGGATATGACGGTTTTAATTATCCTTATGCATTTTCAATTCATGATTTTGAACCTATCACTGGAAGAATTCATCAACCGCCACCTGTACACCAAACTTTTGAAACTAGTGCATTGGTAGTTTGTAGTTTTGTTCCTCGTATTTATGATTATCATCCAAAGTCAATCCCAGCTCCTTACAATCATAGTAATATTGACAGTGATGAAGTCTTATATTATGTTGATGGGGATTTTATGAGTAGAAATGATGTTAAGCCTGGTTATATATCTTTACATCCAGCAGGAATACCTCATGGGCCTCACCCTGGAGCCATGGAGCGAAGTATTGGTCAGTTTGACACTAAAGAGCTTGCAGTAATGGTAGATACATTTAAACCGCTTAAAGTAACAGAAGAAGCCTTAAAAATTGCAGATAATAATTATTTTAAATCTTGGATAAATAAATAATTTAACTTTATATTTTTTATTATGAGCAAAATATTGAAATCTTCAGATTGTGGGCTAAAAAAAATTTTTGATGATGCTAAAGATTTTTTACCGCTTTTGGGAACTGATCACATAGAATTATATGTTGGTAATGCAAAACAAGCTGCTCATTTTTATAAAACAGCTTTCGGATTTCAATCTTTAGCATACAGAGGACTTGAAACAGGTTCAAGAGATGAAGTGAGTTATGTTCTTAAGCAAGAGAAAATAATATTAGTTCTTACAACTCCACTAAATAGTAATTCTAATCTAAATAATCATTTAAGAAAGCATGGTGATGGAGTTAAAGTAATTGCTTTGTTGGTTGATGATGCTAGATTAGCTTATAATGAAACTACTAAGCGTGGTGCTAAATCATATTTTAAGCCAAAAGTTCACAAAGATGAATTTGGTAAAATAATAACTTCAGGAATTTATACATATGGAGAAACTGCTCATGTTTTCGTTGAACGAAAAAATTATAGAGGTGTATTTTTCCCTGGTTATCAAAAATGGGATTCAAACTACAATCCTCCAAGTTCTGGCCTTAAGTTCATTGACCATGTTGTTGGTAATGTAGGTTGGGGTCAAATGGATAAATGGGTTAAGTGGTATGAAGATGTTATGGGATTTGTAAATTTTTTGTCTTTTGATGATAAGCAGATACACACAGAATATTCTGCATTAATGAGTAAAGTAATGAGTAATGGTAATGGTCGCATAAAATTTCCAATTAATGAACCAGCTAAGGCTGAAAAGCGTTCTCAAATCGAGGAATATTTAGATTTTTATGAGGATTCTGGGGTTCAACATTTAGCGGTAGCTACTGAGGATATAATTCGAACTGTTAGGCGATTAAGAGCAAATGGGGTTGAGTTTCTTTCTCCTCCTCCTCAAGCGTATTATGATGCAATCCCAGCTCGCCTTGGAAAGCACATGAAATTAATGAAAGAAGATATATCAACACTACAAGAACTTTCCATTTTAGTTGATGCTGATGAGGAGGGTTATTTGTTACAAATATTTACTAAACCGGTTCAAGATAGACCAACATTATTTTTTGAAATAATACAAAGAATGGGTGCAAAAGGGTTTGGAGCAGGAAATTTTAAGGCCCTTTTTGAGTCCATTGAAAGAGAACAAGCAAATAGGGGGACCCTTTAAAATTTTACATGTTAAATTACATATGAACAAGCTTTTAGATTTAAAATAATAATCGCAAATTTGTTTAGATTATGGATACTCATAATAATTTAATGAAATACAATTTAATTTTAATTACTTTTTTTTTAGGGTTTAAAATTTCCTTTACTCAAGCTGAAAATTCTTTTCAATCCGGCGAGTGGTTAAAGTTTAAAATAAGTTATAGCGGGTGGGTGAAGGCAGGATACTCAACTTTACAAGTCAAAAATGGCTTTTATAAGGGCGATTCAGTATTCCATGTAATAGGTAAGGGTAAAACTACTGGAGCTGTTAAATTATTTTTTAAAGTTGATGATCGTTATGAAAGTTATTTTGATAAAAGAAATGTTAAGCCATACAAGTTTATTAGAAAAATTTACGAAGGCGGGCACACAAAAAATAGAATAATTGAATTTGATTACAAAAAAAAGCTTGCAATTGTCAATGACTTAAAATACAAAACAAAGAAAAGTATTCCAATTAAGTCAAACATACAAGATATGATTTCTGCATATTATTTTTTAAGAAATAATTTTGACAGTAATAAAATCAGAGTTGGAGAGGTAATAAGATTAAATATGTTTTTTGATAACGAAACTTTTGGATTTAGGCTTAAGTTTTTAGGCAAAGAAAAATTGAAGACTAAATTTGGTATTGTAAATTGTTTAAAGTTTAGACCATATGTTATTGCGGGGCGTGTTTTTAAAGAACAAGAAAGTGTTACATTATGGGTAAGTTCAGATAAAAATAAAATTCCTTTAAAAATAAAGGCAGATCTCAGAGTTGGATCAATAGTATCAGAATTAGAAGCTTTTAAGGGATTGAAACACCCTTTTAAAATTAAACTTTAACCCCTTCAAATGAAAAACAAAACAAAAAAAATAATTGAAGCACTTGAAGCGAAGTATAGTGAATTAAAACAAGACAAAGACATCTTTTTAGAGGGACTTCTTTATTCTAAATCTTTAAATTACTGGGATTATATTCAAACGGATTCATTGTTAAATTTACAAATTCAACGTACAAATTTTCCTGACGAGATGGTTTTTTTATTATACCACCAAGTTAATGAATTGATTTTTAAAATGATTTTATGGGAGCTTAAACAAGTTGCAGAATTAAATAAACTTTGTGTTGATTTTTTTACTGAAAAGTTAATGAGAATAAGCCGTTATTTTGACATTTTAACCTCTTCATTTGAAATAATGAAGGATGGAATGGATATTAACCAATATAACAAATTTAGACTCTCATTATCTCCAGGAAGTGGTTTTCAAAGTGCTCAATATAGGAAAATTGAATTTGCTTCTACTGAGCTAATTAATTTAATAGACTTACGTTATAGAAACACAATTAATAGAGAAACACCATTTGAAAATGCATTTGAACATTTGTATTGGCAAGCTGCAGGAAAAAATTATAAAACATCTGAGAAGACAATAATGATTAAAAATTTTGAAAAAAAATATAAGCAAGATTTTATTTATTTCATGAAAACTTACAACACAAGAAACTTATGGACTCGTTATAAAGAACTTTCGGAAAAAAATAAAAAAGATCATAGATTAATTAAAGCTATGCGACATTATGATTATACAGTAAATATAAGTTGGGTGATGGGGCACTATAACACGGCAAAACATTATATTTTGTCTTCATCAAGCAACAATAAAGCTACTGGTGGAAGTGAATGGCAAAAATATATGCATCCAAAGTATCAAAAAAGAATATTTTTTCCAGATCTTTGGAGTGCTGACGAAATAGATAATTGGGGTAATGAAGTTTAATATTTACCTTTCTTTTTTTAAGTCTAAATTTTTAGTAATAGGATTATTAATATTACTAATTTTTTGCATCTTACAAATAGATTTCTTTTCGGATGATAAAAAAGAAATTATTGTTGTTGATACTCCTTTAATAGAGAAGATTAAGTTTGGATATAACTTTAATAATTTTAATGTTAAATACAATTCTATTAATCAAGGTGAAACCTTTGGAGAAATTTTAAATAATAATAATTTAAATTATCCTGAGATATTTTATATAGCTCAAGAAACAGACAAAGTTTTTAATACCAAACAATTTAAAGCAGGTAATTCTTACATTTTATTATCCTCAAAAGATGGCACAAACAGCCCTTTGGTTTTTATTTACTTAATAGATAAAATCAATTATTTAATTGTTGAGTTTTGTGATTCCATAAATGTATCAATGGGGAAAAAGGAAGTGAAAATAGTTGAAAAAAGAGCCTCGGGTGTAATTACAAGCTCAATGTCAGAAACTATGGAATCATTAAATTTACCAAATAATTTAATTTATGGCATGGCTGATGATATTTATGCTTGGAGCATAGATTTTACCAGAGTTCAGCCAGGTGACAATTTTAAAGTTATATATAAGGAAAGAATTATTGCTGAGGATAGTACCCATGCAGGGATATATTCAATTGATGCATCTTATTTTCAGCATAGGGGTAAAGATATTTATGCATTTAATTACCTATTACCAAATACAATTAATAACAGCGAGTATTATGATAACAATGGAAAGAGTTTACGTAAAGCGTTTTTAAAGAGTCCATTGAAATTTAGTCGAATAACTTCGCGCTATAACCTCAAGCGACGAATAAAATTATATGGGTACAAAGTTCGACCTCACAAGGGGACTGATTTTGCTGCTCCACTAGGTACACCAATTATGGCAACTGCCAGTGGAACCGTAACAAAATCCGAAAAGAGAGGTGGTAATGGTAATTATGTGAAGATTAGGCACAATTCAACATATTCTACACAGTATTTGCATATGAGTAAGAGATTAGTGAATGTAGGCGATTATGTTAATCAAGGAGATGTTATTGGTAAAATAGGAATGACTGGGAATACAAGTGGTCCTCATGTATGTTATAGATTTTGGAAGAATGGCAAGCAAGTAGATCCATTCAAACAAAAATTACCTAATGCAAAATCTATTCCCGAAAGTAATTTAAAATCATACAGAGAATATATTGCCCCCTTAAAAAATAGGCTAGATTCAATAAATTAATAATTAGCAATTAGAATGAGTTTAATATCAATAAATCCAACAAAAACTGTAGCATGGAAAAAGCTTGAATCCCATTATAAATTAATTAAAGACCAACATATGAAAGATTGGTTTTCAATTAATTCAGATAGAGCAATAGAAATGTCTATTAAGTGGGAAGATTTTTTTCTCGATTATTCTAAAAATAGAATTAACAAAGAAACCATGTCTTTGTTTCAAGATCTAGTTGATGAAATAAAACTTTCTGATGCAATTTCTAAATATTTTAAGGGTGATGAAATAAACCAAACAGAAGGCAGGGCAGTTCTTCATACTGCATTAAGAGAAAAAAGTTCTACTGAGGTTAAGGTTAACGAAAAAAATATTATCCCTGGAATTTTTAAGGTAAAAGAAAAAATAAAAGATTTTTCTGAAAAAATAATTAACGGTGAATTAAAGGGATATACAGGAAAACCCTTTTGCGATGTTGTAAACATTGGTATTGGAGGTTCAGATCTTGGCCCAGCAATGGTTGTAGATTCTTTATCCTACTATAAAAATCATTTAAACATTCATTTTGTGAGTAATGTTGATGGTGATCATGTAAATGAGGTTTTAAAAAAACTTAACCCAGAAACAACACTATTTATAATAGTTTCTAAAACATTTACAACTCAAGAAACCATATCTAACGCAACGACAATTAAGAAATGGTTTTTACAACATGCATCAGAGTCTGATGTAGCAAAACAATTTGTAGCAGTATCAACAAATATTGAAAGTGTTAAGGCCTTCGGTATTGATTCAAAAAATATTTTTCCCATGTCGGATTGGGTTGGAGGGCGTTTTTCATTATGGAGTGCTGTAGGATTGAGTATCAGTTTGGCTGTAGGGTTTAAAAATTTCAATGATTTATTAAGTGGGGCTCATAAAATGGATGTGCATTTTAGGACTGAACCATTTAAAAAAAATATCCCAATGATACTGGCATTGATTAGTATTTGGTATAATAATTTTTTTAATGTTGAAAGTGAGGCTATAATTCCATATACACAATACCTTAATCAGTTTGCTACATATTTACAACAAGCTATAATGGAAAGTAATGGTAAAAGTATAGACAGAAGTGGAAATAAAATCACCTACCAAACTGGGAATATTATTTGGGGGGAACCGGGGACTAATTCTCAACATGCTTTTTTCCAACTGATTCATCAGGGTACTAAGTTAATTCCAGCAGATTTCATAGGATTTATGAAATCTTTGCACGGAAATATTGAACATCAAGATAAGTTAATGTCAAATTTCTTTGCCCAAACAGAGGCTTTATTAAATGGTAAGACTAAAGAAATTTTAAATGATGAAGGTACAGAACTAAAAATTGTTCCTTTTAAAGTTTTTGAAGGCAACCGTCCTACAAATACACTTTTAATAAAACAATTAAACCCTGAAAGTCTTGGTAAGCTTATAGCAATGTATGAGCACAAGATATTTGTACAAGGAATTATTTGGAACATATTTAGCTATGATCAATTTGGAGTTGAGCTAGGGAAGCAATTAGCAGGAAATATACTTGCGGAGTTTTCAAGTAATAGCTCTACAAAACATGATGCATCAACAGAACAGCTAATAAAATTATATAAGAGTTATCGCTGATTTTGTTTATTAAACAGCGTTCAATTTAAATCATGTAATTTTGTATAAACAAATTAAAATATAAAATGATTAAAACATTTCATTCTTACTGGGCTTATTTAGTTTTGATAGTTCTTGCTTTTGCAGTATTAAAAGCTTTTTTTGGTTTTCTTTCAAAGAAGGAATATACTTCTAAAATGTTTCAACTGGCGCTACTCACTCTTATTGTAACACATATTCAATTTTTAATTGCCATTGTATTATACTTTACTTCAAGCAGGTTTTCGCTTTGGACAGAAGTTGGGATTTCAGAGGTAATGAAGACATCTGTTCACCGTTTATATTTAGTTGAACATCCATTTGTAAACATATTGGCAATAGCGATTATTACAATTGGATATTCAAAGCACAAACGAAAAAGATTATCAAACTCAAAATTTAAAACTCTATCAATTAGCTATCTAATAGCTTTTGTATTGATTCTTTCAAGAATACCTTGGGATTTTTGGCCAGCAAAATTTTAGTTAATTTCTTTGATTAAATGAACATATACTGGGAAATGATCGCTGTATCCATTAGTAAAACCTCCCCACGAAAAGCTTCTAAATGGATAGCCCTTATATTGTCCTTTTTTAGTAATTAAGAATTGTTCGTTAAAAATCCCTGCTTTGTAAAATCTAAATGATGAATAATCATTTTCTAGAAGGGATTTTGAGACAATTATTTGATCAAAAAGACTCCAGGCATCTCTATATGCATTGGAGCCAAGACCTTTCTTAAAAAATGATTCCATCGGATTAAAAAGACCTTTATGCCCAACCTTAGATTTATCTCCTTTTGTTTTTAAGAATTTTTTTAAACTTGAATTGGTTGGATTATCGTTAAGGTCACCCATTACAAATATTTTATAATTTGGATTTATTTTTTGCAATGAATCAATCAAGTTTCTGTTCAATGCAGCAGCTGCTTCTCTTTTCGAGCGGCTTCTTGCTTCACCGCCACTTCTTGATGGCCAATGATTAACAAGCACATGGATTAAATCTCCTTCAAGATAACCACTAACTAAAAGCACATCTCTAGTATAGTCGCGTCGACCTGAGCTACTTCTAGTTAGTTTAAGTTCATGGGAACTTGTTTTTGTGGGTTGAAATAATGCTTTTTGATAAATTAATGCAACATCAATTCCTCTTTCATCAGGAGAGTCGTAATGTACTATTCCATAATTTTTAGATTTTAGTGCAGAATCATTAATTAAGTCTTCAATTACTTTTTTATTTTCAACTTCAGAAATACCAACAATAACTGGAGCATTTTTTGATGTTTTCGAACCTATTTTGGAAATGGCATTAGCCATGTTTACAACCTTTTTTTTATAAATTTCATCACGTCCAGATTTTAACTCCATCATAGGGCTTGCCTCATCATTTTTGTTTGGATCATTAATTGTGTCAAATAAATTTTCAACGTTGTAAAACGCGATAGTGTGGACTTTGAATTTGCGTTTTGTTTGGCCATCAACATTTGAAAACAAAAACAACATAAAAAAAACAAGAAATCGAGAAGTAAACCTGCAGAAAATTGTACCGTTGAACATATTATAAGGTTAAAATTAATTTACAAGCCAAAAGTATAAATTTTAAAAATAAGAAACGTATTTTTGTTAAACATATCTGTGTATGCCAAATAAAATTAATCACAAATGAAAAATTATATTTTAAGCCTAATGTTAATCTGTTTTTCAACAATCTCTGGGTTTGCTCAGCAAACAATAGTTCAGGGTGTTGTAAAAGATTCGCAGACTTTACAGCCTATGTCTGAAGTCATGGTTGAAATTGAAGGTTCAATTCTATCTACAACGACTAATCAACAGGGAGAATTTAGCTTTTCTGCTGATGTTCCTGATGGAAATCAAACATTAATTCTAACTAAAACTAATTACTTAAATCTTTATTATCCAATTGTTATTACTAGTGGAGAATTAGTAAATATGGGTGAATTATTTTTAGAATTAGATAATGAAAATGATGAATTGTTTACAATCACTCTTTCAGATGATGAATTAAACGATGATACAAGTGGTGCTGATAATATTTCCGGATTACTTTCCGCTTCCCAAGATATATTTCAACGTGCTGCTGCTTTTGAATTTAGTCCTTCGTTTTTTAGATTAAGAGGACTTAACACAGATAACGGAACTGTTTTAATGAATGGTATTGAAATGAACAAAATTTTTGATGGTAGACCTCAATGGAGTAATTGGGGAGGTATGAATGATGTTTTAAGGAGTCAAGAATTGAGTAATGGACTCGCGCCTTCACCTTATAACTTTGGAGGTCTTTTGGGTTCAACCAATATTAATCTAAGAGCTTCCAATTACAGGTCCGGGGGTAGAATTACTTATTCTTCATCAAATAGAAGTTATACCAATCGACTTATGGCTACTTATGCTTCTGGCATACTAGATGGCGGATGGGCTTATGCTTTTACTCTAGGAAGGAGATGGGGTAATGAGGGGTTTCAAGATGGTACTTTTTATGATGCAAACTCATTTTTTGTTTCTGTTGAAAAGAAATTGAACGATAAGCATAGTTTAAATTTAGTTGGATTTTACACTCCAAATAGAAGAGGAAAATCGTCTCCAAACACAGAAGAAGTGTTTGATTTAAAAGGAATTACATACAACGAATATTGGGGATGGCATGACGGTGAAAAAAGAAATTCAAGAATAAGAAGAATTGCTGAACCTGTTATTATGCTTAACCACTATTGGGATATTTCAGATAAGACAAGTGTCAATACAAATGTTGCTTATCAATTTGGAGAACTAGGTAACAGCCGTTTAGATTATGCTGGTGGAGCTAACCCTAGTCCAGCGTATTATCAAGATCTTCCAAGTTATTTTTTAGCAGACGATGATGGTCCAGATTTTAGCGGAGCATATATTGCTCAACAGTCTTTCCAAAATGGAGGGCAGGTTGATTGGGATCGAATTTATGATTCTAACCTGACAAATAACATTAATGGAGATTATGCAGCTTATGTTCTTTATGAAGACAGAAGTGACGACAAACAATTTACTGCAAATACAATATTAGAATCTTCTTTAAATGATAATTTAACTTTAAATGCTGCTATAAATTATAAACGCCTAAAGTCTCGTAATTTTGCTGAGATTATAGACATGTTGGGAAGCAACACAGGTTATCTAAATGTGGATTCTTTCGATCAAGTCCAGTTTGATTTACAAAATCCTGATCTAGTTGTTGGTGAAGGAGACATTTTTAGATATAATTATAATATTGAAGCCAATGTTTTAAGTGGATTTGCACAAGCTCAATTTAAATATAATAAAGTTGATTTTTTCTTTGCCGGAAGCTACACAGCAACTGAGTATCAGCGAGAAGGTTTATATCAAACAGAGACTTACGCTAATAATTCTTTTGGTAAAGGAAGAAAACTTTCATTCGGTGGTATTGGTGCAAAAGGAGGATTTACGTATAAGTTTTCAGGTAAGCACATCTTTAATATTAACGCAGGATATATAACAAAGGCGCCTTCAATTAGAAATACTTATACAAATTCCAGAGAAAATCATGCTATTGTTGGAGATATTACTGGAATTGATATTACTGAAGAGAAAATAACCTCTTTTGATGTAGATTATATTTTTAGATCATCAACCGTAAAAGCTAGATTAACTGGTTACTACACTCAAATGCAAGATGCAAACGAAATTTCATTTTATTTTGCGGACGGAATTAGCGGAGTTGATCAAGGGACTGCTTTTGTACAAGAAATATTACAGGGCATTGATAAAAGTCACATGGGGATAGAATTTGGGATGGAAGCTCAGGTCACTCCTACTATAAAATTAACAGGAGTTGCTTCTGTTGGACAATTCACTTATGACAATAATCCAAACTTAGTACTTACTTCAAGTGATTTTGTTGAGGGGCTTAATTTTGGTGAATCTAATCTTAAAGATTATAGAATTGCTGCTGGTCCGCAACAAGCAGCTTCAATTGGTTTTGAATACAGAGATCCCAACTATTGGTGGTTTGGTACTACTGCAAATTTCTTTTCAAATACTTACATTGATGTATCCCCCTTAACTAGAACTCAGAATTTTTATTTAGATACTGATGGCTTGCCATTTAATAACTATGAACCTGAACTTGCAAGAGAGCTTTTAAGACAAGAACGTTTTGATGATTATATGGTTATAAATGCAATTGGAGGAAAGTCATGGAAAATAGGCGATAAATACATTAGCTTATTTGTTAGCTTGAATAATATATTTGATAAAAAATTTAAATCTGGTGGATTCGAGCAAGGTCGAAGTGCTAATTACCAATCTTTACAAGAAGATTCTCAAAATCCAAAACGTGTTTTTGGACCTAAATACTGGTATGGAAGAGGTCCAACATACTTTTTAAACCTTAATTATAGATTTTAAAAAAACTTAATAAAATGAATATTAATTTTGAAATAATGAAAAAAATAAAATTTAGAACTTTTGCTGCTGTAATCATCACTTGTTTAGTTACAGTTGCATGTGTACAGGACGATGATTTTACAATTCCATCAAGCATAGGTAATGAGGAAAATGAAAATCTAACTAACTTACTTTCCAGGATAGAAGCTGGTGAAGTTCAACTCATAACAATTAATCAATTAAAAGCTCAATTTATATCTAATGATGAAGCTACTGAAATCGCTTCTGAAATTGCTGTTAAGGGATATGTTTCATCATCTGACGCTACAGGAAATTTTTACAAAGAATTTTTTATTCAAGATGCTGCTGAAGACGCCACTTCAGCAGTGAAAATATCGCTTAACCAGGTGGACTCATACAATCAATTTAATATGGGAAGAGAAGTTTATATTTATCTAAAAGATCTATATTTAGGCGAAGTTAATGGAGGAGATGGAGTATATACTATTGGTGGTGCTATGAATTCTGATGGTGAAGTAGAAGCATTAACTGCAAATGAAGTACCTATGTATTTATTTCGCTCTGAAAATTCTTACACAATCGTACCTAAAGTAGTAAGTGCTTTATCATCTAATGATGTTGGTATCTTTGTTACTCTTAATGACGTTGAATTTACTACTAGTGGAGTAGGGCAACCATATGTATCACCATCAGATGATTATGACACTCAACATACTATTCAAAGATGTACGGGTTTTAATTACTCTACTTTCCTTATGGAAACTAGTGCTTTTGCTAGTTTTAAAAACGAAATTTTGCCATCTGGTGGTGGTTCGATTTCTGGTGTTGTTTCAAAGGATTATTACGGAGATAATTTAGTTTTAGCTTTAAACACAAGTGAAGATGTACTAATGGATGGTAGCCGTTGTGAATTATTAGATATTAATGATTTTACTGAAATTATTAGTGAGGATTTTCAATCGGCTATTCATAATACAAATTTAGATTTTCCAGGGTGGACTAATTTTGCGGAAGAAGGCGCATGGGTATGGAGAGAAAGAGTATACTCTGGAAATGGATATACAGAGTTTAGCACATGGAATTCACCTGATGATGTAAATATAGCATGGTTAATTTCACCAGGAGTTGATTTAGATGCTCAGGAAAACGAGTTTTTAAATTTCAAAATGGCTCAACATCATTTACAGTCTGATTTAAATACTGCTGAAGTTTTTATTTCTACCGATTTTGATGGTTCAAATGTTCTAGGAGCGACTTGGATTTCAGTCTCTGCAAATTTACCAAATCAAAGTAACTCATGGTATCAATTTGTTGATTCAGGGCTTATTGATTTGTCATCATATTCTGGGACTCTACATGTTGCATTTAAAGTAACTGGATCTGGAACTGATCAGACTTTAGATGGTGCTTACCAATTGGATGATTTTACAATATTAGGGCAACAATAGTTTTAATTTAAAACACTCAAGGCTTGTAATTATATACAGGCCTTTTTTATTATATATGAGTTATTTTGATCAGCTTTACTCTTCTGTATATTTATTAATAAAATTAAATAAACCTAAATCCGCTCGTCGCTTTGCAAGAAATTACGTCCTTATTTTAAAAACAGGATTAATCTTGTGTATATTATTATTTTTTATGAATTTTTCTCAACAAATGCATTTGGAATTCTTAAGTCATAAAAATGTATGGACAATTTTTATATTAATTTTTATTATAAATATTTTTAATAACTGGATGTACTATAATGGTAAAAGACACTCAATAATTATATCTAAATCAATAAATCGTTTAAGAACCAAATCTTTAATTTATTTGGTTTTCATTCAGCTTTTAGTGTATATGCTTGTAATTATATTGAGAAAAGCTGCTATTTAAAAAAAACCCCTAATTTAAAAAAAACAATTAGGGGTTTTGAAAGATTGTATTTGATTTATTTTAATTATTCGGATTACCTTCAAGTATTATAAATTCTGATCGCCTATTCATTTGATGCTCTTCTTCATTACATCTAGATCCACAATCATTGATTGGCATTTTTTCTCCCATTCCAACACCAGTTATTCTACTAGCATCAATTCCTTTTGAAATCACATATTGAGCAGTTGTGAGTGCTCGTCTTTCAGATAAACTTTGATTGTATTTATAACTCCCTCTTGAATCTGTATGTGATTCGGCTCGAATGACAATAGACTTATATTTATTCATTAATTCAACTAGCTTATCTAATTCAAAAGCAGCTTTAGCTGTGATATTTGATTTGTCAAATTCAAAATAAATTGGATTTAAAATAACCTTATTAGCAAGTATAATTTCTTCTATTGGCTCTAAAAGAATTTCAATACTCACCTCTTCTTCACTAGTAGGCTCAACACCAGCAGAGCTACTCTGGTATTTCTCTGAAGTTGCAGTGATAAATAAGTTTGTATCACACTCAATAATATAATTAACTATACCTTTATCAGATGTAATCTTAGTTCCAACAACATTACCTTCAGAGTCAGTAACGTTTACATTAGCTCCAACTAAAATTTCTCCAGTTTCACCATCTTTAACAATAATACTAATCAGAACATCACAAATTGGTTGTAAAACTTTTACTTGATAAATATCATCACTTCCAGTTCCACCTTCTCTGTTAGAAGAAACAAATCCTTCACCACTTTTAGTATTTATACTGAAAGCGAAATCATCAGAATTACCATTAACTGGAATTCCAATATTTCTTACTGGGCCAACTTTCCCATCTATAAGTTTAGTAAAAAATACATCTAGACCACCAAGGCCTAGGTGACCATTTGAAGAAAAGTATAGAGTATTATCGTCACTTACAAATGGAAACATTTCTTGTCCTTCAGTGTTAACTTTTTGACCCAAGTTAGTTGGTTCACCAACAAATCCATCTTCATCAATTGGTGCAGAATATATATCGAATTGACCAAATCCACCAGGCATATCAGATGAAAAATAAAGTATTTTACCATCACTAGAAACGGAAGGATTTTTGACTGAATAATTTTCAGAGTTAAGAGATAATGCTTCTCCCTCAGACCAAACTCCTAATTCTTTGGTAGATTTATATAGACTAAGCACACTATATTTATTTCTTGATAATGAATCTCTTTCAAAAATTTTATCAAAGTAACTTTCTCTTGAAAAATACATAGTTTTACCATCAGGAGAAAATGTGACTAATCCTTCATGATATTTAGTGTTTAATGATTCTAATGAAGTAGGAGTTGAAAATGAACCATCACTATTTTTTATTGAATAATAAATATCTAAAAAAGGTTCTTTATTCCATCCATATTTTTTGCCACTTTCATTTCTTGCGCTTGAAATGTAAAGTTCCCCATCCAGAGTTGTACTACCAAAATCAGAATATTCTGAGTTAATTGACATTTCTTGTACATTGAACTTTTTTCCCTTTTCAAGAATTTTAGGTAAGTAGTTTGGATTTTCGACAAAGGCAATTGCTCGGTGATCCGCAGGGCGCATTGAAGCAAATTTTGTCATCTGCTTATTAGAATCTTCATATTTACCATTGGCCTTTAACATCTGTGAATATTTGAAAATTAACTCAGGATTTTGAGATGTTTCTAGTGCTTTAGCGTACCACTTTTCTGCTTTAACAGAGTTAAATACATTGTAATAGGCTTCAGCAAGTTGTGCATAAACATACTCATTACCATCCCCTTTAGAGATGACTTTCTGATATGCTTCGGCAGCTTTTACAAACTCAAACTTGGCAAACAATTTATCAGCTTTTTTAGTTGAACTTGTTTGTGCATTGGCAAAAAAGCCACTGACTAATATGATAATTAAAATTGAACTATATTTTTTCATAATAATGTTTACTTATCTATAATTTAAAAATAACGTGGAGATCTTGAGACTTTGGATGAAAAGTTAAAATCAAAATTGATAAAAACTTCATGCGATGAATTTGTAACAATGTCTAAGTCAGATTGTATAGCGTCATACGCATATCCAATTCTTAAATTATCCATTACTTGGAAATTTACCATACCACTGAAAGAATCATCTAATCTATAACCTATTCCTACTTCAACAAGATCGTACATAAATAAATTCATGTTTAAATCATAACTAATTGGAGCATCAGTAGCATATTTAAATAGAGTGTGAGGTTTTAGTTTAAAATTATTTGATAAATCAAAAACATATCCCGCAGCAGCGAAAAAATGTTCAGTTTCAGATCCTATTTTGGTTCCATTAGCGTCCAAGTGTACACCGTTTAATATATTTGGAACAGATGCAGAAATATAATATTTGTTAGGCTTATATAAATATACACCAGCTCCTATGTTTGGAGTAGTTTCGTTTATTCCTTGAGCAAAAAATGGATCTCCTAAATCAACTAGGTTAATTTGACTTTCAGCAATTGCAATATCATGAAAAGTAAAGCCACCTTTAACTCCAAATGCAAGTCTTGATTGCATTCCAACAGGGATAGTGTAAGAAACATCAACATATGCATTTGTTTCCTCAACTGGGCCAATTTTATCAGAAATAACAGATAAGCCTAAAGCTAATTGTTTTCCTACGGGAGAATGAATATTGAAAGTAAATGTTTCTGGTCCTCCGTCAAGGCCAACCCATTGGCTTCTATATAAAGCACCTATGGCAAGACCCTCAGAAATTCCTGCGTAAGCAGGATTGATAATATTCATATTGTACATGTATTGCGTATATTGGGGATCCTGCTGTGCAGTAATTTCTTGAGCAATTACAAATGCAAAAAGTATTAAAATTAATTTTTTCATTTTTCTAAATTATTTAGGTTGTTTAGTAATTAAGATATATCCAGCTGATAGTTGGTTCACGATCAGAAGCATATTGAATTACATAAAAATAAGTTCCAACAGGTAACAATTCGTTGGATGATATATTTCCATCGCTAGCATCTTGACCACACCAGTGATCTACGTAGTCGTTTAACTCAAACACCTTAATACCATATCTATTATAAATCTCAGCCTTGACAATATCCTCTTGAGCCTCAAGGTGGTCTAACACTAGGCAATCGTTTAGTCCGTCTCCATTTGGTGAAATACCTTGAGGAATATCAACACAATTTTGGTTCATATAGTAATCTACCATTATAGTAGTTTGGGAAGAACACATTGACGATAAATCTGTTACAATAACTTCAACGGGGCCATTATTTAAGTCTTGTCCATGTGTAAATATTCCCGATTCATCCTCAGCAAGAATTTCACCATTGATGATCCAAGTGTATAAATAAGTATTTACCATCCCTTCATCATTGGTAATATTTACACTAAGTTCTATATCTCCGTTGGCACATTTGTTAAACGAAGTTCCATCCTCAAGCTCTGGAGTAAATCCTTGAGATACCGTGATAGTAGTATCAGCAAAACATCCAGTTTCTACATTGTAAGCAGTAACTACATAATCTCCAAATAGTAGATCGTGGTCTCCGCCTTCTCCTAGATTCAATACTGTTCCACCCTCAGCCTCAGTCATTCCTGAAACAATATCTATATTATTGAATGTCCAATAGTATACAACTGCATCAGGAATTTGTAAAGAAGGATCTACACTAACTTCTAAAGTCATTTGCTCTACTCCATCACAAGTAAACATTTCATTTTCAACTGCAACTGGGATTGGTGTTGGAGTAATTTCAACTAAAACAGTATCTGATACAGTTGCTGTTTCTCCATTACAAAGATTATATGTAACTGCTGCAGTATATTCTGTTGTCTCTGTTGGATAAACCGTAATTGTATCCTCTGTTCCAACAAGTGTATCTCCATCATACCATTCAAATACATAGTTGGCTTCTCCAACTGATGGGGTAAATCTCCAGAATTCATTAGTAGTTTCCCATGCACTTGTATTTCTCTCAGGTGGAGTAAAACCTATTGTTCCATCCATATTTTGTACTCCAACAGCTGCTAATCCTTCGTTCCAATCAATACATAGTGGTTTATCAAAAATATTGATATCAATAGTATTTGATGATTCATAAAGGATAATTTGTGATGTTGTGGTATTTTCACTACATGAGAATCCAAAATGACATACCTCAGTATAGTTTACAACAAACTGCCTAGCAGGTGCACTTCCTAATATCATATAATTAATGTCTCCACATGTATTTGGGTTTATGTCATGAGATACACCAAAAATGTTAGCGTCAGCTAATGTAACATTTGTTGAGTTTGGAATTGTATCGTCAGCATCAAGACTCCATCCATTATAGCCATTAGCATTTTCAATTTTAAATGACAACACACCATTTGAACCAATAATTATTTGATCATAAGTCCCACCAAAGAAGCAAAATTCAAAACCTAAATCAACTACTTCAGACCATCTATCATCAATTGTAAGACTGGTAGGTGTACCTCCAATTAATGATGGCATTGGACAATTTTCTTGCGATGTAACATCATATGAAGATGTGTCTTGACCAAAAATATGATATGATGCGCTCAATACAGTTGCAGAGTCATTATCACTACAAAATGTTGTATCCTCTCCAGCATAAACAATTGAGCATTCATTTGGAGGTGGAGGACATAGGAATGTCATACTATCACTCTCAACTGAACAACTTGCATCATCGCTGTTTACAACTGAAATAGTGATTTGATCATTTGGAGTATATGGACCAAATGCTACAAAACCAGTTGATGAAGCAGTTTGAACTGTTCCGTATGAATCAGTAAGTTCAAGGTTTAATGCATCACCCATATCAGTAATGTGGGCTTCAACATAAAATTCTTGCACTGGCTCACAACTTCCATATACTTCAAAGTCTACAGATTGAGTGATACAAGTTTTACAAAGTACTTCAAAATTCCATGGTGTGTAGAATGTTGAAGATTCACAACTTCCAAATCCATCAGAATCCACTTCAATGTACATTGAATCTGATGAAGATTCAACAACTAACCCTGTGAAGTCTTCAATGTCAGATGTATCACTATTAAATAAGACTTCTCCAGTATTGTCAGGGCCATCATATATAATAAGTGAATCTCCAAATGTATCAATTGTACCAGAGTTAAATGTCAATTCCAGTGGGAATCCACTGTCTGATGTAAATACCCAGAACATGTCATCATTATTTGAGTAACAATAATCAACTACTGCAGGAGTAGAAAGATCACATTCGATGTCATAATAAACTTGCTGACTTGTTGTAAATGTATAAGGTCCAACCCAACCACTATTTCCTAAATCTCCGCCACAAAGCCCCATAACATAAAGATCATATGAGGTTGAGAAATCTAGTCCAGTGGCCTGAAAACTTGTTGCATCAATACTAGTTCCACTCCCTGTTGGTGCAGGCTCACCAGTTAGCTGCAGGACATATTCCCAAGAAACATTGGTATCACTTCCTGTCCAACTTAAATCAGCAGTTGTTCCTGTTATGTTCTCAGCTGTAAGCCCAGATGGAGGAATACATGATGGGGCTTCAGTTACATTTATAGTCATATCTGCGGTGACACCCCACGAGCCATTGTAGCAAGGATCAGGTTCAAGTAAACCAAAATCAGCGCCACTAATTCTCATATAATAAGTTCCTTGAGAAGTATCTTCAGGGACTAAAAATGAAGCATCAAGTGTTGTAGGGTTATTATTTGTAGACTCACCTGAAAAAACTAATTCAGTATCATTATCAAAGACTAAGTCATTGTTAAAATCTATCCAAACGTGAGTATTATATGTGTAACCAGTTCCAAGAGTGACTAATAATTCGGCTACAACTCCTTGACTGACATCAACTGTTGGTGAGGTAAAGTCTTCATAGGCATTAGAGCCTGTTGAAGTAAAAATTGTTGAGTTTAAGCTAACCTGAACTAAAGCATCACTGTCTGTTGAGCTTGGAACTGACTCGCAGTAACCCATGTAAAATTCTAGTGGACCAGACCAATTACTTAATCCATCTTCTGCTCCACAATTTGTTCTAACATAAAATTCATAACTAGTATTTGGCGTTAAGTCTGTTAAGTCTAAGGAAGTCTCTGTAGTAACAGTTCCAGCTTCAGTTGGAAATCCTGATCCAGGAGCTTGCACAACTACTTCGTAGTTCTCAGCACCATCATTTCCAATCCAGCTTAGAGTTGCTTCTGTAAAAGACGATGCTGAAGCACTTAAATCTGTTGGAGCTACACATGTTGGTATTGGCTCAACAATAAAATTATCAATATATAACGTCCAACCGTCTAAACCACCGCCAGGAATGTGAAATGCTATATTTACAGTTCCTGAATAAGCCGATAAATCAACAATATATTCAATATATTCAGTATTGTCATAATCTGCTAATGGTAATAAGACATTATTGAAAGCTGTTGGACCTACACCAGTTGTTGATAATAGAACTTCAAAATCGTTAGGCTCAGTAACCGAAGCAACTCTTTGATGAAATTTTAATCTTTCATTTCCAGTTAATACTAAACCTGGGGATATTAACCAATCATCATTGTTACCATTATTGAAGTCAGTATTAATTATTGCCACTTCATCTCCTTCGAATGTGTTAAATGTGTAGTCCATATTCCATTGATCACCGTCACCATTTTCGTCTAAAACTATCCAACAATTTTGTGTAGTTGAATTTGAATTAAATCCTTCAAAATATGGGATTGCTGATATTTCGTCACATTGCGTAGTAAAATTTAAGGGACCAACCCAATCGCTAGTATCTCCACCATCACATACTGCTCTAATATAAATTTCATAAGATGTGTTAGCTGTTAAATTACTTAGGGTCAATGGGTTATCAGCTGTCAAAGTACCACTTCCAGTAGGTGTTCCTGTACCAGCAGGCTGAAGTGAGTACTCCCACTGAATTTCTCCATTATTAGCAGTCCAATTAATTTCCGCAGATGAGGATGTTGCAGAGGCTGAAAGGTCGGATGGCACCAAACATGTGGGTGGAGCAGATGAAGTGATTGTGGGAGATGTTAAACACCAACCCCACATCCATCCATCAGCATCATCATATGAAATTCGGTATTGAAAACCTGAAAGTTGTGTAGGAGTAAATCCTGAAATATCTAGAATTGGAGTTGTGTAAGCTTCTGTGGAAGCACATATTTCATAATCTGTAGTCGAAGCAGAATTTTCAGCGAATGTTTCTAAAGCAGACCAACTCATAGTATCTGCGTCGTAAGTTTCAATCAATAAAACATCACCGCCAAGTGCGTTGTAAATATATTCTCCATTAACAGCAATCCAAGTTTCACCACCATCGTAAGCTGCTGTTAGATCAATCACAGGTGAAGTTACCTGAATATCATCATCTGAAGTACTTCCAGCTCCGTCATCATCCCATGTCAAATTACTACCATCAGTAGTGGGATTAGATAGAAGCCCCCCAGCATTATAATTTCCAGTAATTGACCAAGAACTGTTGGGCCATGATGCGGGTTCATTCAAAATCTGCCCAAAAGAATAGGCTGAGAAAAGCATGCACATCAGTGCAGATATAATATTTTTCATATTTAATTTTGGTTAATTTTAAGCATGAATTTAACAAAATCCTAACATTTAATCCCCTCTCTAAATAAACTAATTGATAAAGTGCTAATTTTTTCGATGAAATACAGCAGTGTATTTATAACCTTTGAATTATATGTAAAATCAATGTATAATAATATGTAATTTTGTAATCATAATGTTGGAAAAGAAAGATTTAAATTTAGAAAAAACTGTATTAGTTGGTATTATCACAAAAGATCAAGAGACCTATCAATCCAAAGAATATATGGATGAATTAGAGTTTTTGACATACACGGCAGGAGGAGAAGTTATAAAGCGATTTATTCAGCGAATGGAAATACCAAATTCTAAAACTTTTATTGGTACTGGGAAAATTAAAGAATTACAAGAGTACATAAAGGAATTCAAAATTGGAACTGCCATTTTTGATGATGAGCTTTCTGCCACTCAAGAAAGAAATATTAGTAAAATTTTAAATTGTAAAGTTCTTGATCGAACCAATCTAATACTTGATATTTTTGCTCAAAGAGCAAAAACAAGTTATGCTCGAACTCAAGTAGAGCTTGCACAATGTCAATATTTATTACCTCGCTTGAAAGGGATGTGGACACACCTCGAACGCCAAAAAGGAGGTATAGGTATGCGGGGTCCCGGAGAAACTGAAATTGAAACTGATCGCCGTATTGTCAGAGAAAAAA
>Ga0160423_10000236_pt1 | contig 43635 bp, 75 predicted proteins | sample CRUFie14St8metaG_FD_108191 | JGI IMG/M metagenome (GOLD analysis project Ga0160423, IMG submission 108191) | Marine microbial communities from the Costa Rica Dome - CRUD Field 142mm St8 metaG | ecosystem: Environmental > Aquatic > Marine > Oceanic > Photic zone | place: Costa Rica: the Eastern...
CAGACCTTGCTGTGGTAGTCGTACAATGGCAACCTGTGACACAGGAGGCTGTTGGACCAAAAGCACATTCTTAGACTTTGCCAAGTTTAGAAACTGGCAGTGCAGTGTGAATTGGTTCTTTTTACACATTGAACAGCAAACAGATACTATATGGCATCACCAAACATGTCAAGCACGTTTTGATGGCACTCGTGGTCCAATTGGCAAGATCAGCGAATGTGATACAATTATCGACGAATTGCGCAACAACATTCAAAACAAAACCATGCCAATTATCACATGCCCACTGGGTCCTGGCAAACACTGTGGCTGTGGAATGTGTACACCCAAAGCAACAGAACGTGATGCACTTATGAAAATACTACCAGGACACATTGAAGATATGAGTATATTTGCAAATGAACTATAGACGCATAATCAAAACCTGTACTTGGCAAGCCTTGGGAACACTGTGGTTTATGACCTATGCTGTGATTACTGGCGGAGACCTTTGGTATACATTGGGTCTAAGTCTTACTAGTATTCCTGCAGGTGCGGTTATGTTTTATTGTCATGAATGGATTTGGGATAAAATGAAATGAGCAGAGCACAACTAGTAACAGCCAGTGAACATGCAGAACACTGTCAGCGCAATTGGGATCGCAGTCAGAGCATGCCCCGTGAAGATGTGCAAGCACTGGTAGACATTGCTACAACTATGCCCAGCAAGCAAAATGAAGAATACTTTCAATTGGTGGTCAGTGTAAATTCACAACTCAATAGATTGATATACGACCTTAGTATTGATCCTGACAATCCTGCTACTTTACATAGAAATGCACAGTTGGACGCACATGCAGTGTTTGTTTGGTTTTTACACAAGCCTGAACAATTGAACATGACAGACAAAAAGAATAGAGCAGGCTTTTTTGATGTTTTTAGATTGAATGCAAAAACTGCAATTGGAATCAGCAGTGGTGCAGTTGCACTCAGTGCATGTCACATGGGATATCGCACAGGATACAATCAGTGTTTCAAAGCATACGAGCTGAGAGATTTGATGATTGAATGGGGAATCACAAACCTCAGTGACGAAAAGAACACACCAGAACTAGCGTTGGGTGTGGGTATACCTCAAGCAGATACTCCTTGGAATCATGTGTTGGATGATGAAGGTAACCTAAGAAAAATAGTAGACACTGAAAGCAAAAACATTAGATGGGATATTATTGAATGATAATCACAGGTAATCCAAAAGTTGGCTTGGCACAAGCACTGTACAAGATATATCCTGATGCAGTGTATGTGAGCAGAGAAACTTGCCAGTTGGATCTTACCAACACAGATCATATGTTTGAATTTGCCAATATGTGTACTAGACATCCTCTAATCGTACTCAATAGCGCACTATGGCGCTTTCATCAAACTGTACTACTGGATCTTGTGTATAAGGCGCTTAGAAACGCCAACAATGACGCACATATTGTGTGTATAGGCAGTACCACAGACAGAACCAGCAAAGGCACAGCATGGCTGTATAATGCAGAGAAAAAAGCACTGGCAGACTACAGCAACAGTTTAGGATTGGTTGGTGTGTGGCACAGTGGTCCAAAGATCAGTCACATAAGTTTTGGAACACTCAGCAACAATCAAGCCAAGCACCCTGATAGAACATGCATGGACATTGATGTTGCGGCACAGTATATAAAATGGCTTATTGACCAACCACCTCACTTGTGCGTGAACAGCTTGAGCATTGATCCCATGCAGGAGCGCAAGTAATGTGGACCATGGACACAATAGAATGGTTGGACATAGAGCTAACCAGTTTTTGCAATATTGAGTGCAAGGGTTGTTTTAGAATTATCAGCAAACAAGCAGATAAAATTCTAAACAAGCATTATGTTACACTGGACACAATACAACAACGTTTTGTGCGTGAGGAGTTTCCTAGCATAAAAATAATAAACTTTTGTGGCAGTGTGGACGAACCCACAACACACCCACAGTTTTTTGATATTATTAGACACTTTGCTAGTTGGGGAGCTCACATAAACATTGCAACCAATGGAAGTTTGCGAACTACAAAATGGTGGAGTGAACTAGCAGGTATACTGCCAGAGAGCCATGCTGTTACTTGGGGCATTGACGGAGCAGATGAACTCAGCGAAGTGTATAGAAAAGGCAGTAACTTTACAAAAGTAGAACAAAACTTTAGAGCGTTCAACAGTGCAGGCGGTCGTAGCAATTGGCAGTTTATTGTGTTTGAACACAACGAACATCAGTTGGAACAAGCCAAACAAAAAGCCACAGACGAAGGATTCAAAAGTTTCAAAACTATTATCAGTCATAGAAAAGACACCAAAGGCGGTGTGAAAAGTGCAAAAACAGAAAGCATTGACAATATACCAGAAATACCTTATGTTAGTTGTAAGTATGGAAATCAAAAACGTATTTTTATAAATCACATGGGCAATGTGATACCCTGTTGTCATCTCAACAGTAAGATGATGGAATACAGTGTAAGTGGAAACATAAAAGATCAATTTGAACAACTGTTGGTGGATAACAATTATGAACAAACAATCAATTTACAACATGCGAGTATACAAGACGCAATAAACAGCGAAGTTTGGCAGGGTATAATTAGCAGTTGGGACGGCGATGACCCCATGCCAAGATGTATGCAAGTATGCAAACAAATGAAAAGAGATAAATTTATCAAGGAAGAATTATGATAACAATTTGCGTAGCACTAGAAGCTGAATTACCACAAGCACCACAAGGTGACTTTCACATACTTTACACAGGAGTTGGCAAGGTACAAGCCGCCACAACACTGTGCAAACACTTGTGCAGTTTTCACAAACCAGAACTAATCATAAACTATGGCACAGCAGGAGGTGTAAGTGGCGTTAGTGGACTACATGAAGTTAGTGCATTTTTACAGCGAGACATGCAAGCTGAACCACAAGCACCCAGAGGCAGTATTCCATTTACAGAACCATTGCTGGGTGAGATACAAACACCCAGACCAGGCATACGCTGTGGCACAGGTGATAGTTTTGTTATGGGTCCTGATCCTTGGTTCCAAGAACAAAACATAGATTGTGTTGACATGGAAGGCTGGGCATTGGCTTATGTAGCCAGAGAATACGGAATAAAGTTTAGAGCTTTCAAGTATATCAGTGACATGGCAGATGAGAATGCCATGGAAGACTGGAGTGCAAATGTTGCCAATGGTGCAGAAATTTTCTTAGAGCGAGTACATGGCGGACTATAGAGTTTGGACACTTGAGAAACTATTCAAGTTAGAACTTGAAGAAGTGCGTAAGTTATACGAAGAAACGCTAGACGACGAGATGAAAACAATGTTGGAACAAGTTGTTAAATACTTGGAGATGAGGCTAGATGGCAGAATCAAATGATCTCAAATGGAGTGATTACGATTTTACAAAGATACCATATGACGACATTGTACAAGTTGGTCAGAGGACTTTGCTTTATCGTGATTTGTTTACTGTTAGTTGGTTGCTCGGACGCTTCTGCAACTACAGATGCTCCTACTGTTGGCCCTACGCACGAAGTGATCGTAAGGACCACAGACCTTTGGATCTATGTCTTCGAACTATTGATGAAATAAAAAGGCAAGCTCGTGCTAATAATTTTAACAGCTTTCATTTTTCTTTATCTGGCGGTGAGCCTACTTTCCACCCAGGATACTTGGACATCCTTGGGCATTTGGCTTCTGATGTCCACAACACTAATTATACTAGTGTCCACATGACATCAAATTGTAGCAGACCAATGAAATGGTTTGAAAACTATGTAGAACTAGCAAAACCTTTTCATAGAGCTAGTATTACAGCTAGTTTACACACAGAACACTTAAATACAAGAGAGAAGATGCAAGACTTTGCAGACAAACTTGTATTCTGTCAGGAGCACGATGTACAAATTACAATCAATATGGTCATGGTTCCAGAGTGGTTTGAGAAGGACTGGGACAACGCCCTCTTCTTCCACGAACAAGGAATCAATGTCACACTCAAACCACAGTCAGACCCAACGGCAAGTAGAGTCGTGGACGGTTATACGGAAGAAATGCTACAGCGATTGTATAACGGAATGCCGCAGTTGGCATACACTGAGTCGAAGCGTAAGTGGGCCGCTCGTCCAAGGCCTAGTATCGAACTGCCGTCTTACGCAATAGGCGAAAACGATAAAAGCGTACCATGGCACATGCAAGTGGAGTTCACTGACAGTGCTGGTAAAAAATGGTACATGGACCAAGCGGAGAGATTCAATGCATTTGGATTCAACAAATTTAAAGGCTGGAGTTGTCAAGCTGGGTATAGTGGTATCATTATTAGGGAGCCTGATGGTAGTATCAAGCGTAGCTATAGCTGTCATGATGTTCCATTGGGTAATATAGAAACAGGATTCAAACTGTTTGATGGACCTAGACCTTGCATTACAGAAAGTTGTGTTAGCAGTGCTGATAGTAAGATACCCAAGCGTAAAGTATAAATATTACTGAGTTGGGAGAATACAATGGCACTAAATGGAATATCAACATTACAATATAAAAGAGATAGGCAAGATCAAAAGCTAACACTTGCTGGTACAGATAGAACAAATGCAAACGCTGTAACACCAGGACGTTATGCAGTAACTTCAGCAGACGCAACAGAGTTACCGACTAGATACAAAGCCAATGACAACACTCATGCCAATATTGTAGATAATCCAAATCCAACTGGATTGAAAGAAGGGCGACCTTTCGCACCATAGGAGAAATAAATGGCATACATTAGAAGAATGAAAATTACAGTAGATGATGCAGGAAATATCATGAACCAGGATGGTAAAGATATTATGGAATCATATGTTACATTGGGCAAAATACTTGACTGGGGTAATACTGCTGATCCTGATGACGCTGGTAATATTCTCACTTGGGTAAAGTTTCCAGATGAAGCCACTTGCGACGAGTACTATACTGCATTGAGTGGTGTTATGACAGCAGGTGTTGATGACGGTAATTTTACAATACTTGAGACAACCAACGAAACAGTAGCAGACTAGGAGATAAACATGTTGGATCTACAAACTAATATTAGAAAAAGCGTAATCAAAAGTCAACATTGTCAACGCAATTGGGATCTTGAAAAGCCAGTTCCACAAGCAGACATTGAGTTGATGATACATGCGGCAACACAATGCCCAAGCAAACAGAACAATGCTTTTTACAGTCTAAGTGTAGTACAAGACAGAAATATTATTGAACAAATTCACGAAAACACATTTGGTTTTAGACTGTTCAACGAACAACAAGAAATCATTACCAACAGTCAAGTGTTGGCAAATGTTTTGTTTGTGTTCACTGGAGTTGAACCAAGTGATCGTGTATTGGACAAAAACAAACTAGATGAGAATAGTGACAGAGGAACCATAACAAGAGATGCAAATATTGCATTGGGTATTGCTAGCGGATACTTGAATCTAACATCAACAATGTTGGGTTATAGCACAGGTTGCTGTCAGTGTTTAGATCAAAAGCCTATTCAAGATATCTTGAATACGGATCGTGAAATACTATTGATGATGGGCATTGGACACAAGAATCCAGAACTAAACAGACGTGTGCATCATGCAGACAACAACAAAGTTTTTTATAGCATTCCAAAAGAAACGATTGAAGTAACACACTATTGAAACATTTTGAAGTATTACAAGAACTGCCTTGTGTAGATGTGTATCCTCATCTTGAGGATATGATTGCACAACATTTACTCACCTGGCAATACATGGATCAAATATGTATCAACGCACCTGAGGGTCAAGACAGTCCTTATGCAGGTGTTGGCAGTTTAGATTTAGATTGGGCAAACGCTAAAAACACACCAGATGGATTAGATGTTCCTCCCAGACAAGTACCACTCAACGAACATGATTTTGTAAACCTGTGCAGTGTATTTCAAGGCACAGTATTTGAAACATTGTATACTGCACTCACTGACAAGTATCGTGTGGGTAGAGTAAGACTGATGAAAACAACGCCACGCTATGCAATGAGCTGGCACCACGATTACAATCATAGATTACATTATCCTGTAAAAACACAGTTTGGTTGCTTTATGGTAATCGAAGATGAAATACTACACTTGGAAAAAAACACTTGGTATTGGACAGCAACCAGTAAAAATTATCACACAGCCTTCAATGGCAGTAACGAAGATCGCATACACATGGTAGCTTGTTTGCTATGATAGAATTAGAAAAATATTTAGAACTACACACTGAGCCAGTTGTGGCAACTGACATAGTTGTTGATCCCACAGAGTTTGATCAACTGATGCAACACAATCATTATGCGTTTCGCAGTTGGGGCGAAAAGAAAAAAGCCATGCCAAGATACGGACTGCCACTTGTAAATGACAATGGTAGCATGTACAACAATCCAGAGCCTGTGTGTTATCCACTGGACGAATGGCTAGAACCTCTAGCAGAAGAAGATTGGGTGTTTGACAGAGACTTTACTCAGCGCACTCCTATATTTGAACACACAGTATTTGATCCTTTGCGAGTGTTTGATGACTATTGGTGTAGAAGTTGTATACTGCGTTGGGACGGCGAAGCGTTCTTTTTCCCACACAGCGACACATGGTTTCCTAGTCCTATACTGAGGCTTTGGGGTACTACAGATCCTGACAATGTAAAGTTTCAGTTTGATAGACAGTTTCGTAGAGCACCAACTCCTGGCACAGTCAGCAGTATGGAACCTGATATGATTGATTGGACAGGTGAGATTGAGCCAGGTAGAATGTATATTGTTGACACTAGTTTGATACACACTGCTCGCAGTCAAGGCAACTCAAGCACATATCAATTTTTTCTAGCAATGCACAGTGATGCATTTGATTTACTCAAACAGCATTGCTTATAATCTCTTTGCGTATATTTTCCAACCAACCCAAGCAATCATCTAAATTCATAATAACATCTGCATACTGATTGAACAGCTTGTGCCAGTTGTTTACCAATGATTGTTTTGCGTTGTCGCAGTATTGTAAACTCAGTGGACCACTGTCCACACTGTTGCCTGTGATGTAAAGTTGTCTATTGTATTCACGTGCAAGTTCACCCACCCAATACATGTAGTCTGAGAAATGATCCACAGTGAGTGCGCTGAGTGTTGGACACAGTCCTATAAATTCTAGTTGTGTTCTTGCAAAGTAGTCACGCACATTAGTTTCAAATCTCTGCCAATTCAATCCATCTCTAACAGTTTCACTGACTTTGCCTGTGCTTTCATTGCTGATTACAACAATAACACGCCAGTTGTTTGGAAAGCGATCCAACAGTTCAAAAAACTTTTGTTGTTGTTTTGGGAGGGTATTTGCATTTGTCATAACAGCAATAAACATGTCTTGCTTGTATAACTTTTGCAACATAAGTTCTACAAACTTTCTAAAGTTTTTGCTGTATGTAACTTCACCGCCAAGAAAACTCAGCGTATAAGGATCTTCAAGTGTCTGCAACCAATCTAAAAACACAGTGTAATCTTGTTCATCAGCTTGTAGTACTGATTGTTTGATTCCCAGTCGCTGTGCAATTTTATGACTACTGTATTGGTCACAGTACAAACAACTCATGTCACACAAGTTGTCTAGTTTTACTTCTACAAATTTTATGGGTTGAATCTTGCCTACGTTGTGATTGTCTCTGTAGGCTCCGCCTGATTGTCTATAACTGCTCCAGCAGTGTTCGCACTGTGCATGTTCTACGCCTGCTTGTAATGCTTCACGGCGTTCTAGTATACCAGGACTTGCATTGAAAAATGTTGCATCAAGTTGCTGAGGCATGGCTTCTTCGACGCTTTTACAACAATGTCTAACATTGCGTTGAGCAAAGTCTATGTTTACATCGCTCCATGCCTTACTGCAAAATGTGTTCAGATGCATCTTTCTGTGTGGACTCTATACGGAGTCTTGTACCAAAAACTGGTTCGCTGTAGTTCACGCTTGTGAGTAGTAGGATCTAATCCTTTTTCTTCCCACACGTTGTTTCTACGATGCACACCTGTTAGCTGTTCCATAAAGCAAATGTCGCCTTCTTCCCACTCATGTGCATAATGATACTGATCACTGTCAATGTATTCAGTTCTAATTTCATCATACAATTCTCTGTGGTTGTCCAACTGATTGCCATCTTTGTCAGCCATGTAACTTAGATTTAGATGTGGAAAGTATACACCTTTGATACCCAACGGATGTCTACTGATCATTTTCAGCGTGTTCTTCTTTTCAAAGCGTGGCTCAGGAAATGTATCCTCTGCTTGGTCATAGTTCATGCTACTTTGCACAGCTCTACTTGCACGTTTTTTGTCAAAGTCTTTGAGCTCTGCTGTGGGCAATACATAGTGTGCCAAACGGTTTTCGTATGTTTCTTCCATTTTATTTGTAATTCTCAAATACAATGTGTCATACAAGTCACGCTTTTCTTGACTTAGATTGTTCCAAAAAGGAATACTGTTTGCCATAATAGTTTGACTGCCTTGTGGTACTTCAACCGCACGTAGCCCAACCATTTCTTCACTGTCAGGCGTAAACAATATGTTGCAGTGCCAGTCAAGTTCTCCGTGTCCAAACAGTCCTTCTGCTTCGTGTGAATCTTTTACTTTGAGATTGGTCACACGATATATCTGTGGAAATTTGTCGTCATTGCACCAAATTTCTGCGGCTTGATGATATCCTACACGCATCTGAAAGTCAATATATTCTTCAGTGGTAGCAGTGTCTTTTTTCCACACTACTGTACCAAACTCACGCACAAGGTCAATAAAGTCTTGTTCCTTCATGTCCTTGTATGGGGTTACAACTCGCACAGCTACGGTGTAGCCTGCACTACTCTTTATAGGTTCTATTTTCATCAATTATCCTTTCACATATCCAATATTGTTCTGTCAAAAACAGTTGCAGTGTCACTCTATCTTGCTGTATACTTTCGCAGTTATCCACAGTGTGTAACTGGCTCACATCTAATAATACAGGGTGTTCGTAGTAGTATTTTTCTTGTGTGTCTACAAAAAGAAAAGGTGCATCTGTTTTTTCATTTAGTAGTATATTTACTTTAGTACTGTTTACATCACGATGAGGTTTTACAAAACCTCCTGGTTTGACAACATTGAAGTTATATCCTACACTGTCATCATATTCGTTCTTTAGTAGACTATCCGGTATACCCAAAGGCTTTATAATATTCTGTTCAATATATTCGCAGTCATCTGCGTTATCTATAAAAACATTTGTGGTACTAGCAACTTTAGGATTGTAGTAATCTTCACTGCGATTGCATCTAGTATATATCTCCCACAACTTAGCTTTGTTTGTGGCAAGATCGTAAGACTTTATCATCCGCTATACTTTCTGCAAAGGTTGTACCCAATGCAATACTGAGAAAAGCTCTGTCCTCTGTTAGTTCTTCTAGTCCGTCTACTGTATGGTCTGCCTGTACGTTCAGCAACAGTGCAGTGTTATCTTTGTAGTTCCAGCCTTCTTCTGATTCAATCCAACGACATGTTCCTGCTTCAATGTTTTTTACAGGCACGTTTAGTTTGCACAACACATGATCCACTCCTGCATTGTGTTGCATGATAGCGGCTTTGCCTGCTACAAAACGTGTGAAGTTTATGCTGTTTTTTGGATAGGGAGGAGTAAATCCTTCAGTAAAACTTCCGCTTCTGTCACTGCTTACTGCATTGCTGTAGTCTAGTTCTTGTACATCATCATAGTTGATACCATAGTATGGCAGTAGTGTATCAATAATCCATTGCTGGTCTTCTTGTGTTTCACACCAAATTTGGTCACAAATAAAATCTCCGTGATTGGCGTGAAATGCAAACTCCAGTATGTGACTTTCACAACGATCATATATTTCATTTAGTTTGATGTGCCATTCTTGTGGAATAGGCGAACATATTTTGAAGTTTATGGGATCAGCGTGTTCATGATACATTTTTTATTATCCTTTGTTTAGCAGTAATGAAGTCTACATCCATTACACTTATCTTTAGTAATATTCTTTCTTCAGGGAAAGCAGGTACACAGTGCATTCTACTGGTGTTCAACAGTGCTACACGATAGTCATATGTTCCTACACCTACAAACTCAACAGGCCCTGCGTGTTCGCTTAGTATAATGTTTATGCCACATTTTGTGTTGTGGTCAATGTGTTCAGGAACACTTGTGTTTGCTTCTAGTTTGTAATATCTTGGTCTGGTGTCTTTGCTTTTTAGTACGTCAGCGAAGTATTCAGTAACACGTTTGGTTTCAGGGTAGTTGTTTATATTGTCACTGCCATCTTCGTAGTCACCAAAAAATCTAGCCTGTGTCCAATTGTCCATGTGTACATCATTGCCCAAATCAAACCAGTTTGGGTCACTGTTTTCATCGTCCATTGGAACTTCAAACGGCTCATATTTTCTACTGTATGCTTCAGACAACAATTTTTGTTGATCGTAATTGGCAAAGTCAAACACATGTATAACTTCGTCTTTTATATGTTCAAAATCAATCATCCACATTGTTGTCTCTCATATATCTTGGATATGCGGCTAGCAATACTTTGGGTACTGTAAGGTAATCGTCTGTGCGTATTGTGCCTCTACAATATTTACTACGGCAAGTACACTGCTCGATAATTACAGTTCCTTGCCCTACACTAACTGTTCCGTAATCAACTGTAAGTTCTTCACCTGGCTTGATGTCTGTGAAACTAACAAGTTCATTGAATCCTCGCATGCGACAGTTGGGCTGACAACTGTGATTTGTAGTAGCTCTAAACAAATGATGCACTTGATGCAAGTACAGTTTATTACCAATGGGCATGCAAATCATTTGATCAGGTTCGTCTACAATGACGCCACCTATAATAGCTACCAATGTTTCTGGTTTTATGTGTTCGTCAGCAAATCTGCCCACCCCTTGTAGGCCCTTACGTTGTGTTGTAGATACCATAAAATGGCTGAGGCTGTGATTGTATTGTTCAGCTATGTGTTCAAGTAGTTTGATTTTTTCGTTCATTGATCAGAAAGTATTTTATGATTACAGCGGGTAAATCTATTTCCCACCATTTCACTCTATTGTCCCATGCCATTGGTTTTGCGTGATGTGTGTTGTGTAGTCCACTGCCCAACGTAACAAAGTTTACCCATGTGTTGTTGGTGCTGTGGTCAGGTGTGTTGTAGTGTCTATATCCCCATTTGTGACAAAATACGTTTACAAGTCCTGCACTGTGAAACGTTGCCACTGCTGGTATGCTGATTAGAAATACAGCAATGCGCCAGTCAATGAGTGCTATAGCTAGATAACTTACAAGCAACAATCTCAGATAGTATTTGTGTACAAACTTTATTGTAGGATCTCTTACTAGGTCTACCACATACTTTCTTTCAATTGTAAATGGCTTCCAAAACGTACTCCATATGCGCCAGCCTGCTTGTCCTCCGTGTGGATCTTCTTCCGTTTCACTTTTAGCATGATGCTTTCTGTGTATACCACACCAAGCAACTGGCGATCCAAAACAATTGAACACACTGAGTGCAATTAGTATTCTATGTCTAATGGGTCCTGTGCTAAAACTTTTGTGACACAAGTATCTGTGCAGTGCTACTTCGCCACCTACTTTGCCAAACAGTATCCATCCAACCACACTGAGTGCTAGCCAACTCAAATCTGCATACATCAAGCCAACAGCAAGTGCAACATGATTTGCTAGTAATATCAACTTAAGTTTGTATTCGTAAGACATATTGATACTGTACTCCGTCTTTCCAATTTTCACTGCCTGGCATAGGCTCGTGCTTTACTGTCCAATTGTATTTACTGTGTCGAGCAAAATATTGTAGTAGTTCTGGGCTTTCTTCTCTGCTGACCCAAACGTCTTTGTAGCCCATTTTCATACCACGTTCAGTCAGCTGATCCAGTGTATCCAAACCTCTGCGAAGGTCTGCTTTGTACCCACCAAAGTCATATGTTCTATCTCTGGTGTGTCTGCAGATTACTCTGATACTGCCGTTGTATTCTGGACGTTCAACTCCTGCACTGTAGTACACCATGCGCCCGCCAGGCTTCCAACCCATGCGAGCATACTTTGTATATTCAAACAGTGGGTTGAGTGCATAGTTTAGTCCGTGTTTGTGATCTGCCGTTTTTGCAAACAGTTCACGAATCTCATCTATGTATGGCTCTATCTCAGATACCCGCCAAATCATCCGTACCATCCAAACTAAACATCAGCGCAATCCTAGCATGTTTACTCATGTTTACCACGGCATGTGGATATCCAATGTTTAGAAAATAAGCATTGCCGTTATCTAAATTGTATGCTTCTAGTTTGCCATCACGTCTAAATAAATTTACAACTTGTTTGTCTCCGTATATGGGACAAATGCATCTAACGGCATAGTTCACATCATAGTCCACATGGAATGGAATAGTTTTGCCTGGTGCTAGTTTTGTGATACGCACACGACTTGCTGGTGCTTTGAGTTGCGTTACAATTTCTTCAAAGTAACTGCCTGTGTATTCTGGTGTTGGAATATTGTACAGGTGTTCTTCTCTGCGCCTAATGCGCTCTTTGATACTTGCTTCATATGGCAGTATTTCGCTGGGTGTAGTAAGATTGATTTGTTCAAAATTATCGTATACACTTTCTACAAGTTCCATGTGATTGTCGCACAACATTGGATTTGCAGTGCGTACATCTACAAACTTTTCTACAAGTCGCATCATCTCGCCTTGCAATCTGTTTAGATCAATGTCTAAATTCAAATTGGCTATACTTGGTAGTTGATGTTTTTTCATAATTCATATACTCCTGCTAAACAGATTCTTGCTATTTCGTCTTGTCGTCTAAATTTACTCCAGTCTTCATGTGTACTGGTTGCAAGCCATACACTGTCACTTGGAGTTATATCTAACAGTTCACATACTCTTTGTTGTTCACTGCGTACACGGTTGTGTACATAATCTATATCACACTTACTTATTATTTCTTCTGCTACCTGATGAGCATAGTAGTTGTAATATTTTGCACTGTGGGTAAGTGCTTCTAATTTTTGGTCAGGTTGTCGTGTAAAGATCCAACCAGTTCTAATATTGCGCACACCAAAACTTTTGCTTAGACTGTAAAAAACTATGTCTGCATCATGTTCAATCTTTTGTACTTGTGTACTGCCCACATACGCAAGGTCAAGTATTTTACCTGTAGTTGGTCGCCAGTTTCCGTCAATACTGCTGGGTATGCTTTGATACTTTACACTTTCATCGTACATGTTGCCTCTGGGCTTGATCCATTGATAGTCGCCAGTGTCCATGTGTACACCTCTGGATTCTTGATTGTACCACCAATCCAATCCTTCAGTAATACCATTTCTTGGATATACGTAATAGTTGCTGAGGTCAATCACGGGCTTGAGCCACTCACAAATATTGGTGCTGTACTTTACAACACCATCATAGTCAACTGGTATGTGTTTGATGTAGTCCAGCACTTCAGGCAGTACAGGAGTTCTTACCGCACTACTTTGTTCTAGAACTGCTTGTTTGATGGTGATCATTGTGATTGCCTTCTAAAGGTGCAAGTAAGTTTATCCATAATCTATTTACAGGTCCTTGCAAATCGTGTCCAAATGTATTGAGTGTACCGTATCCAATGTAACTAAAAGCCACAACAAGAAAGTTTACCCAAATAGCAACAGGACCAAATATAAAATATGTTATCACCACATGCGCCCACCAAATAGTTTTACCATACTTGTGAAAAAACATAACCCGAGGGTTATGTAATAGATCTTTGATAAATTTGCGTGGGATAGATTTTATTTTATACACACTAAAAAATACTCGCCATCGTCCTATGTGCTTTGGACTATGAGGATCAAGTGGTGTGTCACTGTAAGCATGATGCATTCTGTGAACTCCTGCCCAGGTCAGAGGACTTCTAACTCCACACAAGAGTCCACAGTATAACATCACAATTTCAACTAGTGAATTTGGTTTTATCTCTCCATGACTGAAACATCTATGATAGCCATATGTTATGCCTATCAATGCCAAGAGCATGTAAATTATGTAACTTGCAAACAATACCTCAAACATCTTGTCTAACCTCACTGCTGAACAATTCACGGTGTAGCCATTTTACACGGCTTTCCAACATACTTATAGTTGTGTGAATGTGTCCTGTATCGTGGGGTCTAAGCATTTCTTTCAAAATGTCAATCTCACGTTTCAAGGCTAACATATGTTCGAGTTTTTGCTCGTTACTCATTTTAGTTCATTCATTAGAGGAAAAATATCACTAATTACTTTTGCACAAGCATGTGCAATGTCCATGTGTTCTTTTTGCGTACCATGTCCACCACGGAGTTCAATATAGTGAACCCAACTACGCAAGGTTCCGTTCATGTACAATCTTGTCTTGGTATTGCCTTCGGGTAGCACAACCCTTGCCTGTTCTTTTGCAATACCGTTGGCAATCGCCCAGTCATACACTTCTTTTGCTTTATCAATAACACTTTGTTGTTTCATCTGCCATTCATAGTGTAGGTCACTTTCAGTATCTATTTCAATACTGTTTTGCCTATTCTTGGTATCCTGTAGACGTGCTTCTCTGGTAACAAACTGGTCACCAAACTCAGCAGGATTGGCATAACGTTGACTGAACTCTTGGAAAGCAAAACTACGATGTCTTACAACTTGGTGTGCAATGTCTCTGGTAGTGTTGATTTCCATAACAGCGTTCACCATTTCTAGTGGGCTCCAGTGTTGATGCTTGATCAAATACTTGATAAGTTTAGCACTGGTTTCGCTGTTGATTTGTGCGCTAGGGTTACTAACTCTTGCACAGTATGCAATCAAGTCCTGTACGTTCTCGATGCCTTCCTGTTCAAATTCTTCTGTTGGTGTACTGTAACTAACTAGTCTAACGGTTGTCATTTTTTCCTAATAGTTCCTTGGTTTTCTTGTAAACATCTTTTTCAAGTTTTTTATAATCGATGACAAGTTCAACGTCTGTAATTCTTTTTTGCAAGCCTTCTTGCTCAACAATATCAATCAATGCTTTTACAAAGTTATTGTCGTTACTGTCTATTACTTCTTCTAAACTGTCTTTATCGAATAGCAAGCGATCACCATTTTCGCATACCAAACTGAGCTCTTGTAAAAACTCAGCTGGTACACTATTGATTTCTAATTCGCTTACTATGTTTTGAAAACTACGATCTTTTTTATGAATCGGCATTCGTTGCCACCTTCTTAGGGCGGCCCCGCTTGGGTTTCAAGTCAGGTGCCATGCTGTAGGCTTCTTCGCGAAGGCGTGTGACTTCTGCTTCGTAGGTTTCAGCCTGTGCTAGCATAGTTTTTGCTAGTGCAACATCATCCATAGCTTGCTCGCCTGTTGGCATTGCTTGATCGATAGTTTGTGTAGGATCCAACGAAGTTTGGGTACGTGGTGCTGAGTCAGTATCATCAACCATACTGTTTTTGATATCACTTTCACTCATACCTGTTTTTTGTTTACGAATGATTTCGTTTACTTCGCTTAGTGGAACACTAGTATAACTATTGGGTGTCAACAAGATTTGATCCGTTTTATACTTCTTCAAGTAACCACGGTTGTGTAGTTTTACCAGCATGTTGATGCCGTCGCTGAACATACTTCTATGTGCAACTTCGTAAAACTCTTGTGACGATTGTGCAGTATCGCTTTCCACTACACGGACCACATCATCATGCTCCATGTCAGGAAGTCTTTCAGTTTCAACAATCAGACAATGATTCGGATCAGTTACGTTACCATTATCATCATAAATTTCTCTAAAGACAACTACACATTTTAGTCCAGTGTTAGCCACTTGACCTACGTGTTTTGTGTTTGCCATTGGATTTCTCCTTACTCTGAAGCGGCGGCTTCAGTTTCTGCCGGCGCATTTTGTTGTTGCGCCTGATCAACTTGCTTGATAAATGCAGTCAATCTATTGAATACAGTTCCTACCTGTGCGGCTTCTCCTGCACGGAATGCCCCACGGCTAACTGCAATATCAATTACTTGGGCGGCGTTTTGCAAATCTGCTACGCCTAGTGTTGCACCTTCTGATGCCTGTTCAGGCATGTCAGGAGCAGGTGCTTCTGTTTCATCGTTAGTTGTGATGTTATTATCTTCGCTCATTATAAACTCCTATAGTAACGAATTATATACGCAGTTATTTATCATCTTTGATTTTAGTACTGCTCAATTTGTAGGCTAGTATATTAGCCCTAAAATCCTCATAATCTTGTAGGTGCTCAAACCAGAACTGATATATTTTGTGACCCAAACTTTTTATGAGGTAAAAGCCTCTGGTGCCACTAAAATCAATACTTTCGATATCTGGATTTGTATCGAACTCTACAAGTAATCTTTGTCTTAGCATGGCTTGAACTACATCAGTGCCACGCAACCATTCTAAGTCTTCTTCACTTAGACTATTTCCTTGTTCAACAATACGCATTTACTTATGCCGCCTGTTTCATGGTTGAATCTTCAAAGTATATTGTTTGACCAAACGGTGCCTCAGGCTTACTGTAACGATTCTTGATGAGGAACAGTGTATCACAGTATTCTTCAATTCCCCATTTACCAAAAGGCTCACCATCTGTAAACATAATCAACTGATCAGGTTCAATGTTTTCTTTTTCCATAAACTCCCAATTACACATGAAGTCAGTACCGCCACCACCGATGATCTGGTATTCTTCAATGCTACGCCCATCGTCGTCTGTGAACTCATCATAGTTGTAAACTTTAGTATCAAAACTCCACACTCGAATCCTGTAGCTACCAAACTGATCCATAATGCCCTGTACTTCACTTAGGAAGTCTGTGCAGTCATGTTGTGTAATTGATCCACTAGCATCAATACAAATACTAATGTCAATCTTTTCATCTTTCATCATTGCAGGAAGAACAACATTGTTGAACTGACTTTTACGATTAGGCTTCATAAAAGTAAAGTCACTTACTAGGTTGCTTTCCAATGTTACTCGTATAAACTGTCGCCAGTCCATTTTAGGCTCTGTCAACTGTCCAACGATTCGTTGTATTTCAGCAGGAACATTACCAGCACCAGCACTCTGTGCCGCCTGTATCACTGCATTTTTCAATTCATCACTGATAGCTCGTGCATCATCTTTTGAGATAGTTGGCTTCTTGCCTTTGCCATTCTTATCATCTTTGTCGCCGTCGCCATCATCTCCGCCACCGCCTGCACAAGGCTTACCATCTTCACCATCTTCTGAAACATCTAAATGGACATCAAGTGTCATTTGGACAGGTGCTTGGTTGGCTTTCAAATCATCATATACATTTTCAGTATACCATTCGTCTCCCATGTACTTGGCATCATAACAAATTTTGATCTGGTCAATTATTTCACCAATCTTCTCACGTACCAACATGCCATTGATCTTATAGTCACCTGCCATGTTCCAATACTGTTTGTCACGACCATTTACACGTAGGAAGTGTTCGTATATACAATGTCCAATTTCGTGTGCAACTAGGAATACATTCTGTTGTGTACTCAACATGTTTACAAAGTTTCGATTGTAATAAAATTTACGACCATCTGTTGCCGCCGTTGGGCACCAACCTTCGTCTGTAACATCTACTAGTAGCAAACGACATGCAATATTACCAAAGAACGGTTGATTGAAAAGCATCTTGATACGTGCCGCAACCAATTTTTCTTTAGCTTCTTCTGACTCTTGTTTCTTTTGTTCAGGAGTCTTTTCTTTATCAGCGTCAGCATACTCCCTGAGCATGCGTTCGAAGATCTCCTTTTGCATATCATTTTCTTGTTTAGACATCTATCACTCCTGTAATTCTATCTACATTTATATAGTAACATATCTTACTTAGTTGTCAACCTTTAAAAACGATAGTGAGGGAATTTCACCCTCACTATCTACCCAGGAGCATAGTCGCCTATGCTTGCTCAATCAGTTTGCCATACTGTTGAATGAATGACTTGTAGTTTTTCAACTGATTGAACTTTGGACGGATACCATATTTGCTCAAAGCAACTGTGGCTCCCATCACAACCATTTCGCTCTCGAAGTTGTTTTGCATAAAGTCAAGGAAGTTATCAAACTTTTCGTTGCCTTTATCGTCGTTATCGAAAGCTTCTTTTAGCTCATAACACAGTGCAGTAGTCAAAGCATACTTTGCACTGATGTTATCTGTCTTGAGGTCTTTGACCTTACCATTGAGAATATCTGTTGGGTTAGGAAGTTGACCACTAACTTCACGGTGTGCTTTGAACTTGAGAGCAAGTCCTTCACCAACAGTTGCCGCAACCATATCAGTTACTTCTTCTTCTGTGAAGTCGTCGACATCTTCAAGTGTTTCACTTACAAAGTGCCAACTACGTGGAGTACCAAATGACCGCTCACTGCTACCAGCATCGAAGTTGTAAAGGTCATTCTTGAAGTGTGTCAAGTAACCAACTACGTCAGGATGCTCGCCATTTGCGATAGCCCAATCCTGCCATGTGTAAAAATCAACACGTACTTCGTAGTGGATGAATCGGTTAGCCAACGGCTTAGGCATACGATATGTAACACCTTTGTCAGTGTCACGGTTACCAGCCGCCGCAATTACAACATTGTCGGGCAACTTGTATTTGCCAATTGCACGATTGAGAACCAACTGGTATGCCGCCGCCTGTGTAGCAGGGCTAGCACCGTTGAGTTCGTCTAAGAATAAAATAATAATATCATATTCTTTCGCCATCTCCGCATCAGGGAGTTCGTCAGGCGCACTAAACCGCATCTTGTTAGATGCTTGGTCAAAATATGGATAGCCTTTGAGATCAGTTGGATCCCACAGTGCCAAACGACAGTCAATGAGCAAGGCTTTCATACCTTGGTCTTCATAGCTTTGTCGAATCTGTTCGAAAGTTTCGGACTTACCAATGCCGGGAGGACCCCATACAAACATTGGGCGTTTCTTTTTGAAGTTATGCATTGCATACTTCTTGAGTTCAGTAAGTGTTACTGTACGAGCTTGGGTTTCAATTGCCATAGTTTTCAACTCCTGGGTTTTGTTTCTAACTATACTAATATTATAGCATCAATAAAGGCTGTGTCAACCTTTATGATCCTGTGACCAATTCTAAAGATCCATCTTCTTGGACTTCAAAATCTTCAATATAAATGTGCCAATCATCTAGCGCAAGTTCAGCTTGAAGAAAACAATGTTCAGCGGCTTTCCAAAGAGCACCGATTGTACCGTTTTCAGCTATTGCAGTAAATGTTTGCCACTCAACTCCGTGTCCGGAATTGCTAATGTTTTTGATACACTTGTAAGACACAATTCTTTGCTTGTCACTAAAAATTGCGAAGTCTAATGGTAATGCAGTATCGCTCATTGACCATACAGTTTTATAACCCTGTTGCGCTTTGAGGTCATCAAAGTGTTCAAACATAAGTGTCATTTCATCAACATCTTCAAATTTTACAGTGTTATCTAACATATCTTCTCCGTTGTTTTTTAGCTTATGTATACACTATAGCACCAAGAGTTCTTACTGTCAACCTTTTTATGCATCTTTTTTTATCTTTTTTATAAATTTTCTTCCATGTGTGCGACAAAATTATCCCAGTCTTTGCCGTACATTTTGTAGAATATGCGATCTTCTGTGCTGAACAACACCAGCCAGTTCTTTTCAAAATAGTAAGGATATTGCATGTATCTATCCAATAACAGTCTTATGCGAGGAGTAACTTTTACCTTTGGTAACCTAAATTCTTCACGTTCGATATCCATGTTACAAATAACATGTAGGCCCAGTTTAGTCAAACTGAGCCCTGTGTCATTTCTATAGTTTTTGAATAAGTCTTGGATTTTGGTATTAGGTCGTGTACGTTGAGCATGCTCAAGTACTTTGTTATACCATTCCTTGTTCACCATTATCTTCTACAATGACTTCGCCTTCTAGAAGTTTTACTACTTCAAACTTATCTGTTTTGAATAATTTGTTCAATCTTGCCGCTAAGTTGAAAGCATGTCCGCTATTACTAAAACTTACTTTCTTGTACTTGGGACCTGGATAGTTTACAAGTGTACTCAAACTTCTGAGATTGATTGGCTCGCCGTTGTAGTAGACTGCATAGATTGCACCAGCGGCTAATACTTGTTCACTTCTATAAGTTTTTGGATCTGTCCACTCTAATAGTATTTTTGGTTTAGGTCTGGCCATATTTCATTCTCTACTGTTATAATTGTATTTATTATAACTGTACAGAATGACGCTGATTAGATACTATGTTGACGTACGATTGTTGTGATCTTGCATGATTTTGTTGAATTCATCTTTTTCAATACAATTTACCAAATGTATTGGCATCACTCTACCGTATTCTTCTAGTAGCTTTTGAGTCATTTTTTGTATGCTCTGTGGATCAACTAAACGTTCCATACATGCTTCTCTAGTAGGAAATTCTGGTTCAGTGAACACATAAATGTCACCTTGTAGAGTTGCAAACATTACTATAACTAACCAACTGCTCATAGTGAAAATCCTTGCCACAGTGGCATGTGCAGTGTAACAACTGGATCTCTGTCATCTTCTTCAATGTCAAAGTTTGCTACTGCATGAGCGCAACCAACTTCTTTGAGTTGCATTGGTTCATCATATTGATTGCCAATATATGAGTCTAACCCATCGATTAGTTTATCTTTGTTCTTTTCATAGAACGCAATGCACTGTTCATGGTGACCAAACGTTAGTTGCCAACTTATGTGTTCAACAGTTTGGTCACTGTTCATGGGTGCTATTAGTGCATAAAAAACTATTGCCCATTTCATTTTTCACCTCCTGGCTTTTTATCCCAAGGATTTGTGCCTGTGTATGGTGCAAAATTTTTGCCTGTTTGTACTACACAAGCCATACCGTCCCCATATACATTTATCAAAGTCCATGAACCTGTTTCTTGATTCACAAAGAAAAACATGCCTGATTGAAACATTCTTCCGCTTTGCGCTTCAAATGTTACACCGTCACCTAAAAAAAGCATGCCCTCTTTGTATTTTTCAGGAGTTTTGAAAACGTCTTGGAATGGGCCACAATACTGCCTAGCCATGAGCATTTTTTGTTCAGGTGGTACTTCCTGTGCCAACACCAACGTCGGTACGAACAGAAGTAAACTTAGTATTTTTTTCATCTTCTTGCCCTCGCCGTTTTATAGCAAGATACATATCTGACTCACTGATAAAAGGACCCAAATGTGTATAACTTTCTAGTGTTTTTTTCCTAGGACAGAAGCTCGGTCTCCAACCCATAGGAAAAAGTATTCCCCAATATCCAGCCGCAAAATATTGTGTGCTTGTGGCGGTCTTTGTGTAAACCGGCACTGTATCTTGTAGGCTTTCATTGAACACAGTATCAACGTTAGTAGGATACCCGTTAGTACTTACGTTTATAGCCTTTTTTTGTATTTGTTGCTCAAAACGAAATTTGTCTAGGTTATCTAAAATAGTTTCTGTGCGACCATTGTTTTCGTAAAAAATATAGCCTTCTGCTTTGTGACGTAGTGTGCCAACTTTAGCACCTTTTCGTTCAACTATCCAGAAACTGTCTTTTACAACTTCTTTAGCTATATAGTATTTACCCATATTAGTATGCGCTATTCAAGTAATCACTGTGTGCTTCAGCACTATTGCTGATACGTTGTAAATCCCATTTGCCACAAAATCTCATAAAGTGTACACCTACCATATTAGCAGGAACTTTTTGCACTTGCTGAGTAATAGCATTATCCAACACTTCTTTGATATCATCAGGCTGTGCAGTCAAGTCAATCAACATACGATTGCGTTGATAGTCATCCAGCACCCTGTGTTCTTCACCATTGTGATCAGTCCATCTTTGTAGCATAAAGTTGTTCCAATTGAAGCCTTTGCTGTCTTTGTCTTCATATGCTTCAAGCATGCCAACTTTATTCTTTGTTCCCTTTTTACGTGCGCCAGGATAAGCACTGAATACATTATCACTGCTATCACCTCTAACACATTTCTCAAATAGCAACCATTCAGGATCGCCTATCTGTTTTTGTTCTCCTGTCTTATTGTCCATGACAGGTTTGCCTTTGTCGTTGTAAACACCATCAATGCGAATGTGCTGATTAGTAATGCCGTTGTACTGTGTAACTTTGTCAGTAAGCAACTGATAAAAGTCGCTGTCACTGCTTACAATTACATGTTCATCATCGGGGTGATTCTGTATCCAACGTGCAATAAAGTCATCTGCTTCACACTGCGGATCTTGTAGTACAGTGCAATTAGTTCGCTTGTCCATGAACTGTTGTAGTTCATCAAATGCTTCCCAAAATGCCTTGTCCTCTTCTGCTTCTTTTTCAGTAAGAGCATCACGTGCCGCTTTGCGATTTGCTTTGTAAGGTTCGTAAACGTCTTTGCGCCAACTACGCCCTTCTAAACAAAACACTACATGGCTACCATTGAAGTCTCTGTATGCTTTGAGAATACTACTAAACATGATATGATATGCCATACCAATTTTAGTTTCTATGCTGTCTCCACGTACTACATGTCTAGCACGGAAAAACATGTTTGCTGTATCTACAAGAATATATGTCATGTTTACTCGCTCTATAAGTTTGTTATAGTATAGTTGATTAGCAAATAAATGTCAAGTTTTTTTAGTAATAATCGCCGTATCCAGCACCTGGTCCAGCACTGTAATAAGGATTATTGTAGTTGGGATCATCCATGCCATCCACGGCAGTAACTTCAGGTACATAATGTTTGAGCATGTTTTCTACACCCATTTTTAGTGTAATTGCACTGCTGGCACAACCACTACATCCTCCCTGTAACATAACAAGTACACGACCTGATTCCATATCGAAGTCCTGTAATTCAATCATGCCACCATGTGATGCTACTGCTGGATTGATGTTATCTTCAACAATTTGATTGATTTGTTCTAGTATTTGTTCTTTTGTACGTTCCATACTCATATTTATGCCCTGTAAGTTTGGGTACCTACAGGGCATATTATGTTGGCTTTAGGGGGAGGATTCGAACCTCCACGGTAAATATATTGCAGTATATTTGAACCACACGATAAACAGTCGTGCATGTCTACCTATTCCATCACCCTAAACTGGTTGATTATGCCGCTTTGGCTACATCTTCAATTGTTTCCAATGCCGCAATCATTCTTGTCATTCCAATACCACCGCCCACTCTTGGGAAGAAATCGAACTCCAAAAACTTTTCTAGTTCTGCTTCGACTCTGTCTTTGCCAAACAATTTGTATAGCAATGCACTGTATTCCCCGTCAGTAATTGTGTGGAATGTATCTCTCATTTGTTCTACATCAGTAGAACGTTCAGCTGATCCAATGGTTTCCATACCACCTAAGATCACATCAATCTTTTTACTTGTGCCGTCCTCACGTCTGCTCATGTTCCAAAATGGACTTGTAAACTCTGGGAAGTCTGTAATCATTGTGCTTCCAAACTCGTCAAACATTTTATTTTCATGTTCAGCAGTTAGTTCGCCTTCAACTCCATAGTGTGCTTGCCACTCTGCATATGTTCTATCTTCGATTTCATCAAAGCCCAAGTAGTCGCAAAGTTCAGTTTCCATATGGTGCAGTTGGTCATATCCACCAGGCATTTCAAATTCAAACATAGGGAAGATGATATCGTGTCTACCTGGGATAGCATTTGGTTCTTGTCTATAAGACGTGGACACACAAAAAAAGCCCTTCGAATCGGGCTTTGAAAGTAATTCATGTTCTAACCACATCTGGCCCGTTTGAGGCAACGGCCATACTTGGCCCGCATAATTGTACGTTGCTACATTGAACGGATCTTCACATGCGGCAAGTATTGACAAACGGTTTTGTGTGTGTACTTCTTCAAACCCTTTGTCTAAAAAAAAGGACCTCAAAAGGCCCACACTGTTCGTAAATTTTGTTGGATTTATAAGTTGTGTCATTTTTTCCTCTTTCTCTAATTTTAGCCTAAAAAAAAATTGCTACCTGTGTAGCTACTTTATCTTTCAACCTAAAAAAAATATGCTCAAAAAAGTGCTTGAGCTTTATTTTTCCATCTTTTTATTTATGCCTGGTGTACAGAAGTGCGCTGATTACGCCCATGTGCGACACCATCGGCTCCGTAACTGGCGGCAAAACCCTGTGGCTTCAGCTTTGGTTCTACGCCTGTCATACCCAATACATATCCTGCGGCTTCTTTGGCAACACAACTACTACCGTGTTGTGGGTCTGTGTTGATGTCCAAATGAATCTCACAGTCGAATTCATCAATGTATGGGATTAGTTGTAAGTAAGCATCACATACCTTCATAGCTTCATGCATGAGTCTCATCTTAGGTCTGTTCTGTCTTACATCATAGTCTACTTCAGTACTTTCTGCACTGAACAAACGGCAACCATTGTTACCATTCTTGTGGACTATTACCACAGTAGCATAACGTGCATACCAAACATTCTTTTTGATCACACGTACACTATCACATCCAAAATAAATTTTGGTGTTGCTGTTTAGTGTTGTTAGTAGATTTACAAGTTGTTCAATTTGGTTGTTGTTGAACATCATCGCCTGCCGCTTCTTGTTCTAATACAATGCTACGGCACAAATCGTTGAACCATAAATCAACAATTGCTTCGTTGTTAGGACCAGCATATCCTGCTTCGCCTAGTAATCCAACAAAGTCATCATTCCAGTCTAGTTCAAAGTATCCGCGGGTGGGATTATCTTTGTCAAAGTGTACTTCAACTACTTTGACCCAAGGACCTACTGCTTCTTCTTTGGTCTCAACTTGTTTACTTTTTACAAAAATGTTTTTGAGTTTGTCTAACATAATAGCTTTCTCTATCAATATTTATTTAGGTAACCAACCAGTTGTACACAGCTCGCATGCTCAGTAATAGATACATCAATTCCATAAGTGTCCTGGGTGTATCTCCGTCTTTCCATCCAAAGTAAACCCATATGCTACAACTGATAAGACCTAACGCCCAGCCCATCCACTGTGTTTCTACATTGGCACTACTGAGAATAAACGTACCTATCATGGCTACTGCAAAGCCAATCCATCGTAATCCGTCGATGTCTTTGTAAAATCTGATCTTCATTTTTGAAACTTCTTCCATGTTTCGTGTAGCACATAAAACCAAACACCGTTGATCAAAGGTTCTACTATTGCATCTATTGTAGCAAGTTCAATGCTTGCTCCGGTTATAATCATAACACATGCAATTGCTATCAGCATGTGTCCTATTGTATAAACAATAGCAAGTGTTACACTGCTACCGCCTACAATCCATTTTATTATATCATTGATCATCTTTTGCTGGCATTGTAAACAATGCTCTAACCCCGTCTATTTCTTTGATTGGCTTTCTAGCAAACACACACCACTTGATAGCAAACATTGTTTCTTTGCTTGTACAAAACTCTCTAAAACTTGTGCCAGTTGTGTATACATCATCAACAACCATCCAAGGATGATCGCCTGGTGTGATATATTTTTCCATTGCACTGGCTAGTGGCAATCCACCTCTTGGAATACCTACTACTTTGCTAAATGGTTCTGTTTGGTAATCCATAATCATACGTGCTAGTCCGTCCCACCATTCGGGTCGTATAGCATCACATTCAATCTTCCAAGCAAGCGGAAGACCTGCGTGACTTATAAAGTCTCCTACTTCAAATAGTTTTGCTTCTGTGCGGTGCACCATTACCAGCCAATCCTTTCCCATGGAACATCTTTGTCGCCAAAGTGTCCGTATGTACAGTTTGCACTATACTCGTTGAAATTAAACAAATCAAACTTGTCAATGATTCCCTTGGGAGTCATATCAATGTTATCTCTAATAAACTTTTGAATACTGCGATTGTGACCATTGCTGTCTACATAAATGCTTGTGGGCTCTTTTACACCAATAGCATAGCTCAGTTGGATCTGACACCAGTCAGCCATGTTATCTGCTACTACGTTTTTGGCGAGCCATCTTGCCATGTATGCCGCACTTCTGTCGACCTTGGTGGGGTCTTTTCCACTAAAAGCGCCACCGCCATGGGGAGCAAAGCCACCATAAGTATCAACGATAATCTTACGCCCGGTAAGTCCTGTGTCGCCATCAGGACCACCAATGACAAAATTGCCTGTAGGATTGATATGCCAGATAGTGTCATTGTCGATTAAATCTCCTAGTACTTCTTCGGCGGCTGTTTTTATTGGCATCTTTACACTGTGATGAAAGCCGTCTTTGTGTTGTGAACTGACTACAATTTGATCAACACGGGCTACACTTCCGCCTTTGTATTCCACACTAACCTGTGACTTTGCATCAGGCATTAGGAAATCGTATCCATCTAATCGCATCTCTCTTAGTTTCTTTAGAATCTCATGACTGTAGTAAATAGGTGCTGGCATGTATGCTTCGTTTTCGTTACAAGCATAACCAAACATAATACCCTGGTCACCTGCACCAAAGTCATCTGTTCCTAGTCCAATGTCTCCACTTTGTGCATGAAGCTCATTGTAAATTTTTAGGTTCTCCCAATGAAAACCATCTTGTTCGTATCCAATGTCTTTGACTTTTTCGCGGATAATAGCTTCTACATTGTCTACATTGAAGTTCTTTACTTCACCAGCCACTGTTACATGGTTGGTGGTTACTAGTGTTTCAACGGCTACACGAGTTGTCTCGTCACCGTTTGCAAGTCCAGCATCAACTAGTGCATCACTAATCTGATCTGATACCTTGTCAGGATGTCCGTCACTAACGCTTTCGCTAGTGAAAATATAATTGTTCATCAAAACCCTTTTTCCCTTAGTGTTTCTGGATTGATAGGAGCCTTCATGGCTTTATCTAGTTGCTTGCTATGTTCCCCACGCATTGCCGAAGAGGCTGATGTGTAGTCGGGGTGTAAACCTCCACCCTCGTTCCATGCAGATGTCTGCGACTTCTTGAACATTGAGATTATACTCTTCTGACCTACCGCCCAAAGGCATAAGGTACACAGGACATTCCACACCTTTTGCACGATATTCGTCAACAGCTCTACCAGCTTCATCAATATCTGTACGGTCAGCAACAACAAATTTGAGATACAAATCACTACCATCAACAAGACTGTATTGATGAGCAATATCAGGCTTGATAGCAGTGTCCCAAGGTTCTCCACTAACGGAGAGCTTAGGGCTACAACTCCAAGTGACTTCAAATCTTGTTTGATCATTAAGATAGTTGTAAAAGTCCTCGTGTAGCTTTTGTGTAGTATTTGTCTCAAATGTAACATTTTTCAAATCCTGCATGCGTGGATGTTCAAATAATTCGATGTACAGTCGTTGCCACGCTAACAACGGTTCACCGCCTGTCATAATCAAGTGTACGTCTTGACCATTGTCTTGTACCCATTTACCATTGGGTGTAAGACTCAATACATGCTCTACAACTTCTTCTACACTAGCTCTACGATTCAAGTGCTTGAATTCAGGATAGATACTTGCATACGTATCACAGCCTGTGTGAATAATAGGCAACTCTTCAAACACTTTTGTATTTTCATGTACGCCTTTGTCCAGCAAGTCTTGTACTTCTTCGTTACGTATTACACCTGCCTTTTGTTTAGCATCACGCATAGGCTCGCTTCTATCCAGTCCAAAGTTCATACAACGAAAGTTGCAACCAAAAGTACGTAGGAACACACTAGGCACTCCTACAAACTTACCTTCACCTTGTACCGAATAAAATGCTTCGCTATAGTGTAGTTTCATGTTTAGCTTACCTGTACTGCAATATAAATGCAAAGTGCAATAATAAGCAGTTTGCCATAGTCTAAATCAAATTGTGTACCTTCACCATAACTAGAGGCCCACATGTCTTTTAGCTTTTTCATACTTTGACGCTCCTTTTGTTCAAACGTTTGTTTGTAGTTATAACTTGTTCTAGTATACTGTGATCCATGTAGTTTGTCAAGGCTTTTGTGTCTTTAGGAAAACAATGACCATCAAATCCTAGTGTTTGTTTACTGTTTGGCGCCAGCATGTGTGTTTTACCAATACTAGGTATTTGTGCAAGTGCCGCAGTCAACACACTGTAGTTCATATCCTTGGGTGCATTGTCAAACAGTTCATGAAAGAATGCAACTTTGGTAGCCAACCAAGCATTGTGTGTGTATTTGATCATACTAGCAGTTGTTCTATTTGTTTGTACCACATGTGTATTTAGGTGACTAAACAATTTTTCCCAGAAATCAAGCTGTTCTTGATCATTTCCGCCTAGTACAAACAATGGTTGTTTAGCAAAATCTTCTTTGGCGTGTAACGCTCGTAAAAATTCTGGATTGTATGTTACATTGTCTGGGTATTCATGCATAAGATCAGGTGTAACTGTGCTTTTTAGCAGTATAGGCTTTGTTGTATCCAACTGTTCAATTACTTGTCTAATAGCACTGTCATCACATGCACCATCTTTGTCTTCTGGTGTGGGAACACAAACAATAAATGCTTCGCATATGTCTCTGATAGTGAACACTGTGGTCTTTGGGTAGTACTTGGGATCTACTCTCCAAACATTTACTAGATGTTCTTCCAAGTAGTCAGCAACTGTGCTACCAACAAACCCGCATCCAATTACTCCTATTTGCATTTACTGTTCCTTTTTACTAACTTGCCAGCCATGGTCAATTTCTTCCCATATTAGAGTATCGCCAACGTCCCAACCAACTTGATTGAGAACACTATCTGGAAACGAAATGTAAAGTTCTTTGGTTTTATCGTCTTCTTGAACTCTAAAAGTCCACTTCTCTGCCTTTGTGTTCCCAAGTTCCGTATCTTGTTGGTTCTGGACCTGTTGGCCCTCCATGTTCTTTTGCAACTTCCTGTTCCTTTTCTACTTCAGGATCTTTCATTCTAAAAATTATATCACAGTATCCACATACTGCTTGTCCGCCTTCAGGTATAGTGTAATATACCAATGGGTGATCGTAGTTCTCACCGCTACATTTTACTCTATTAGTTTCAGAGTATATTATTACTTCTTTATAACCTTCAGTTCTCTGCATTATCAATCATGTGTTGCACAAGTTTGGCAGGCAGACTGCATACCCAAATGTAAGGAATCCAAAATGCAATGTTCCATAGAATTAGATCAAGGATTTCCATTTGTGTATACCCTTTCCAACGAACTAACAGGAATATCAATATCTGAATGATTTCTTGTGTATTGCAAATCAACCACAGTCAAGCCTCTGAGTACTGTTGCGCCTGTTTGTTCAACTAGTCTTTTGGTAGCCATCAAGCTACCTCCTGTAGCAACCAAATCATCTACAATTACTACACGGTCTGTGTGACCCAGTAAGCCTTCTTGTAGTGTTAGTGTTGCTTCGCCATATTCCAATGTGTAACTCTCTTCCATCAACTTGCCAGGATACTTTGCACCAGCTTTACGCACCATAATAAAAGGCAAACCCAATTCATGTGCAATAGCTGAACCCAGCACAAAACCTCTGCTTTCAATACCTACAATGTGTGTGGTGTTGTCTGCATAGCTATTTACTTGCTCAGCCATATTATCAATAGCAGTGCCAAACATAGGACCAGCAAATAAACTGTTCAAGTCGTAGAAGTTGATACCGTTGATAGGATAGTCAGGTACTGTCCTAATGTAATCACTCCATTTTATCATTCATCTCTTCCCACATTTCCATTTGCACATAATAGTCGTGTGCCATCATATCCAGTTCCATACCCATCCATGCTAGTTCACCCAACATCCATGCAATAACCAGTAGACCCAGTATACATGCTTGTATACCTAATATTAGTTTGATAATTTTCATTTTGGCTCCCAATGCTCAAGACATCTTGGTTCATACATGCCCATGCTACCTACTTGCACACGTTCTCCGCTTGCCTTGAGTCTATAAGTTTTTGTGGCAGACTTGCCACAGGTTGTACAAACTGCTTTGATTTTTTCAACGCAGTCAGCTAGTCCTAACAGTTGACTAGTAGTTTCAAAAGGTACACCTCTTGAGTCTTGATCCAAACCACCAGCAATAACATTTACACCTGCACGTAACCAAATCTCTACACCAGCCAGTGTATCTTTGGTATTCATAAACTGTACTTCGTCCAACACAACTGTATTGAAGTTGTAGGGCATGATATTGTAGTGTTCTTCTATTTCGTCAAAATCTGTAATACTAATACAAGGGTAACTCAGTTGATTGTGTGTTGTAATAGTATCTTCACTGTAGCGATTGTCTTTGGCAGGTTTGATCACCAACACTTTTTTGTTTTGATGATCTAGCCATAGCACTCGTTGTAGCAGTTTGCTAGTTTTGCCAGCATACATAGGGCCAGCATACACATCTAACAAACCTCTAGACATATACTTCGTGGTCCGATTCTACTGCTTCAACGCCACCATGTATTTGCCAATTACAACCCCAACTGTCGAAACCACGTTCTTCCAACCATTCATATCGACCCATCCAGTCGTCGCTGTCCAGTTGTTCTTCGTAGTCTTCTGCCAGTTGTTCTTGTTCTTCTTCTGTAAAATGATTGCCATAGTGTACAAAGTCTTCGCTACAACCATCAAAGCAACTGTCCATTTCACATGCTTCAAAACTTTCAAAGTCCCAAATCTCAGGCTCTTCTTGTTCTCCTTCAATGTACAAACAACTTTGCAAATCTGCCGCTTCTTCAATGTTTGCAACTTTTACATAAAATGTTCCGTTGCGCCACATGATTTCAGTGTTTAGCATTTGCCCAGTTTCTTCATTTTTGTACTGTTCAATTTCAAACAAACTCTTTTTGAAATACGCATTTACTTCGTATGTTTTACCTACTTCAATCTTCATAGTTAGAATTCTCCCATTGGTTATAGCAATCTGAAAAGCCCATGTTCATTGGTGAATATTCACTGACGTTTTCTTCTTGCCATTTGTGGATCTCTGTCCATTGTGCTTCAGTAAGCTCTGAAATGTCTTCAATCTCATAGTGTTCTAAGAGCTGTGTTTGTACACGATCATAGACATCGTTTTCAATTTGCTCTTCGTGTTTGTGCATTCTATGCCATTCAAACGTCATCTTGTGCCTCAATAATTCTGTGATGTGCCGCCGCCTTAGGATGTTTGTCTTGGATAACTTCCATGTATGCTTCAGCTTCTGCCCTAGTATCAAAACGTGCTACTACAACAGGATCTTGGATTCGTGGTTCGTACTCAATTTCAAAAGACATGATATTCTCCTACGTCTTCCCAAGGATAAACTAGCCATACATCCTTTTCAGCTTTGTTGACTTCATGACAAGTGTATGCACAATGTTCTGTGAATTCACTGGCTAGATTGTCTGTTAGTGTTGCAAATCGTACATTTTCATTCCACACATCATTCCAACCTTCGTGTCCAGGCAAACAAATTGCTTGCCAATCATTCATAATCCAATTGAATGTTGCACCTGTGTCGTTGATGTCGTCTACAATAAGAATATTTTTGCGCATTTTAGGTTTGCATGTGCCATCGTCATAACCAAAAGCATCTTCTGCCATCCAGCTATTGCTTTCGCTTTCTTTATCGTCATCACGTAAACTTACTTTGAGTGCTTCGCAACGAATACCAGTCATGTTACTAATAATAGTTGCAGGAACATTACCACCTCGTGTAATGCCCACAATGTAATCAGGCTTCCAACCACTTGAATACATTTGATTGACAATACTGACGCACATTTTTTCTACGTCTTGCCAACTGTATTTGTGTTTTTTAGTCACAAAAGTTCCTCCAAAATTTACAGTTTGCTAGTTTTGCACCTTCTGTAGGCACAGTACACACACGTTCATGTTTTGCATTCTCCCAACAATCACCTGTTACACCACGCATTTGTGCAAATTTTGCAAAGCCATTGTCTATACTTAAAATAATAATAGCTGGCAGTACAAGTCCAAACAACACAATGTTTAGAAATGCCCAACCAAATCCTTCATTATGATATGGTTCATTCATGCTTTCCTCATTTTATCTGCAATTAGTATTCCTCTATACAACTCCTGATAGGCGTCATATGCTTCTTTGAGTTCAGGATATTTTTCTTCTAACTTCTGATCTCTTGGTAATAATAACATAGCTTGGTGTAGATTGTCAAGCTCATTTAGTATATTTCTTTCCTTGACAACTAGGTCTGCTTTGACTACAACATCTCCACGATCTGCTATATGAATAGATCCTGTGGTTATGTTTTTACTGTTTCGATAGCCTATAGGTCCAATGGACGGTATACTATTGGTCACTTATCAATTCCTCTAATGTTTCTAATACTTGAATACTGTTGTCAGGTGCACCGTCAGTGATTGCTTGCTTTACACATTGTCTAGTAAAGTCTAGTGCAAAACGTTCTCCATTTTCGTTCATGCCTGTGTTTATAAGATATACATTACATTCATGCAAGTCAATTTTATCCATCAACAAGTTGCTGTATACACTTACAGGTCTGGGCATAAATGGTGATCCGTAGCATGGACTAAACAAAGGTTTGATTTCATTACTGCCAGCTTCTGTTCCAGGCATTTGACTGGTGTAGCCTGTTTCAAAAAAACGTCTTACGGCATCTCCGCTGAGTTTACTCACAGCAGGAAATACACCTTTGGCATCCATGGTCAAGAAGAATATGTTGTGTGGATGACTAAATTGTTCTGGTTTGTGATATGCATTTTCAACACAGTCGATTGGATAGCTGAGTCTTGCATTGCTTACACCAGGATTCTCAACAACCAGTGTGTCTCTGCTACGTGCTAGTTCTACTGCATCAAATATAGTTTTGTGTGTCTCAGGTGTTAGTCCTTCGCTCTTTGCATAACAACCTGTTTCAATCATTTCTACTCCACGCTCTCCCCATGCAACTTCGTCATCACTGATAAGTTCATAGTCTGGGTCACTGCTGAGTGTGGTCTTGCCTGTACCACTCAAACCAAACATTAGATTGGTACTAACATCTCCATGATCTTTAGCCCAAGGATTGTATGTAAATGCACTGCAATGCATAGGTAAGATATCTTGCTTTGGCAATACAAAACTAATGATACCAAACACGCCTTTTTTGATCTCGCCTAAAAAAGTTGTGCCTGCAATAAGCATTTCACGTTTGTCTAAATGTACATAAATTTTAGGGTGTTGTAATTTTATTTCTGTGTTGTGCAGTATCTGCCAATCTGCTTCTGCATCTGCATTGTCTTCAACTGTAAACATGTTACGCACAAACTGTGCGTGTCTATCATCGTTGGTCAACACTCTAAATGTTATACCAACAGTTTCAAAAAACAGGTTGTGTTTATAGTTTGGCATTTGGGAAATTTGTAGGAAAAAGTCTTGATAGTCTGCTTCTAATCCAATCTTGTTATACTTGGGTCTTGATAGATCCAAGCATCTTGTTTTCTCTCCAAAGAAAAATTTGTTCTCAGGTGAACGTCCTGTAGGATTAGTTGTGATTTCTATATTCATGTGAGTATCCTAATTATTAGTAGCTTTGGGCTAGTCGCCATTGCAAATATTCTAAACTTTCAATAGGATCGTATTTTGAAGTTTGATCTTTCATAAGATTTTGCACCATAGTGCCCGGTACTGGATCTACGAAATGTGGCATGCTCCAGCGTTCTTGATCGATATGAGTATTTACTACTCTGTGTTTGGTGCTTTTGAAATAGTCGTTGGTCCAACGTTGTAACAAGTCACCAATGTTACAAACTACACCGTTGTCTGCATAAGGTACAGGATGCCATTCTCCCTCAATGTCTTGTACTTGTAGTCCTGGAACGTCATTGATTTGCCAAAGTAATGTGATAGTACCGTAGTCACTGTGTTCTCCAATTCTCATTTGCTTGTCCTCTAGCGGACCTGTGTATGCTGGATAGTGTATTACTCTTGTTGTACTGTAGTTTGTTTTGTGTGCTTGTGTAAGTGGCATATCAGGACGTTGTAATATTCTATCAAACATTGTCATAATTTTTAGTGTGAGTCTGTCAGCTATATCAACTGTAGCTCTAGCAGTTGTTTTGAAGCCTTCGATGTCGGGCCATAGATGATCACCCATTCTATCATTGTTGTAATTGAAACTTTCTTTCAAATCCTTGGGAGCAGTAGGATCAACATTCTCTGCACCCATAACACTGTAACCCAAGTTTGTATCACTTTCATATGGATACTTTAGTTTAGTTTCTTGATCAAGTTCAAAAAACTGTTTCATAGTATCAAACCATAAATTGTATGTTTGTTGCTCTTGTTCATTGAAGTGATTTGTAAACACTGCAAAACCTATACTGGTATATGCTTCTTCAATCTCTTTTAGAGCTGTGTCTGATTTGAGGTCAATTACTGGTATCATTTAGAATTCCTTATATCTATGTGCTTTGAAACAACTGTTTTGTGCTCCTGTAATAAATTCGTTCAGTGGGCTAGGATATTCTGCAAACTCAGGAATAACGTATTCCCATACAGTTTCGCCTTGGGGTGTAACTTCAAACAGTCTGCCAAATGCGCTTTCACAAATAAACGTATTGCCATTCCACAAACGTTGTACACTGCCCATGTATGGACTAAAGAAACTAGGAGGCATATCGTCTACATAACTCCAAACCATTTCTTTAGTTGCTAGGTCAAACTCTACAATTCTACTGTGATGTACACCAGGTGGTCTAATATTTCCATTACAAAATGCAATCAGTGTTCCTTTGTCAGTAACAACAGGACAATGTTGTTGTGCTACATCGGGCCACTTCTTTTTCCAAACAACGTTTTTACTGTCTATGTGTACACCAATAATACCGCTGGTATTTCTCAAACTCATGTACACAATATTATCGTGCAAATGGACACCATTGATCATGGGCCAATGATTGTCTGGCATGCCTTCGTGTGCAGGAAATTCTTCGGGTGTAATATGTTCCCATGCACACCATTCCCAATTTACATTGCCTTGACGATCAACTATTCTAACAATGTCGCTGACTTCACAACCCCAGTCATAATCAAATCTATATTCAGCCGCCGCCACATAAAGCAATCCATCATTTAGCCATTGTGCATCGTGATGTGCATATGGATCTTCGTATTCCCAAAGTATATTGCTTTTGCGATCTGCTTCCATAAAGTGTCCGCCATGCCAAATATCCCAAGGTGGATAAAGGTCAACACTTTTATTATGGCTACCATTGTAGCCTAGGTTACCGTTTGGTAATATTACAGCATCACGTCCTGGGCGAACTGGCATGTTCCATTCGTGTACTAGTTCACCACCATCATCAATAAGTGGCACACGCCCATTTCCTGTTTGTGGTGCAAACAGTGTATAACCGCCTGCTGTTTTTTCATTCCAATGTGTAAGTCCTAATTTTCTTCTTGCTAGTGTCGTCATTGTTCGCTCTCATGCCATTTGTGTAACAAGTACCAACCCACAGTTGATACTGTCATAAAGAATGCAAAGCCCAACATTGTGGCTGTAAGTATAAGTGCCATAACCAATGATGTTTCTAAGTTTGCTTGTGCATATATAATTTGTACTCCAAGTCCTCCTGCTTCACTGCCACTGCCAATAATAAATTCTCCAACAATAGCACCGATAACACTTAGACCTGCGCTGATTTTCATACCTGCTATAATATTTGGTATTGCGGCAGGAAAACGCAATTTTATAAAACTAGTTATACTGCTTACTTCGTGGTAAGCAAAAAGATCTACTAGTGTTTTGCTTGTGCTTTTTAGTCCTAGTAGTGTGTTGTTTATAATAGGAAACAGTGCAATAATAACACTGATAATAATAATACTTTTGATTTCAAATCCAAACCATAACACAATTAGTGGTGCGACTGCGACAACAGGTACTGTTTGTAGTAGGATCGCATATGGATATAAACTGCGTTCTAGTATTTTATTTAGGCTCATTATAGTTGCTACGGTGATTCCTAGTACAGTAGCAATTGCATATCCTGTTAGTGCGGCTTTGCTTGTAAGTTTTAGCCCTGTCATAATGATGTCAAAATCACTGATAAATGTTTGTGCTACTGCCCATGGTGTTGGCAGTAAGAAAGCCATATCATATGCTAGTGCGCCTAAATGCCAGCCTCCAAGAAACAACACAAGTATTAGAATGGGTGGTATAATTTTTTTTACTTCCATGATCTCAACTTTCCTGCTATATCGTTTACTACTTCGTTGAACTTGGGTGTTGTTCTTAGCTCTGGTGTGCGTTGTTTGAATCCTAATTTTTTACTAACTTCTACAATGTCTGTAATCTTACCAGGACGTGGACTCATAACAACAACTCTATTGCTAAGATAAACTGCTTCAGCAATATTGTGTGTTACAAGTATTGCAGTAAACTTGTCACGTTTCCACATGTCGTATAATTCTTCTTGCAGGACTTCTCTGGTTAGTTCGTCTACTGCACTTAGTGGCTCATCTAACAATATGTATTCTGGATCCAATACCAAACTACGTGCTAGACTCAATCTCATTTTCATACCGCCACTGAGCTGATGAGGATAACTGTTTTCAAATCCGCTTAGACCTACTTGTCTTAGTGCAACGGCGGCTTTGGCTCTTTTGTTTGGAACATTTTCCAGTTCCATCAGTAACTCTACATTACCTTGTACAGTGCGCCATGGTAACAATGCACTGTCTTGAAACACAAAAGCACCCTTGTCGGGCTTGTTTACGCCACCAGGTGCTTCAACTAAGTCTGCAATTATTCTGAGTAGGGTAGACTTGCCACAGCCTGAAGGTCCAACAATACTGATGAACTCGCCTGTGGCAATATCTAGGTTTACCTCAGCTAATGCTTGAACTTCGTCAAAGTGTTTGCTTACTCTGCTTACTTCAATCATAGCTGATACTTATCACTCGCAGTTGCCGAGGAATGACAAGTTGTAAGAACTTGATGAATCAAAGTCACTTGGAACCATGTCCACTTGCTTGAGTTGTCCTTCTAGTTCTTCCCATCTTGCAGATGTCATACAGCCAAGTTTGCTGTAATCTTTTGGAAGGAAGTCTGCTTTCATAAGTTCAATAGCACCCATGTGGATGTCTCTTGTAACTTTTTTAGACTTGCTAAGGATAAGATCCGCAGTTGGGTCTGGGTTGTTTAGTGATTTAGCAAAAGCCGCTCTCAGTCTATCCACTACTTGTTGTACAAGTTCTGGGTTTTCATCAATCATCTTTTGCGTTGTAAACAACACACTGTAAGGTCTGTAGCCTAGTGATTCAAGTGTGATTTGATCAGTTGCTACACCTTGTGCGGCTAGTCTTGCAGGTAGGAAAAGTGAATAGCCCTGTTGGAACATTTCTTTTTCTCTTGCAAACAGTGCCAAATCTCCTTTGAGTGGAAACTCATCAGCACTTACGCCATATTCTGCTTTTACCCACTTCCAGTAAGTAACACCCATTTTTACTGCAAATCGTCTACCGTCCAAGTCTTGGATAGTTTTGATGCCTTGGTCTGGATGGAATACCAATGTATATGGAACATGGTCTAGGTTAGCAAATACTGCTACTAGTCCTGCGCCTTTGGCGTTTGCCGCCATTACTGAATCTGAACCTTGTAGTCCAAACTCAACTGAACCAGCGGCAGTTTGGGCGGCTGTATTGATGCCAGGACCACCTGCTTTGACGTTGATTTTTAGATCGTGTTCGTCATTGTCAAGCATTGCTTGCCAAAAGACACTTTGGTTACCTTGGGGGAACCAGTCCATAAGAAGTGTTACTTCTTTTGCTTGTACAGTAGTTGCGAATAGTAGTGCTACTACACTTACTGCTAGTGATTTCATTAGTTTCATGTTTTTTATCTCCTCTTGGGTTTCTGGGTGCTCTTTAACTAAAAAATGCTTCACCCGAATTGAAAAAGCGCCTTATGGCGCTTTTCACATTATCTTACTGTTGGTGCAAACTCTTGTTGCAGTTTCACATTATCAATAAATTCTTTTCTTACATCTGGTTCGTTCTTGAACGCACCACGTAGTACTGTAGTTTGTGTCAAACTACTGTGTGCTTTGATGCCTCTGTTTTCACAACAACCGTGTGTTGCTTGTACATAGACGCCCACATGTTCACTACCTGTAATTTCTTGTATCTTATTTGCAATCATAACATTTAGATCTTCTTGCAATGTCCCACGTCTTGCACACCATTGTGCAATCCGAGAATACTTACTAAGTCCTAGTAGTTTAGGTCCTGCAATAATACCAATGTATGCTACACCCTTTACTGTCTGGTGGTGATGCGAACACAAACTTGTAAGTTCGCTACGCACAACCAACATGCCTTCATAACCACCTTCAATGTAGTTGGGAAATGCACTAGGGTTAGGCATTGGGTCATAACGACCAGACATAATCTCATTGATGTACATCTTAGCCATACGTCTTGCAGTATCCATACTGTTAGGATCAGTCTTAGTATCAATTACTAGACTTTGTAATACATTTTCAAAAGCTGGCATCGCCTCTTCAATGAGTTGTTGCTTTTCGCCTTCTTCCATGTAGTCACTGATGTTGTCGTTCGCCCAGGCACGAGCTCCGGCGGCGTCAACACGCTCTTTAATTTTTTGGGAAATTTTCATTAGTTGCTCCGAGTTATAGTGGTGTGTCACTTCTTTGTTATGATATCATACATCTTGTTTCCGCTGAAGAATTTCTGCGTCAACTGTGCTGACTCTGTATTTACTAAGTTGTGATAATTCTTGTAACTTTCCATGTAATTTTTGAGTTTTTGGATAACCTTACTCTTATTAGTCACATAGCTATCCCAACTCTCTGTCCATTCGCTAGGATACCTAAAATCATCACTGTACATTTCTGTATAGCTAAGTCTGTCAGGCATCATAGGAATCGCTCCTACCAATGCACCTTCATACGCACTGATACCTAGTGTCTCTTGCAAGTTTGCACTAAACACTACCTTAGCTTCTCCAAGTATATTATGGTATTCATTTTTTGTCAACTCTTTCTCTTGACACACAATGAATTCATACTCAGGTAATTCTTCAGCTAAGTCTCTGAATATTTCAACTTGCTTCTCTGGCGCTAGTCTATGTGGAAAAACAATTGTGTTTTTCTTTTCCATGTTCTTGTATGGTGCAAGTGTTTCTTGCATATACTCCATGGGCCAGCCAGTAAGTTGAATATTATCGTTTGCTTCAAGTAATGTTTCTGCTGGAGTAAGTCCAAACATTCCTTTGTACTTGAGCAGGTTCTCTGCAAACATGTTTATATGAAACTCTGTTGCAAAGTAGTTGTGGTCATAGCAATAGAACATGCTTTTCTCTGCATGTCTAACCCATGCCGCATCTCCAATTAGTCGTCCCAAAAAGTCCTGAGGATCATAGCTACCGGCATGCCACATGCCACCGATAGTAATATCTGTGCCAAGAAGGCTAGCCATGTATCGTAACTGAATAACAGTAGGATTCCAAGCATCAGTGTAAAGGAAATAGTCCCCATCACTAATTTTCCCTTCACAGAAGAGTCTACCCAATTGCTCAAGCTGATTACTTTTGTATACATTTGTACCTCCAAAATTAAGGAAAGCCCCAGGCGTTGTAGCCTGAGGCGTCTCTCCGCCACTGATAACAACTACATCATCAGTACGGTTTTGTAACTGCAACGGAAGATGTTTTTTCCATTGCTTAGTATAACGAGTATCGACAGCTTCAATATCTACAATGTAGACAGTCATGCCGCCTCCTTTTTTTCTACCCACGGATTTTGAAAGATCCCTACGTGGATTTTTAGTTTTTTAGGACTACGTTCCACATCTAGTTTCACACTGATATCATATGTGAACGCCGTGTCACGTTTGGTGGTAAAGATTTCAAAGTCCTGCACTTTGCGTTGCTTTTGCAAATCTTCAAGGTAGCTCTTGAAAATTGTGCTTACAACAACACCCGCAGGTTCTTTGTTCTCGAGCCTTCCGTCGTATGGCTCGATAATTTTGATCAGGTCATATTTGATATCGTTGACACTGATACGATTCTGACGCATTTTACTGTACCTCATACTTGATAGTTGCTCCATTTTCACCATCTTCACTGACAGTGAGTTCGATTTTACGTCCAGGGTATTTTTGATTGATCATTTGTGCAAGGTCGTCACAGATCATTTCACAACTTTTATAATCAAGTTCTAATGTTCCGTCACTGTACAATGCTTCTAACCAACGTTTGAATTGAATAAATTCAATGTCTCTATCGTCGTGAAATACTTCGATAGCTACTTTGAAATGAAAAATGTGCCTGTGTATGTAGCCTAAAAAGCTAACATCATCAGCACCACCTGTTGCTAGTTTTGGGTCATCTAGCGCCGCAGGATATTTGTGTAAACCTTCTTTACGAAATGTAACCCAAATCATACTACTAGTTTTTTTCAAAGTTTGCATATTTGCATCTTCCTGTCTTGATTTCCAGAGCATCCATTCATAATAACGCTCTGGCTCTTGATCACTTTGTGGGCTTTGTAACGTCATCTTCGTCTTCTGCGTCACTGTCACTCAGTGCAAGAGTGTTGAGTTTTTTCTCTAGGCGTTGCATTACTTGTAGCAATTCCCAAAGTTTCCAATCCATACTCTTGCCTAGTTCAAGCAGTACAGTTTCTGGATCTTCATTCTGAGGAGTTTCGTCTTCAATGACTCTAATTTTCTTTACCATTTGTTTTCCTTTGTAGCTGTACGATCTCATCTTTGAGACGTAACTTGCGTTGTTTCATAGCTTTCAATTGTTTTTCGCTATTTGTTGTATTATATAACCGTTTGATGTCTTCGTCAAGTGTTCTATGCTCTCGTTGAAGTTTTTTTAGTCGGTTTTCTACAGAGCTCATTTGTTACTCTTTCTCTTAGGTCACTGGTACTAAACCGGTGATCACGTTTGTTGAAGTATAGATCAATACCTCGTTTACGACATATATCTTTTCCAGTAAATTCTTTTTCTCTGTACTCTTCGCCAAGAATTCTTACTGTAATATGATACATTGCTAATATATCTTCCAAGTCTTGTTCAGTTTGGTAAGGTACAATTTCGTCGACATATTCAACTGCATTCAATTGTGTGTAGCGTTCTACTAGTGTTTGTACAGGTGCATTTTTTGTGTCAGGTCTGTCAATAGTAGGATCTGTTTGTAGCCCACAAATAAGATAGTCGCAATGTTCTTTGGCTTCTCTGAGCATGGCAATGTGCCCTGCGTGTAGCAAATCAAAAGTGCTACATGTGAATCCTATTTTCTTATTACCGTTCATTTGATTGCCAATACAAATAAAATTGCTACCAATAATACATTAGTGAGAATCATTTGGATACAAAGTATCAAATGATACCAAACCCATCTGTGTTTGTATAATGTGTGAATGTTCACTTTTGTATCTACTACTGAATCGTCGTCTTTTGTTTCGACTTGATGTTTCTTCCATCCTAATAATATAGGTAAACTTAATCGCATTATTTTCCTTGTTTGTTATTCATTTGATAATTGTATCGCCAACATATTCGGACCAGTCAGTGTATACCTTACGATCCATGAGATCATGTACACTGTGGCACCATACGCCTGAATTACTGTGTCCCCATGTTGTGTCGTCTATCTTTAGTGTTGCGTTGTAGTTGAATTGTTTTATGTATGGAAGTTTTACACTTATCATACTAATATACTTATCCTTTTCATCCAAGCCCATTTCTAGCACTTCATTTGCATACTCTACACCAAAGTCCAGTGTACACCAATAGTTAGCCGCCAGCATGGCTTTGATCATGTTCTCCCAGTCTGTCCATTCTTTTTCATCTTTAGGATGGAAACTTTGACTAGTACCAAAGTACAAGTGTTTGATGCCATGTTCTTCTGCACGTTTTTGTATTTCATGTGGAGGTTGAACACCAACTACAAAAAGTGTTTTTTCACCTTTCATTGCTGTGTTTTCAACTTCAGTACCAATGAAGTAAATTACGTCCTGTCGCTCGTTTGTGTTCAGTCCCATTCTATATATCCTCTACCATAGCCTTGTGGTCTATTGTTGCCTTCTGAAAAAGCATCTTGCCAGTTTGTCTTTCTATTATAACTTTTTGTCCAAACGTTGTCAACTTCTATTTTACCTGTTTGTACGGCATATGTAGCCCACTTCATTGCTTCATGAAATGTATCTGCTCTTGGACTTGGAAACTTGATAGTTATGTTGTTCCACAGCCAATCAGCAAAGTCAAACATATGAGGAACAGTTTTTTGTGCGGCTAGTAGAATAAGTCCATTGGGTGCTACTACTGCATGTTTGATTTGATCTGTGTCTTTGAGATCTACAACAACATCAGATATCCAGCCTGCTGTAGTTTGTGGCCCACAATGAACATTTTGTTGTCTCCACCAATCCAAGTCTGTTTGTGTCCACACATCAATTTCAAAATCCAAGTCGGACTCCATCAGTGTTTGATAGAATACTTTAGCAAGAAAGCCACCGCCAATAATTAGCATTTTGCCACCTTGGCGTTTTATAATCTCTTGTTCGCAACTAAACAACATGTTTACTGCACATGCTACAGGTTCGATAATGTATTCTGGCTTTGCTTCTGGTACTACACAATAAGTTCCTTGCCTACAGTTGTAAACATCTGCGTAACCAGGCTCACCTCGTGTTGCTACATAGTCACCAATACTACAATCATCAACTGCATTGCCCACTGCAATAACTTGACCTAGTCCTTCATGTCCATGCATGTCAGTGGGTAACAGTTTGAATTTTCCATTCATCATGTCAATGTCACTGCGACACACACCAGTCATAATTGCTTGCACACGTATTTCATCTGTTGTCAAAATTGGAACAGTGTAGTTTTGTTCAACATACTCACCGTTGCCAGTTGTGACCAACTGCTTTACAGGCTTGCTAAGATCTTGTGTATCCATAAGTCCATGTCTCGTTGTTTGTTCCAAAACTCATCATTATTTAGGTTTTCATATGCAATACGAATCATTGCTTCATATGCACTTTCAGGACACAAGCCCAATTGAAAACTAACTTTGTTTGTGTGTATAGCAATGTCGTCACCTATCATACTGCGCCAATCTGCGTGTAAAACATATTTGCCCATATCAATATAACATTCATCATCTACATCATATACACCATCTTTATTGATAGCACCATAATCTGTATCTGTCAAGTCTTTGGTAGTCCATTTTTGATCTAAACGTGACCAATTGGGTTTCATGTGCAACCAATCATCATCTAACACTTGTATCCAACTGAGCAAGTGTGGCATCAAGTCTCTGCTTACACCACCAAACGCCAGTTTCTTATTTGTAAACCAACTGCCTGGCTTGGGTACTCTGTTGTTGTTGATCCAATTGATACGCACTTGACCTTGTTTAGATGCTTCACGTATTTGGTGTACATTGTCTCTGTATTGATTGTTTTTGGTCATCATAATACGTGTATCAGGATGATCTTCTAATAGTTCTCCCCAAAGCTCTGGATCTTCTACACCAGGCTTTTCAACAAACACCATGCTACAAAAGTTTGCACATA
>Ga0160423_10000237_pt1 | contig 43536 bp, 42 predicted proteins | sample CRUFie14St8metaG_FD_108191 | JGI IMG/M metagenome (GOLD analysis project Ga0160423, IMG submission 108191) | Marine microbial communities from the Costa Rica Dome - CRUD Field 142mm St8 metaG | ecosystem: Environmental > Aquatic > Marine > Oceanic > Photic zone | place: Costa Rica: the Eastern...
GGCTGTTTTCAGCAGGAGATATTTTTAGCTAGAAACTTGGCTGCATGTCTGATCTATTTTCTGTACAGCTTCTGATATCTCTTCCTCGCTTACGTTAAGGGGGGGCAAAATTCTAACCACGTTCTCCCCAGCCACTACGGTAAGCAGCTTATTTTCCCGAAATGCTGCCATTAACTCCAGATTAGGACCAACACTTTTTATCCCGAGCATAAGTCCAACGCCACGAACTGACTCTAACACTGCCGAGTGCTTTTCAACTAATGATGCAAGATCATTCTTCAGTTTGGTTCCCTTTTTTACAACTGAGGCAAGGAAATCTTTCTCAAGAATTACATCCAACACTGCATTTGCTGCTGCCATAGCCAAAGGATTGCCGCCATATGTGGAACCATGAGTTCCAGGCACCATCCCGGATGCAGCCCTCTCCGTTGCTAGGACAGCTCCAACTGGAAAGCCGCCACCAATGCCTTTTGCTAATCCCATTATGTCCGGCGTTACGTTAGCTATTTCATAAGCAAATAATCTCCCTGACCTACCCATTCCACACTGTACTTCATCAAAAATAAGAAGTGTGTTGAATTCGTCGGCTATATCCCGAAGTGACTGAAGATATGCCGTTGAAGCCGGGTTTATTCCACCCTCTCCCTGTATCGGCTCCACTAAAATGGCTGCGGTTCTGTCGGACATTGCTGCCCGCATCTCGTTTAAATTTCCAAAGGCCACATGATGAAAACCATCGGGGCGTGGTCCAAAACCTTCCCTATATTTTTCGCTATCCCCTGCAGAAAGAGTGGTCAAGGTTCGACCGTGAAAAGCACCCGTGGCACAAACTATCTCTTCCCGTTTTGGTTCTCCATTTTCAAAATGGAATTTCCTCGCTACCTTTAAACACCCCTCCATTGCTTCCGCCCCGGAATTACAGAAAAATACTGTATCTGCAAAAGAATTCTCAACTAATCTATCAGCAAATAGTTGCTGTTGGGGTATGTTGTAGAGGTTGGAGACATGCCAAAGCTTCCCTGCTTGCTCCCGTACAGCTGATACAAGATGCGGGTGGCAATGTCCTAAAGAGTTGGTGGCTATACCAGTTGCAAAATCAAGATATTTCTCACCACTGGTGTCGAACAGATACGAGCCTTCCCCGTTTTCAAAAGCTATATCGATTCTTCCATATGTAGGCATTACAGCTGTAACCATAATAAATCCCCTAAAACAAATGAAGTGTGATCTCTGCCATTGTTTAAAGATACAACCTTTAAAAAACCTACAGTTTAATACAAAACTAGACCTATCTGCAACTTGCACATCGCAAGAGTTGCTGTATTAAAATATAGAATTAAAAATCAACGTTTAAAATATACTTGGTAATGCAAATAGTTTGAGTGTGTTTGCCATTTATGGGTAACCTAACATCCTAGTAATAGGCGCCTTGTCGGTAGTCCCAGGTATTAAAATGATCGCTGAGTATTGTTGTAATTAGGTCAACGCTTAAACCCTTCCTAATCAGCGTAGGGGCCGGTAAGACATTTCTATTTCCGTTTTGAAGGGGCACTAATGTTCCCTTATCATCGACCATAGAAATCATTACACCTTGCTCATATCGACTTTTCTCATCTTTATCCGGTTGTATAGAGTTGACATAAGTGTCTGCCCCGATAATCAAATCTGAACCATTTTCTATCTTATCTCCAATACCAGAAACGACACCTCGGTTACCTGAGCCAGATGGATTTGCAGAGCTTGCGAAAACAAGTTTTCTTTGCTCTTCCCATAAGGCTTGGGCAAGCATTTCCGACGGAACACCAAATTTTATTACAAAACAGCTGGTCGCCCTTTTGTCCATCATAAGTTCTTTAGATCCATCATCCGGAATATATGTTTTTCCTTCTTCTTTCCAAGGTAAGATACAACCCAAAAGAATATCTCTATCCCAATGTTCTTGATAAAAAGCTCGAATTTCATTGTTTAATTCGGCGAGCTCCTCCAATTGTGCCATAGAGCCACACAATACTACCCCAGGTTTGTTTCTGTTCCGATTTTTAATGTCAAACTTCTTCTCTAGGCCTTTCAGATCTGTTGTCATTATTATGTAGCCAACTTTTGTGGCGCTTACTATGACACCTCCTGACCCATTCAGTAATTCAAGCGCACGAGCATCATTTTCCCCTGCCCAATCGATATATTTCTGGGATTTTCCCATGCGGCACTCCATCAATAAATGAAACAGACTCAAGTATACAAATTAACTTTTTTAAAGTCAGGAAATTAAAGGGTTAATTCATTCTAATCAATAGTAGTTGCAATGATTGTTGAAGTTTAGCTTCAATGACCAGATGCAGATGTTAGATTAAATGCCCACGTTAGATATACAAATAAACTGCAAAGCCGTTTAGACTTTAAAATGCTTTGAAAGCTTTAATGCTTGACCTTGATAGTTAGAACCAATCCCACTCGCACCATAAATTTTTTCCGGTATTTGCGTCATTTGTTCGTAAATCAATCGGCATACTGTCTGCCCATCTTCGATAAGAAATGGTACATCATGCGATCTAACTTCAAGAACAGCCCGTGTCCCTTGACCTCCACTTTCGGCGTGACCAAACCCAGGATCAAAAAAGCCCGCGTAGTGCACTCGAAATTCCCCAACTTTGGTGTCGTATGCTCGCATTTCAGCAGCATAATCTAACGGGACAGTGACATATTCTTTTGACATTAGGATATAGAATTCATCGGGGTTAAGTATCAACCTGCCATTTTCATCTGGCGATTTGTACACAGGATCCCAATAATCCTTTATTTTACATTGGCCAATTTTATCCACATCGATTAAGGATGTATGCTGTTTCGCCTTATATCCGAACAAGCCATCCTCTGTATTGCCAGATAAGTCAACACTAATTGCTACCCCGTTTTTTATATCAATAGGCCCATCATTTTTATTTACTAGACCCTCTGTTTCTTGGAGGCGTCTCATGGTTGCGTCCGCTGCAGCTGGTGTGCCTCGACGAAATCTAACTTGGTTTAGAGTTGAACCTTCTCGCACAACAATACTGAAGGTTCGCGGGCTAATTTCGGCATATAAGGGCCCTTGATAACCTGCCTGAACCGTTTCAAACTCGGATGTAAAGTCTGTTAGCAGTCGAGTAAATACGTCGATTCGACCCGTAGAACTCTTTGGATTTGCCGTTCCTGAGACACTAGAATTCAGGTTTAAGGTCTCTTGAAGTGGTACAATGTAAACGCAACCTTTTTCTAAAACGGCTCCATCAGTTAGAGAGAATTGATGCATTTCAAGCGTTTTGAGTTTGTTTAGGACCGTCGAGCTTGGACCGGGAAGAAAACTGGCCTGAACTCTATAAGCAACAGCTCCTAGCCTTAGATCAAGACTCGCTGGTTGAATTTGCGAATCTGTTATAGGCAGATCAGATGATATTTTTCCTGCTGTTGCCATTTCTACTAAGGTTTGACTCGCCAATATTCCCGTAGACCGGATTAACGGTGTAGCTAATTCAGGAAACATTGATTGTGTCAGCATAGCTTTTCTTCATAATTCAGAATATCACTAAAATTCAACCAATATTATTATGTTGGAACACTAAAGCGAACAACAAATTTTACCGAAACGGATTAAAAAATGATTTGTGTGAATATCTAACAGTAAGTAACTCTATTTATAACTTAAAACTGAGGTGTGTGCGGCTAGGATTGGAAACGGGGTGCCAAAGCAAATTCTGAATTTTGAAACATTAAGAAAGGCCGGTATTCGCTATCTGGAGCGTTACGCTGCGTCGACAAATACATTCAAGTTAGTTTTAAAACGAAAAGTTACGAGAATGGAAGGTGATTTAGAAGAACGATCGGTAGAAGTTAACGAATGGATTAGCGAAATTGTTGACAGATTTACAAAAGCAGGATTATTGAACGATAGTTTAGTGGCAGAAAATCTATGTTCCTCTTTGTTGCGACGTGGAACTTCATTAAAGATGATAAAAGGAAAGCTTGCGGCAAAGGGTTTCGAAAGAGACATCATTAGCCAGGTTTTGGATGACATATCAGGAGAGGAAGAAGAGTTGAGAGCCGCCTTCTTAATAGCTAGACGTAGACGCCTTGGCCCTTATCGACAAAAAGAAGACAGGGAAGCCAATAGAGGCCGTGACCTCAGGGTTCTTGCCCAAGCAGGCTTCCCATATCCTATCTCCAAACAAGTAATCGATAGTTTTGAAAATTAGTGCCTGACAGAAGCTCGGCATTTTTTTGTTAATAATGTTAAGTAAAACAGCTTGTTACAGTTTGCCCAATACGTATTCTGCGCTAGATACTTCAAACGCACCTGGCTCTTCTGCTAGCATTTCTGTCACGACGCCATCCTCGACAATCATAGCATATCGGGCTGACCTCACTCCCATACCGGCCTCGGTTCTGTCGAGCTCTTGTCCTATCGCTTTTGTGAAGATGGCACTGCCATCAGCAAGCATCATTACTTTATCTCCAGCATTCTGATCTACACCCCAAGCATCCATCACAAAAGCATCGTTTACAGATACACAAGCAATTGTGTCGACGCCTTTTGCTTTGATTTCAGCTGCTTTCGCGACAAATCCGGGTAAGTGCTTTGCAGAACAAGTAGGTGTGAACGCGCCGGGAACGGCAAAAACAACAACTTTTTTCCCCGAGAAAAGCTCCTCTGTACTGATATCGGTTACACCATCAGATGTTTTGTGTTTCAGTGTCCCGGTGGGAATTCTGTCGCCTGCCTTTATGCTCATCTTGTGCTTCCTTCTTCAGTGTAACTTTAAAATTAATTTTGGTGCCCGCAATGTGGGAATCACAATGTATGGGTCCTCATACTATAAACATTCTTTTTCTATAATGGTAAGATTTCAGCAAAATATAAAATTTCTTTTTTAAAAGGCTATTTATTGGAAGAGGCCGCGTCTATGGCATCTTTGATAGCAGCTGCACTTAGTAATTCTGGAAGTACTATTCCAGTTCTAGCTCTCGGCCCATAGATGACAGTGAAAGGTATACCGTATCTATTAAATGAAATTAAGTAATCAGCGATTTTTTCATTAGGACTAGTCCAATCTCCCTTCATTCCTATAATTTCTCCCGATTTTAAAGCGTCGGCGATAAGGCCATTCGAGATAAAAAGTTGTTCGTTTACTTTACAGGTGATGCACCAGTCGGCGCTGATGTCTACAATGACGGTATTTCCAGCATTAACGAACTTAGAAATTTGTTCTTCATCAAAATTTTTCCAGCTTAAGTTCGAGCTTCTTGTTGTGGAGAGGGCGCCTGCAACCAATGAGCGATTTTGCTCTGGCAAAAAATTTGGTCCGTTACTTGCGATCACGGCACAAAAGGCTAGTATCGCTGATATAATTAGGAGGAGTTGAGGCTGAAATATTTTAGACATAAACATGGCTAGAGCCGCTACACCTATTAAGCCAATAACAAGTAGCAGGAGGTCTAGGGAAATCTGTTCAGATAGTATCTTTAGCAGCCAAAGAGCTGTAAAGCATAGTAAAATGGCTAGGAAAATCTCTAATTTTCGCATCCAAGCCCCCGGTTTCGGCATAATGGTCAATGCACCTGGGAATGCAGATACGGATAGATAGGGTAAAGCTAGACCCAAACCCATTAATAAAAAAATGATCATTATTTCTTGGTCTGCGCCTCCAAGAGCGAAGGTTAAAGCTGTTCCGACCAATGGTGCTGAGCATGGTGTTGCAAGTATTGTAGCGAATACTCCGGTAGAAAAGTGGCGGGACATTTTTGGCCAAATTGCCTCACTATGTCTGGTGGGTGTTGGTTTTGATAAGTAATTCATAAGCTTATCTGGTGCTTTAAACTTAAACCAGCCTAGAAGGCTCGCAGAAAAAGCTAACACGAGTATGCATGATATCGTTATAAAAACTGGTTGTTGAAACTGCATTCCCCAGGTTACAAAAAAGCCGAGGTTTTTAAGTAAAATTGCTATTACAGCGAGTGCGAAAAACGATGTTATTATCCCAATCGCTGAGCTTAGAAAACCTAGCCTTACTAATTCGCGATCTTGATCCACAGCCCTTGATATATCCAACAACTTTATCATTAGAACTGGAAGCACGCACGGCATAAAATTTAATATCACGCCTCCAAGAAAAGCGATAAGGAGGATAGTCATCGGAATGCTGCCGTTTTCCAAAAATTGGGCATTCTTATTTTTGGATACTATGCTTGGACGAATAATTTCATTTAATTCTATAAAGCGCCCATTATCGACGAAGGTTAGAATCGCTGGAAATTCTGCGGGAATGCTTCCATCCGGAAACTTAACTAAAACTTTTAGTTCTGCTTTTTTTTGGTCGCTAGATAACTTGACTCTAGGTTTACCAAAACTGATGTCACTCGTTGTCTCGAAAAAAACATCTGGTTCAATTAGTTTTGTAGATGAATTAATATCTAATGTTAATGTCTTCCCCTTAAGATGCGAGCTTTTTAAGGCAAAACCTGGCCAGCTGCTCGTCGTAGGTATTAACTTCTCATAATTTTTTAAAACTGTTGAAAAATTACTTAGTGTGCCAGTTCCTTTAGGAAGTTTTAGTGATAAAATTCCTTCTAAGGGAACACAGATTTCTCTACATGCGAGTGCGTTTAAAGTTGCTTTTAAATTAAACGGTTGTTTATTGCTTTTTATATGGGCGGTTAGCGGTATAACAACGTGGCCGCCGTAACCAAAACTTTGCAACCCATCAAGTGTGAAGCGCATCGGAGCAGGCCAACGCCATTCAATTTCCTTTAAGTTGTCGGACTTAGTTTCTATAAAACTAGGAGGAAATCCTGCGTCTCCTGGATTCCGCCAGTATATTTTCCACCCATCAAGAAGATAAAATTCAAGTCCTAGAGGGATTTTGGTTTTCTTGCCTATATCTTCAACGCCACTTATTATTCTGAATTTAGCGAAGTCTGTTTTGACCCATTTGGAGTTTGGTGATCCAAGTGCAAAATAGGCTGAATGTAGAAAAACTGTAGCTGTCAAAATGATCTTTGCAGCCCCCACAAATACGCTTGAAAGTCTCTGGCTTATAGATTTTTTTGTTTCGAACATGAACTTAACTTATGTTTTAGTAAAAACGGTTTGTTATCGCTTCGTAATTAGAAAATAAAATTTTAAGAATTTTAGGAGAATTATTGATTTAAGATAGTGACTTAATCATAGAAAGGAATAGTTATTATATCTATTGAAAACCACTTTTTAACCGGGAAGTTGCTTATAGCAATGCCAGCAATGGGGGACCCTCGATTTGCTCGGTCGGTAGTTTATATATGCGCACACAATGCTGAAGGTGCCTTAGGCCTAATAATCAACAGAAAGATGAAATCACCTTCGTTTTCAGAGATTCTGGAGCAGCTTGAGATTGCAAATGTGGCGGGCGTACAAAACAAAATAAAAGATGTATACTTTGGGGGCCCTGTGGAAACAGAACGTGGCTTTATTTTACACAGCACAGAGTATAGCTCCGCGGATACACTAGTAGTAGATAATGAAATTGGAATGACGGCATCACTTGAAATAATTAAGGAATTAGCGGCTGGAACAGGACCTAGCAATAGTCTTGTTGCCCTTGGCTATGCGGGATGGGGCGCTGGACAACTTGATAAAGAAATACAAGAAAATGCCTGGCTAAGTGCAGATCCAGACCTCGATCTAATTTTTAATGTATCTGTTGAGATAAAGTGGGATAAGGCTCTCGAAAAAGTGGGAGTAAACGCCGCGCTTTTATCGACAGAGTCAGGTCGAGCTTAGGTAGTTTAAAATTCTCGTCAAGTTATAATTAGGCTTCCTAAATAAAGCTAGATAATTCAAATTCATAAAAATTCTAATCGGACAGCATTGCATCGTGTGCTACGATTTGAACGAGATCGTTCACGGTCGCACTCATTTGAACAATTTGTAATGGTTTTTCTAATCCTAGAAGTGTAGGGCCTATAGGAGGATATGCGATTGATAGGTCTCTTTGTGTCGTTAAACTCTCAGTTGGTGCCATTTCAAGCTTTCCAGGATTTCCCTGGGCGTGAAAATCGAGAGCATCTTGATCACTTATTTAACTAGCTTCTACCATGATACGAGGCCTTCCCCAGAAATAGCCAGTGCATTCCTTAAAGTGGATAGAACATGTTAGCGGCTCTAAGCTAGAAGCGAAAGTAATTGGTGAAATTAGTATTGACCATACCTAGGTAATTAAAAAATTAAACCAAAAAAAATTGTACAGCGACACTAAAACAACGGTAGAAATAATCTACGGGGCATTTATTTCAAGAGACTGAAAATTGAACGAAAACAATGAGGTGAAACTAAAAGAAAAACATGAGTTTGCTTCCGCGGAGCAAAGCGTTGGGAGGCTGACTCCTATGCTAGCTCAGTACATTGAAATAAAAAAAGTCCACAGCAATTATTTGCTCTTCTACAGAATGGGTGATTTTTACGAGTTATTTTTTGAAGATGCTGTAGTGGCCTCAAATGCGCTTGATATTACCCTTACGAAGAGAGGGAAGAAGGATAACAAAGATATCCCGATGTGTGGTGTTCCTGTTCATGCAGCGGATGTGTATTTAGCACGGCTAATCCGTAAGGGCTTCAAAGTAGCTGTTTGTGAGCAAGTAGAAAAACCAGAAGAGGCTCGTAAAAGAGGCAGCAAGTCCGTCGTGAAGCGAGAGGTGGTAAGAATTGTTACCCCTGGAACCGTCACAGAGGACAGTCTTCTTGAAGCGACACAAAATAATTTTCTGGCAAGCCTGAGTTTTATCCAAGATGTGGTGGGTTTAGCTTGGGTAGATATTTCTACGGGGTCTTTTCAAACTCAAAAATGTCTTGTTGAACAATTAGGAACTGCTCTTTCAAGAATCCAGCCGGCTGAAATTTTGATTTCAGATTTGATTTGGCAAAAATTGAAAGAGGAAAAACATACTCAATCTCTACTGACCGACTGGAAGGAGCTTCTCACACCACTAGCACATACTTTTTTTGATAGCGTGAATGGAGAAAGACGCTTGAAAAAGATCTATGAAGTAACATCTCTAGGAGGTTTCGGTACTTTTTCTAGAGCAGAGATATCGGCCGCGGGTGGGCTGGTAGAGTATATTGAACTAACGCAACAGGGAAAGATACCAAAGTTATCATCGCCCCAGCAATGGAGTGCTAGTGAGGTTCTTGAGATAGATGGTGCTACTCGTAACAACCTAGAAATAATCAAAACAATAGGAGGTTCGAAAAAGGGGTCATTATTGGCGACAATAGATAGGACGCTTACTAGTGCGGGGTCTCGCCTATTATTGAACTGGATATCAGCCCCACCCACAAACCCGTTGATCATTAATAAACGCTTAGATTCTATCACTTGTTTTTATGAAAATGAAGGTCTGCTAGGCTCTCTCAGGGATATTATTAGAACAGTCCCTGATGTTGAGAGAGCGTTGTCTAGGCTTAGTGCAGACCGGGCGGGGCCGAGAGACCTGATTGCCATTAGGAATGCACTTTCTAAAACAAATATAATTAAGACAGAATTATTAACGGAGAATGTCGGGCTATCCCGTATTAAAGATGAATTCAAAAGGCATATTCAGGATTTAGATGGATATTATCCACTGGTTGAACTATTAGAGAGAGCCCTTGCTGATGACCCGCCGATCCTAATTCGGGACGGAGGATATATCGCCAGGGGCTTCAACGCAGAGCTTGATAGGTTGAGAAACCTTAAAAACGAAAGTAGAGCTCTCGTCGCCGGCCTTCAGCAGAGATATGCAGAAGAGATGGATATTAATTCTATAAAGATAAAGCATAATAACATTCTTGGTTTTTTTATTGAAGTAACATCGCTTCATTCAGAGAAATTGATGTCACACCCAACCTTTATTCACAGACAAACAATGGCTAATTCTGCGCGGTTCACAACAGTTGAACTCTCAGAATTAGAGAGAGAGATCAACCAGTCTGCTCAGAAATCTCTGGGTATAGAGGAAGAGTGCTTCAATAAACTAAGAAACGAAGTTTTAATTCATCATGAGAGAATTCTGGCATCAGCATTCGCTGTAGCTGAGATTGATGTATTTCTAAGCCTTGCAAAATTAGCTATAGAGCATGGATATATTCGTCCAATAATTACCACTGGAAATGAGTTTGAAATTATCGAGGGCCGACATCCTGTAGTAGAGGCGTTTTGTAAGGATGGTGAGCATTTCATTCCAAACTCATGTGAATTAAAATTAGAAAATAGGCTCTGGCTACTTACGGGCCCAAATATGGCGGGAAAAAGCACTTTCCTACGCCAGAATGCTTTGATCATTTTGATGGCGCAACTAGGATCTTATGTGCCAGCCTCGTATGCCAAAATAGGCATCATAGATCGTCTATTTAGTAGAGTTGGAGCCGCAGATGACTTAGCGCGCGGACTTTCGACTTTTATGGTCGAAATGGTTGAAACAGCTTCCATATTAAACCAGGCGACAGAAAAATCATTTGTTATTCTAGATGAAATTGGTAGGGGCACGGCTACCTTTGATGGTTTGTCTATAGCGTGGGCAACGGTGGAACATCTGCATCATGTCGTGCGATGTAGAACGCTGTTTGCAACTCATTATCACGAGCTAACTAATCTTTCGTCAACTCTCGATTCAATGAAGTGTTATTCCATGAAAATAAAAGAGTGGAATGATGATATTATTTTTCTACACGAGGTTGTAGAAGGAGTGGCTCACCGTTCGTATGGTACACATGTCGCTAAATTAGCTGGCCTGCCCGACACCGTCGTACAGAGAGCAAAAGTAGTTCTGAAGGAACTTGAAGAGGGTGAAAATTCCCTCGCTATTAAATCTTTAGCAGAGGACCTGCCTTTGTTTAGTAACATTGCTTCAGAAAGTACTAGCGTAACGAAAAACGGCGGTAAACTAGAGGAATACTTATCAGAAATTATCCCCGATAATTTATCTCCTAGAGCCGCTCTTGAAATAGTTTATGAGTTAAAGGCATTGGTGGATGACTAAGGATCATTTACATTCAAAAAGTTTCGCATGCCATAGTATTGACCCTAAAATTTTTCCAGACATGTGCAAGTCTTTACCAATATATGCAGCAAACTTGCCTTCGCATTCTAGAGCTAGCGTTTCCACGTCTCCGGGTGTATCCGGTAGAGCAGCAATTAATAGGTATTCCTCCCCATCATCTGATACTAAATGAATAGGGCCTCTTTCGGGTATCATTCCGTCAAACCCAGGAAGCCTCATAACTCTGCCAAAAACTTTGGTATCATCATCCATATGTAAGTTCCTTCTAAAAGGATAGATAAGCTCTTGTGAGTTAATTCACCACAATACTACTTTAAAATGGAATTAAAGAAATTTGAAAATTCTACGGCGGTAGCATTGGGCCCAAAATGCTTTAGGTAACCTCCAGAAGGAGCCATTATAAAAGTAATGGCTGAGTGATCGATAAGATAGTCATCATCGTTATTAGTCTTTTGAAAATAGACCTTGTAAAGTTTTGCTACCGAACGAATCTGTTCTAATGACCCTGTTAAGAAAATAATGCTTTCGTGAAAATTTTCTTTGTAGTTCCTCAGTACGTCGGCAGTATCCCTTAAGGGATCAAGGGTTATAAAAATTGGTTGTATATGTTTTGCTTTGGTGCCGAGTGAGTCCAACGCCTCACTTATAGTTGTGAGACCCATCGGACAAACATCAGGACAAAAAGTAAAGCCAAAGTACATAATTTTAAACTTATTTGGAAATGAGTTGTTGGTGATGCTGTTTCTGTCTTGATCTATTAATTCGAAGGGACCTCCAACTAGGTCTGACCCTTTTTGCCTGTCATCACTTTGCCGCAGGGACAACCATGCTCCCGAAGCAATTAGTATAAAAAGTATTAGGCAGAGAATAAAGACTATCAGCTTAAAGGATCGAACAGTCAAAGCATTTCCTCTCAAAAATAGGAAACTAATGAAACTCTTGAATAACAGGAATGTTTGTACACCTAACGCGCCATGCCCCAGAAAAGTTTTCGCAAGGATGCAGGTAGTCAATTATTGTAGTTGAAAGATTGTCGACCGAAAAGGAGAGGGCTCTCTCGGCTTCTATTTTAAGTGCGGTCGTCAGAGCAGCTCGAATAACGCCGCCGTGTGAAATACAAATCACATCTCTGCCTTTAAATTTTTGCGTACACTCCAAAATGCATTCCTTCACTCTGTCAATTACCTCGATAAAATTTTCGCCGTTGGGAGGTTTTTCTTTTGCTGGAGCTATCCAAAACTTGTCATAGTCATCACCAAAAAGAGACCGAACTTCCTCATATGTCTTTCCGGTCCAATCGCCAAAATCCTGTTCTCCTAATCGATTCTCTATAATTTGTTCGGATATTTCAAGTCCGCCACTAACTAGTGCGTCTAGTGTTTGCTGAGTTCTTCTTAAATGACTTGTAATAGCAATTCCTTTTCTCGGTAATCTTTGAGCAAGTTTCTGAAAAGCATTTGCATTGGATGTATTAGCCGATTTATCGGACGCGCCGTATATCCTTCCTTCAGGGTTGTCTACTGGCGCGTGTCGTATTAGATGCCATCGTGTTTCGAGCATTCCTTCTCCTTGCTTTGTCCCCTAGCTAGTGCTACTGGCGAGATAGACAAGTACCGTTACTTCAGAAACTTGTTGAGCTGCACCTAGAATATCGCCGGTATAGCCTTTAATCTGAAAGTTGGCTAGTACGCCAACGGCACCAGCGACCAATATTGCTAAAACAGCAGACAAGATGGCTTGGTCAAAAGGAAGTAGTATCAAAATTAAGAAAGAGGTGATTAAAAAACTCCCTATAATCCCGCGGTTTGCCGGTTTGCCTGCGTAACGAGCAAGGCCCTCGTTAGATGCTGGGATAGAAAAATATGGTATAATAATTATTGAAAAACGCGATAATGAATGGGCGCAAATGATAGAAAGAATTGTAATTTCGTAGGGGTTCCCAGTAGCCAGACTGATTAACGCATTCAATTTAATAAGCGTAAGTAATAAGATCGCTAACACCCCGTAGGAACCTATTCTGCTATCTCTCATTTTCTCGATTTTTGATTTCTTATCCTCACCTCCTCCAAGGCCATCTGCAGTGTCCGCGAGCCCGTCCTCGTGAAGAGCCCCAGTAAGTATCACTATGAAACAAATAGTTATAACTGCTGATATCGCTACCGGAACCTGAATGATAAGTAAGAGGTAAAAGAAAGTACCACCGACTAACCCTATGCTGGCACCGATCAGCGGAAAACACCAGCAGGCTTGCATCAAAGTACGATCATGCTTAACGATAAAATGAATCGGAATTCTAGTAAAAAAGGTAAGTGCTAGAAGAATATCTTCCAGACATTTAGAAAAATGGATTTGGCGAAATAATTTACCGAGCATGAGTAAACGGAACTTCCCAAAAAGACCATTACGCGGTATAGAGCCTCAACGTTTTTACAAACCGCTAAATACTAGAGGTAAGTTCCGTATGGGAGACGCTACACATAAATCAGCTATTTCATCTCTACAGGAGGTGCGTGAGCTTATCAAGGAATTACCTGAACCGGATTTAGAAAGTGCCAAAAAGGCCACCCTGCATGATGCACAATTAACAAAACCATTGGGAGCACTTGGGAAACTGGAAGGTCTTGTAGAGTGGTTGGCTTCATGGCAAGCAGAGTACCCCCCAAAGCTCAACCACCCTCGCACGTCAGTTTTTGCCGGCAATCATGGTATAGCAAAGTATGAGGTCTCGGCTTTTCCAAGTTCCGTAACGAGTGAAATGGTCAAGAATTTTGTTGAAGGTGGTGCGGCCGTTAACCAGCTATGCAAAACATTCGACGCCGATTTGCGGGTCTATGAGCTTAGTTTGGAGCATCCAACCTCGGATTTTACAAAAGAATCCGCAATGACTGAGGAAGAATGCGTTCGAGCTATGGCTTATGGGATGATGGCAATAGAGCCTGGGTTTGATATTATTTGTTTAGGCGAAATGGGGATTGGAAACACAACGTCTGCTGCAGCAATTTCAATGGCTCTCTATGGGGGAACTGCGAAAGATTGGGTGGGCCGTGGAACAGGGATAAATTCTGAGACTTTAAAAAGAAAGATAGAGTTAGTTCAAAAAGCAGTGGAGCTCCATTCAGATGAAACAAAAGACCCGTTAAACTTATTTGCTGATTTGGGCGGTCTAGAACTTGCAGCAATATTAGGCGCTATTATTGCTGCACGATTAGCTCGGATACCAGTTATATTGGACGGGTTTGCTTGTACGGTTTCTGCTTCTGTTTTATTTGCCATCGATCCAACCACTGTGGACCATTGTCTAGTGGCCCATCGCTCAGTTGAGCCCGGGCACTCTAGGCTTCTTGAATTGATGGGTAAGGAGCCGCTACTAGACCTTGGACTACGATTGGGCGAGGCGTCCGGAGCTACATTAGCTCTTGGAATTTTAAAAGCAGCTGTCAGTTGTCATACTGGAATGGCTACGTTTACCTCTGCTGGAATTGGTAAATCGGTAGATCTTTAGTAACTGCTTTTCAACGGCCTCAAACCAATCTGAGGTTTCCAGCCGCCGACCTTCCGTCACGACCCTCTTCAAGATCATATGAAACAGCATCATCCTCGTTCAAGGTCGCGATTCCAGCGGCTTGGAGCGCTGTGATGTGAACGAAAACATCGTTCCCTCCTTCATCAGGTTGTATAAATCCAAAGCCTTTTGCATTATTGAACCATTTGACTTTTCCAGTCGCCATATCTTTTCCTCTGAGTAGTTTTCTATATAAAGTCTTGAAAAACAAAGTTGTTAAAGCACAAATTGTCACTCTTCGAAATAATAGTATCTTAAAATATGAAATTCATCAAAACTTGTTAATCCAGTTGTATTATTTCGGCATATCGGTTGAAATGTTAAAGGGGGTAAGAGCTTGTTTTGTTTTTTATTCCAGTTTGGTTAGAACTGAAAGAAAATTGTAATACTATCCAACACTAAATTTGAACGTTAGTTTTAGGCGAAAGCGAACAAAAAGCTGGGAAGAAAAAAAGACATCAATATTTTGAAGCTGTTAGGGGTAAGTTTATCATGTTGATAAGTAATTTTTAGAGGAGACGGTGTAAACTATGTCGCTATCAAGTGGTCCACTATCTAGGTTTCGTGTACTAGACTTAACGAGAGCAAGGGCTGGCCCGACCGCAGCAAGGATGTTAGCAGATTGGGGAATGCAAACTATTAAAATAGAGCAGCCATCAGAATTATTGGAAGTTCCACTTGGAGGTCCCAGAGATGGATTTGACTTTCAGAATTTACATCGAAACAAGAGATCTTTAACGCTCAATCTAAAAAAAGAGGCAGGCCGAGAAATTCTTTTTAAACTGGCAAAGAAAACGGATGTATTTATTGAGAATTACAGGCCCGATGTTAAACATCGTCTAGGCATTGATTATGAAACTATAAACAAAATAAATAAAACTATTGTCTATGGAAGTATATCCGGGTTTGGACAAGAAGGACCTTATTCAAAGAGGGCTGGTCTCGATCAAATAGCCCAGGGTTTGGGAGGATTGATGTCTGTGACTGGTATGCCTGGTGATGGTCCGGTACGCGTCGGTATACCGATAGCTGACCTTACCGCGGGCATAAATTTAGCTTATGGAATACTGGTTGCTTTATTGGAGAGAGAAGCATCTGGGCAAGGGCAGTGGGTGAAAACATCATTGTTAGAGTCCCAGATAATGATGATGGACCTTCAAGCCGCCCGCTATACCATTTCAGGGGAAATACCACAGCAAGAGGGTAATAATCACCCGACCAACACGCCGACGGGAGTGTTCCCAACCTCTGATGGTGTGATAAATATTCAAGCATCAGCGGAACATCTATTTAAAAGGATGTGTGATACGCTTGGAGCACCTGAAATCTGCGAGAATTCCGACTACAGTAGCAATGAAAAAAGGACTGCATTAAGAGATCGAATTAATGCAGAGATATCCAAGTATACAAAAAAAAGAAGCACGGCTCACTGGGTGGAAGCCTTTGCTGCAGCTGGTGTGCCTTGTGGGCCTATTCTAGACATGGCGGAAGTTTTTAATGACCCCCAAGTAAAAACACTTAATATGAGCCCTTCCGTTAACCATCCAAGATTGGGAACCTTAAATGTTGTTGGGCAGGCTGTAAAATTAGAACGAACACCGCAAAGAATGCATAGTGCGACACCTGACTTGGGTCAGCACACGTTAGCAATTTTAAACGAGATCGGTATTGAAAAAGACGAATTTGATAATTTAAGGGAAAATGGCGTCGTATAGACAATAAAAATATCTTCACAATAAAAAAGCAGGAAAAATCTAATGAAAATTTGTTCGGACAAAATTTTAGCCGAAAACGATGGATCGGTTGGCAGAATAATATTAAATAATCCCGAGAGGCGAAATGCTATCTCTTTAGATATGTGGCAAGGAATAGCTGAAGCGTTCCAAGAATTCTCAGGTAATCCAAAAATCCGCTGTATTGTTATGTCCGGAGCAGGGGATAAGGCTTTTGCATCGGGAGCGGATATTTCTCAATTTAAGGAACGAAGGTCGGATGCTAGCGCCGCTGCAGAATATGCAAAGATATCAATGGCCGGTAGAAAAAAAATGTTAGAATGTGAAAAACCGTTCATTGCAAAAATCCGAGGGTTTTGCATGGGTGGTGGTTTAGGTATAGCACTATCAGCTGATATCAGAATAGCTTCGGAGGATTCTGTATTCGGTGTACCTGCAGCGCGACTATCTATCGCTTATGATCGGTTGAACTTGGGAAACTTGGTGGCTTTAGTTGGACCATCAAAGGCAAAGGAGATTTTGATTACGGCGAAAAGGTATTCTGCATTAGATGCAGAAAGGATGGGCTTAGTGAATTCATGCGTGCCAATAGATAAGTTAGAAGCAGAAGTAGCAGATATTACCGATAGGATTTCACAAAATGCGCCTCTCTCCATGAAAGCATCTAAACTCACAATAAACGAATTAATGAAGGATGATTCTAGCTTTAACGAGGACCTGGTGGATCAACTGACGCGCGATTGTTTCAACAGTAGAGATTATCAGGAGGGTCAAGAAGCTTTTATGAATAAAAGGCAACCAATTTTTTATGGTAAATAACTGAAAATCATTTCTCTCATTATAGTCTATTATGCAAGTATCTTAGAACTGTAATATGGCACGTTTTGTGCAATATTGTCTAATTAGGTTTTCTCAAAAGAGGGTTTATCCATGGCATTGGCCCCAACTCAAAAGCAAAAACAAGGACCAAGTCAAGAGTACTTGCTGTTAGACTACCTGCAAAGGCTTAATCGAAGCTTGGAGGGTAGAATGGCAGTTCATATCCACCTTTCTCGTCTCCGCCCGCAAAATAGGCAAGATCACCATGTTCGGATAGCAGCTACAACTTTTGAGGGGATGACGCAGACTTATGATGGACAGGTCTTCATTCTCAGCTCATCCGATCTTTTTTTCGTTTGCAAGGATGCGTCGATAGATGACATAGACGCCGCTATTTTGAAAGTCCGTCATCTATTCAACGAAGATCCTCTAACGCACGGTGAAGAAGAAGAAGATATGGCGCGGTTCTGCACGTATTACAATGTGGAGACTCAACATGAAGAAATGCTAGATTTGATTAAACAAATGCACCGCGAGAGAGAGCGTAAAAATAGACTAGCGATAGGAAAAGTTAAAAAGGCTTCCGAAGTTCAGGATGCATTAAAGGAACTCGACCCTGAGCAGCTAGGAAAGCTGCAAGAATTTTTGGCTAGGGCGGATTTGTCTAACTTAATGCGTCGGCAGCCTGTCTGCGCCATAACTCCAGCTAATCCAAATCCGCAGCCGATATTTCAAGAGCTTTACATATCAATCGATGAGCTGAGAAAGTCTGTCGTGCCAGATTTTGATTTGTTGTCAAATTTATGGCTGTTTAGGCACTTAACGCAGACTTTGGATCTTCGGATGTTGCAAGTATTAATTCACAATGACGACTCAACAATTGATAGTTCGATAAGCATAAACCTAAACGTGAAAACTATTTTGTCTCCTGAGTTTATAAATTTTGATAATAGTTTGAAAGCTTCGTCACGTGGAACGGTTGTAGTTGAATTACAACCAATTGATATCTTTAGTGACATGGGTGCCTATATGTTCGCTAGAGACTTTATGCGCGAGCGTGGATACAGGATCGCGCTAGACGGTTTAAATCATCAGATACTTCAATTTATAGATAGGGAACATTTAGGGTTCGATCTTTTGAAGCTATTTTGGAGTCCTGAGATGGCGGACGACAACTCAGGAACTCGTCTGGCTGAATTGAAAGAACATGTTGATCGTTGCGGCAGAGCCCGGTTGATTGTTGCTAGGTGCGACTCCGATGAAGCTGTGCGTTTTGGTCAATCATTGGGTAGCACCGTTTATCAGGGACGTTACATAGATAGACTTCTTAAAAGCTCAGGTGGGGTAAATTAATACCTAACTAAGATTAGAATAGTTGAACACCGCTTTAATCATGGCGGTTACTCCTATACACGCAAGAACTAGGAGGGCGCCGCTACGAAAATAATTGTGACCAAACCTTGCAAAGAAAAGAGTGCCTAACCAAGTGGCAAGTATATAAAGTGGGATGCACGTAATACTCATTACAACCACCCCTGTAGAGAAGAAATCATAGTACCATAGGGGTATTAAACTGCAGAGGTTGAGCGTTGTGACCGCACCAATAACATTTGCGCGTTGCTTTTCTGTGTCGGTACGTCGGGAAAGAGCAAGGGCTACCGCAGGAGGCCCGCCCATCCCTGTAGCGCCTTGTATTAAACCCGCAGCGCCGCCTATACTGATTAATAAAGCTGGGTAATCCGCTCTAGGAAATCGCACATCGCGATAAAGGAAGCAAACCATCAATAATACGAAACCAGAAATGTAGATTTTCATTAATTCTGGGTTAACTATAACCAAAATCCATGTTCCAAATGGAGCCGCAAAAAAAGCTGCAAGACCAAATGGTAAAACGAATACCTTTTCCGCGTGCTTTATGGCGGTTGGTAAGAGCTGTAACATAGATGGCAAGCCGCTTAACGCGGCAATGGGCACTGCTTTGTGTGGACCTAATATAAAGCTCAAGACCAATACCATGATAATGGATGCCCCGAATCCAACGAAACCCCTTATGAACCCGGCTAAAATTATTCCGCTGGCAATGGAGAGTACATCGAGCCTCGTTAATCCCGGCTCTATATAGTTGAGTATTGTTTCTTCCATAAATATATCCGCGGCATTAGCAAGATATCTTTTAAATTCGATTTTGATAGTTTTTAGGAGTAATTAGTAAATAAAAATAAAGATAGTGTGAATGTATACATCACCACTAGTCCTCGGAAAGAAAAATTCGGGAGATATGGATATTTAATTCGCAAAAACTTGCTTGATATAAAAAACTAGATATCACCTATCTAAATATAAGACGAATGCGATATTTTTTTAAAACGTGTGACTGATTAGCTGTTTGGAAAAGGATAACTACTTTTGGAATTGGGAGGTTTGTACTCCGATTAGCGTGTTTGTTGTTCGTAGGCTGTATTTGTACACTGGCTACAAACTTATTTTGATAGCTAGTTGCCTAAAAAATATATCAATAGACACCAATGTTTATGGCAGAAACGCCACTTCAGTCTTATACAAAAACAAGTTAGTTGGTCTGATGGAAATGTAACTTTGCCCGGAAATCCTCAATAAGCCTGCAAATAATGTGTTGACAAAAACCCCAGCAGAATTCGTGAAAATTGAAACATTTAGCTAGTAGGTGGCGCCACTCGCAATAAGAATTCTACAACAGATTCAGCAAAAATATCATTTCGGTCTCCCGCCACCATATGAGCTGCATTAGAAACGTTAACATATTCTGCTTGAGGACATTGTCTCAAGAAGTCTTGTGCCCCCTCTTCGCTCAACACATCGGACAAACCACCCCTAACAAGTAAAACGGGTAAATCAAGATTATTTGCGGCATTGTGCAGTCTCTGGCGATAATCGGGTGCGCCTGGTTTATTTAACCGGCGCGCAGGATCCCAGTGCCAGACGTATTTGCCATTTGACGCTAATCGAACATTTTTAGCTAAACCATCTAGCTTTCGCGGTCGTTTCCTATGTGGTTGATAATTTGATATGGCCTGCGCAACTTCTTCAAGACTATTGAAGCCTTCTGGTTTTTGGTTCATAAAGTCCTGTATCTTTTTCTGGCCCTCCACCTCTATTCGAGGTGCCATATCCACCATAACCAAAGCCCGCGCGGTTAAATGTTTTTCTCCTACTGATATTAAACTTGTTCCACCCCCCATCGAGGCGCCAACAAGAACGGGCTTGTTTGAACCCAGAGCACGAGAAACTCTGATAAGATCTTCAACCATTTTATCGGCGCCGTAGTTGCCTTCCCCGGCCCATTCTGAATCGCCATGGCCTCTCGCATCAAAAGCTACAGCGTGATATCCTGCTAAACCAAGTGTTTCGCCGGCACCTTTCCAAGCATGCCGGGTTTGTCCTCCTCCATGCTGTAGTATGACGAGCTGATTTTGAGGGTTACCCCACGTATCTCCCGCAATCTTGATGCCTTCATAGCCGTTCCAAATATGGCCTGGAACAGGCGTTCCAGGTAGTCTTTCCCCTGCACTCATTTTATTTCCTATAATATATTTTTAAGTTATTAGTAGTTTTCTGTATTTCATCCAGTCAAGTGATGATAGAGATCATTACAAAGATAACGAATAGACGCATACTAAAATGTATTACTTTCTAAGTGCGGCCTCCTCGGCAGAATTTAAAAACCTTGTTTTGTGTCCGTGTAATAAAAGAAATAATTTTGCTGTCTCTTCTAGTTCCTCTGTTGCATAAACTGCATCTTGTAGGCACTTTCCAGAGACCACCGGACCGTGATTGGCGAGTAAGACAGCATGGTGCTCTGATGCCATCTCTCTAACGACTTTAGCGAGTTTTATATCTCCTGGAGGAAAGTAAGGAATTAAGGGAAGGGTTCCAATCCGCATGACATAATACGCTGTAATCGGCGGAAGAACATTTTTTGGATTTATATCGTCAAGACAGCTCACCGCGACGGAGTGTGTTGAATGCAGGTGAACAACGGCCGAGTCTTGTGGTCGTTTTTCATACATGGCTAGGTGTAAAAAACTTTCTTTTGTAGGTGGGTCACCTGAAATAAGATTTCCGTTTATATCTAATTTTGAAATATTTTCTGGTTCAATATTACCCATTGAACAACCCGTAGGGGTCATTAGCCAACCGTCCTCCATCCTTACGCTAATATTACCAGAGCTTCCAAATGTTAGGCCCCGATCGAAAAGGGATTTGGCCATTTTAACTATAAGGTCGCGCGTCTTTATTTCATTCATTTTTTATCAAACGTTTTTGATCCAACACAATTTTATTTTGTAACAAACTCTCTTTGATACGTTTTTTACATTTTCGTTAGGTAGAGGAAATTAGACGAATTACTGAGGTGCAGGTAAGCACTTTTTCTTTATCGGCCAATATGTAAGCTTCCATAAATGCTGTCCGTTTGGTTCGGTGATTGATTTTTGGGAATGCTTTTAAAAGAGTTCCCTCTTCTGCGGGTCTAAGAAAGTTGGCAGTCAGAGAAACCGTTAATGCCCTAACATTTTCAAGATTTTTTATAGCTTCATGGCAAACGGCCAGATCTGCCATCGTCATCAGCAAACCTCCATGCGCAACAAATCCGCTATTACATTGAGTGCGAGCGACCTCTAAAGAAACAATCGTTTCTCCATTATTACCTTCACCCACATAAAATGGGCCACTATTCATTTCAAAAGGATCTTCTGGATACGGTATGGAATATCCATTATCCAAAAAGTCAGCATTGGTTTTTTTACTGTCCATCAAGGTGGCCGTTACCTCTATGAAATGTTAACTTTGGATTTTGCAATTTCAAGTTATCTTACATTTATCATTGGATGAAAAGAGAATTAAGGTGAAAGCTTACCAAATCATACAATGGGATGAAATGTTAGAGGAAAATGAAGTTCCTATCCCTAAGCCTACGGACCGAGGTCATGTAACACACCGGTATCTATAATTAAAAGACAGCTCAGTGAGGCTCCAATCGCTATCTAAGATTTACGCAGTGGAAAAGACATAGGGCGTTATGTGCTAATAAACTATTGAATTGGCTATTAGAATTTATTACCGAGATAAATTTTTGGGTAATTAGACACCAAGTTTATTTCCTAGATAGTCTTTCTGTCTCAATAACTCGGTTGAGTTACCTTGCCAGACGATTTTACCCTTCTCGATAACATAATGCATGTCAGCTATACGAGTTAAGTCATTAATATTTTTATCCACAACTAGAATTGAAATTCCCTCTTTTTTCAATTGATTGAGACATCTCCAGATTTCGTTCCTAACCAAGGGCGCCAAACCTTCTGTTGCCTCGTCGAGTAATAGTAGTTTTGGGTTAGTCATAAGCGAGCGGCCTATGGCTAACATTTGTTGTTCTCCTCCCGATAATAAATTTGCCATGCTATTGATACGTGCGGATAATTGGGGAAACAAATCAAGTATTTTGTTTAGATTCCAAGGAGAAGTATGGTTGTTTCTATTTTCTGAAAAAGCTACAAGGTTCTCTCGGACGGTTAAATTAGGAAAAACTTGCCTGCCTTCAGGAACCAAAGCTATACCCTTTCTATTGATCTCGAAGCTTTCAAGGTGTTCAATTTGTACATTTTCAAAAAAAATATTGCCTCGGGTTATTGGAGTAATTCCCATAATTGAATTAATGGAAGTTGTTTTCCCCATGCCATTACGCCCTATTAAAGTAACCACTTCGCCATTCCTTACATTCATAGAAATGCCGAACAAAGCTTGGCTTGCGCCATAATGAGTCTCAATATTCTGTAAGGTTAGCAATTAATCTCTCCATCAGAGCCGAGATAAGCTTCCCGAACGTTCTCATCTTCTTTTATGCTCTCAGGTGAACCGCTAGCGATAACCCGACCATAAACCAAAACGGTTATACGATCTGCAAGCGCAAAAACTACATCCATGTCGTGCTCTATTAAAAGTATAGTTTTTCTTTTCTTAAGCTTTTGAAGGATTTTTAATATTGTACTTCCCTCATCTGTGCCCATACCCGCCATTGGTTCATCCAAAAGTAAAAGGTGAGGTTGTGTCGCCAGCGCCATAGCTATCTCTAATTGACGGTGCTCGCCATGAGAGAGATTTCCCACTTTTTCAAATGCTCGTTCCTCCAGTCCAATTTCCTTTAGGGCATTCAATGCAGATTTTCGAAGATCAATGTCTTCGCGGGCGGGTTTCCAAAATTTATAAGAATGATTATCTTGCGATAGAGTAGCTAGTGTAATGTTGTCTATAACATCCATCTCCAACATTAAGCTGGTTATCTGAAATGAGCGGGCTATGCCTAAGCGACTTCTTTTAAATGGCGGAAGCGCTGTGATATTCTCCTCTCGAAAAATAATCTCGCCACTATCGGGGAGGGTTTCTCCGGAAAGCTGGGCTATTAGCGTTGTCTTACCCGCACCATTGGGCCCTATGATTGCATGTAATTCGCCGTGCTTGATTTCTAAATTTAAGTGATCTGTAGCGACAACGCCCCCAAAAGTTTTTGATAAATTGGAAACTTTTAGGATGGGCAGACTCATTATGTTAACCTTAGTCTCTTAAGTAAACCATCAATGCCACCGCGTGCGAATAGAACAACAATTATTAGCAGAGCACCAAAGAAGAAATGCCAGTAAGTGGTAATCCTGGAAAGCCACTCTTCCAATAAAACAAAAGTGGCGGCCCCCCACAAAGGTCCAAGAAGCGTTCCCGTGCCACCTAAAAGAACCATAAAAATTAATTCACCAGATGCGGTCCAGTCCATCATTTCAGGACTTATAAAATTTGTGAAATTTCCCAAAAGAGCACCAGCATATCCGCACAGACATCCGGAGAGGACATAACAAACAAGCTTATACCTGTAAGTATTATAACCAATAGATTGCATCCTTCTTTCGTTACTCTTGGAACCGGCAATAACCATGCCGAAAGGCGAGGTCATAATTCGCTTAACGATATAGAGGGAGATTAGAAGAGAAGCCAAAACGAAATAATACAAAGTGACAGTATCTTCAAGATTAAAAAAATTTCCAAAGGTACTCCGTGTATCAATTACCAAACCGTCATCACCCCCATATTCCTCAATACTAACGATGCCAAAGAAGGCCATTTGCGTAAACGCCATGGTTATCATGATAAAGTAAACGCCTCTTGTTCTGAGACAAACTGCTCCGGTTAGCAGGGCAAACAATCCAGAAACGGTTATAGCCACCAATAATTGAAATAGACCATCGTAGATTTCATAATACGCAGGGATGCCAACACTATAAGCGCCAATTCCAAGGTAAGCTGCATGGCCAAAGCTTATCATTCCTCCGTGTCCGAGTATTAAGTTTAGGCTGGTCGCTGCGATAGCTAAAATCATCAATCTGTTGGCGAGGTCTAAATAGAAATCATCACCAGAGACATGGACATAGAGAGGAAGCAGTGCGAGAAGGCCTGCTGATATGATAAGGGCATAGTTATAACACCCTTTTTTTATTTGGTCTCGCATATGATCAGCGTCCTTTTGGGGGGAAAAGTCCCTGTGGTTTAACGGCAAGAATAGCTGCCATCAAAATATATATTGCCATAGCAGATAGGGCTGGTGCAGCGGTCTCAGCGTTTTCCGCGGATAAAATAAGTTTTAATAAAGTGTCAAGAAATGATCTGCCCATGGTATCAATGAGACCTACTAAAACAGCGGCTAAAAATGCTCCCTTTATGGAACCAATACCCCCGATGATAATTACCACAAACGCTATGATTATTATTTCGTTACCCATCCCAATACTTGCCTCGGTTATTGGTGAAATCATCATTCCAGCAAAGCCTGCCATAGCTGCTCCCACAGCAAATACGACGGTAAAAAGTGATTTAATGTCAATGCCGTGGGCAGAAACCATTTGTCTATTTGAGGCGCCAGCTCGAATAAGCATCCCTGTTTTAGTATGGGTAATTATAAAATAGAGGACGAAAGCTAAAATAAGTCCAGTCAAAATTATAGAAAGGCGAAATGTGGGAAACTCAATTCCTGGCAGGATTGTAACCCGCCCATCTAGGAAAGCTGGGAGAGGAATAGCTTTACCTTCCGGCCCCCATATGAAATGCACCGCCGTATCAAAACATAAGATTAGTCCAAATGTCGCCAATACGTGATCTAAGTGATCCTCTGAATAAAGGCGTCGTATGATCGAAATTTCAAGAAGTGCGCCAGCTGCAGCCGTCACAGGAACGGCTATCAATACGCCCCATAAAAAGGAGCCGGTGAGTTCTGTCAGGGTCGCACAAAAGTAGGCGCCAATCATATAAAGAGCGCCATGAGCTAGGTTCACAAAGTCCATAATGCCAAAGACTAGTGTTAGACCTGAGGCTAGCAAAAACAATAGTAAACCTAGCTGAAGACCATTTAAAAGTTGAGTGGTTATCAGCACCCAATCCATACTTTAAATCCTCTTATATTCACACTTAACAAAGCACCTAAGACAAACATTTGGTTGTATATTCTTTAACAGATACGGCGGGATAAGTATCCCGCCGTATCTTAGAACTTTATGAGTGAAATTGGACTACATCGAGCAGTCTTTAGCATACGTGTCTTGATGATTTTTCAGAACAACTTCGCGCATGGAGGTAGTCCAGACACCATCAGAGTCTTTTACAACTTTTCTTGAATAAAAGTTTTGTATTGGAAAATGATTATTACCATATGAAAATTTACCACGGACAGAGGGAAAGTTTGCCTTCTTCATAGCTGTTCTCATGCCATCCATATTCGATAAGTCACCTTTTACCGCTTCAACAGCACTCTTTATTAGGAATATTGTATCATAAGATTGCGCTGCATAAAAAGATGGGTAACGGCCATATTTTTTCTTAAAACCAGAGACAAAAATTTTGTTCTGTGGTGTATCCAAATCTGGTGCCCAAAATTGTGTCATCACTGATCCCATAACGCCGTTCATGTTGGCTTTCTGAAGTTTTGGCAAGGCAATCGAGTCGACGGTGAAGACAGAGTAAAGTGGAATCTTTCCTTGGAGGCCAGCCTGAGCATATTGCTTTATAAATGCGCCACCTGCTTTACCAGGATAAAAAACAAATATACCTTCTGCTCCAGACGCTTTTGCTTTCGCCAATTCAGCAGAGAAGTCAAGCTGCGCATCCTTACCCCACTTTGTTAGGTCTTTTCCAACAATCTTTCCTTTGAATGTTCTGGTTACACCAGCAACCATATTTTTCCCGGCGGCATAGTTGGGGGCCATCACATAGAGTGATTTTACGTTATTTAAATTGAGCACTGCTCCCATCGCCATAGGTGTTTGATCATTTTGCCAAGATGTTGAGAAAAAGTTCTTATGGCATAATTTTCCCGCCATTTGTGAGGGGCCAGCATTTGAGCTTATTAGGAATTTTCCTGCCCCTAAAGCTGATTTCTGAGAAGCAAGAAGAACATGCGACCAAATAAAACCAGTTACGAACTGCACTTTGTCTTGCTTGACTAACTTATCTGTTTTCTGTTTACCGATGGCTGGCTTAAAGCCGTCATCTTCAACTATTAATTCGACATCTAACCCGGCCATTTTCCCGCCTATGTCTTCCATGGCTAGATTCACTGCATCGACCATATCTTTACCAATGACTCCGGCGGGGGTTGTGATGGTAGTAACAAAGCCAATTTTAACTTTTTCAGCTGCCACTGCTGATCCGATAGTCATTAGCCCTGCGGATGCGAGAAGTAAAAACTTTTTGAACATACTAAAAATCCTCCCATTTTCATTTGGCATGATGCCGAAAATTGATGGAAATTCAACAATATTGATAAAATTTTTCGAAAGTATCGTGATATAATCCTCTTAGGAACTTATTTTCATCTGCAAGAGATACACTAGACTTGCTTTTAAGTTCGGCGCTGTCGACTAATACACAGGGTAAGCGATAAGGTTTTAATTAAAAAACCTTTTGATGTCAGGCTGCAAATAGGTCGTTTGAGTGTGTAAATGAAAAGTAATAAAAAGAGACAAAAGAGGCAAACCGTTTCGACCACAAGATCGCGAAAGCCTGCTAGGAAATCACGCTCGATGTTAAAGAGAGGAGGCTTCTTCGGCTCTTTTGCCTCAATCACTGCTCTGTGTTCTATTTGGGGTCTGGCTATGCTCCTTGCCATAGGAGTATATCAAGCAACTCAACTTCCGGACTTGTCAGATTTAGAATTTAAAAAACGTGATATTGCCGTTAGTTTAGTGGATAGAAGAGGGCAGAAATTTGCGACTTACGGAGACTTTTATTTAGAACCTGTAACATTTAATGAAATTCCAGCGTTCCTAATTGAGGCATTAGTTGCCACCGAAGACCGTAGGTTTTTTCAACATTGGGGCATCGATCCATTTTCAATAGTTCGAGCTGCGGTAGTAAATTTAAAGAAAGGAAAAATAAAACAAGGTGGAAGTACTCTGACCCAGCAATTAGCTAAAAATTTATTCCTAGTTTTTGAAAGAAGTGTTGAAAGGAAAGTCCAGGAGTTATTGCTTGCATTCTGGTTAGAAATGTCTTTTACAAAAGAACAAATACTGACTCTATACTTAAATAGGGTTTACTTTGGCTCGGGTGTTTTTGGCTTGCGTGCTGCTGCTGATTATTACTTTGGCAAATCTGTCTCAGACCTTCGACTAAACGAAGCAGCAATGCTTATAGGAGTTTTAAAAGCTCCATCAAAGTATAATCCGAGAACTAATTTGTCTTTGGCAAAAAAGCGGGCAACTCAGGTTCTCAATAATATGATTAATGCAGGTTTCTTGGAAAAAAATATTCCAAGAAAACTTGCAAAATACAGGATTAAAATAAAATCCCAATTAAGTTCACAAAAGGGAACATGGTATTTTGCAGACTGGATCAGAGAACGGGCTGAAGCATATGCGAACAATGTTTATTTAAATAAAAGAGTATTTACTACTCTAGATCCAAATCTTCAGGAGAAAGCCGAGGCAGCTCTAGCCAATCAACTAAATCGGATCAATTCAAATAAACAATTAGAAGGGTCAGTCGTGGTCCTGGACGCAACAGGTAAGGTTTTAGCCATGGTTGGTGGACGAAACTACTTTAAAAGCAAATTTAATAGAGCTACGCAGTCAAGAAGACAGCCTGGTTCAGTTTTTAAGCCCGTAGTTTTTCTAGCGGCTCTATCAACGGGCTTGAGCCCAGAAACTGTAATATCCGATCAACCTTTGGAAATAGGCAGTTGGCGTCCTAAAAACTTTGATGGTGTCTATAGAACACGAGTATCCCTTCGACAGGCATTGCAAATGTCATATAATGTAGCGACCGTAAGGCTTTCAGAAAGAATCGGACGCGATTTAACAATTAAAATGGCATATCGTTTGGGGATTAATGCGAAACTTGACGACAAACCTAGTTTGGCGCTGGGGAGTAATGGCGTATCCTTGATTAACATGACCGCTGCATATGTAGCTATATCGAATGGGGGTTTCCCAGTCGAACCGTACGGCATTAGCAATATAGTAACCGAAAAAGGAGAGTTAATTTATACAAGGCGGGAGCAAGCAGCCACCCCGATAGCATCATCCAAGGTAATAGAGGATATGAACCTGATGTTAGAAGATGTTATTGCCACGGGGACAGGCAAAAAAGCAAATATTGGTAGAACAGCTGCCGGTAAAACTGGCACCAGTCAAGATTACAGAGATGCCTGGTTTATCGGATATTCCGAAGGCTTGACAGTAGGTGTCTGGGTTGGTCGAGATGACAATCAGCCAATGCGCAAGATTACTGGTGGGAGCATTCCTGCAAAAATATGGGCCGAGTTTATGGTAAATGTTCTTTGATGTTTGTCGTTGATTAAACTTTTTAGCGTTTGGACTTATCGTAAAGTAGGCGGGGAGCGGTAAGAGTGGAGTTCGTATAAGAATGCTGAAAAATCAATAGCGAAGATTAGGATCTACCTCTTTTTCCAAGTAGCTAAATCGGCTTACCACTCTTTCATAAACATTTTTTTTAAATTCTATGATCATTGTTATCGTGGACCTCAAAGAGGTCCATTTCCAGTCATCAAATTCGGCACTCCACCCTCCCAAATCGATTTCGTCTTCTTTTCCACAGAAACGCATAGCGAACCAAATTTGTTTTTGTCCACGATAGTTCCCAGCAAATGATTGTGTCGATGTGGTAGGAGGGTAGTCGTAATAAAGCCATTCCTTCGTCCTATCAACAATTCTCACAGTTTTTATATTTGTTTCTTCCTCTAATTCTCTAAGTGCCGCCGCTTCTGGCTCCTCGCCACTGTTGATGCCTCCCTGAGGAAATTGCCAAGATCGTCTACCAACATTATTTCTTCGCCCAATAAATACCTGATTATTTTTGTTAAAAAGTACAATGCCAACACAGGGGCGGTAAGGAAGATCGGTCAATTTCTTATTAATCATCTTTGACTTTGCTTATCCACTATTGCAGTGATTGGGGCTAGCGCAATCTGTTTCGATTTTAATCTCTCTGTCCATTGACTCAGAATCTCTATCGTTATTGGAAATGGTTGAGCAATACCAACTGCAAATCTTCTTTTAAGAGCTATTCTTTCGAGTTCATCAAGTTTATTTTTGATTTTCTCTTGGGATGGTTCCCTATCCACGAAGACATTATTGAAAGCTTTAGGTAGTTGAATAGATGAGGCCAACTCTGGGCCAAGGCTTCTAGAAGTTGATCTACTATCTACGTAAATTAGCCCACGCTGCTTGATGCTTTTTAAAACCGGAAGAAAGGTTTCGGAATGTAACATAAACTTTGTTCCTAGTGTCCCTAATAAACCAACATATCCACCTGCTTGCTTCATTATATGTTCTAGCCGATTAAGGTTCTCAACTTCGTTTGATGAGGTTAGCAGAGTAGCTCTACCAGGATCATTTTTAGGAAACCCAATTGGTTCCATTGGGATATCTAATAGTATTTCGTGGCCTTTTTGTCGCGCTTCCCTTACCCAGGTTTTTAATCTTGGTGCTACATGGGAGAAAGATAAAGTTATATCTTCTGGTAATAGCTCTAATGCTGCTTTTGTGTAAGTCTCTGATAATCCAAGATTACTAATAATTAGGGCAATACGAGGTTTTCTATCAGCTCTTTTAAATCCTCGAGAGTATTCTAACCAAGGTTGCCGTCCATCTGCAGCAATTACGGGTAGTGGACCAGTTTCCGTCTCTTCCGTGATATGGGGAAATATTATCCCAACAAGAGCATCATCATTTTTTAATACGTTTTTAGTTTCCTTTGATAGATTTGTAGTGGCGGTTTCAGCGTCATCCTCGGTTGCTTGATCGCCTAATTGTCCTTTATCGCGGCTAGAGTTCTTAGGTGCTGTTTCTCCATCTGCCAATACGTCTACTGTTACAGCTGGTGTAATATCTATTCGTTCCTCTATCGTTCTTTCGGCGCTCACCATTACCCAACCAACTATCAATCCAGCACCTCCAAGAAATATCACCAGGAAGGTCCCATAAATAAACCAAGCAAATTGATTTAATTTGGACCGAGATATTTCGTCTGTATGATCTTGTTGGATGACGTCTTCGCTCAAGACGTCATCGCCACCTTGCAAAGTTGATTTTTCTTGATTATTACGATTTAGTCTTAAGACTTTTTTAAGACGTTTTATTAAAGAACTAAGTTTCAATTTACTATTCGTTTTTCAAGTAGTGATAGGCCGCGGAGAAGGTCGACTGCTCTAGCAAGTTGGTAGTCTGTATTTGCTAGCTCTTTTGCTGTTGGCCTTCTACTCTTTGACGTATCTGCTTCATCGTTTTGCGTTTCTTTATCGGTGTTTTCTAGGGCTCCACGCAAATCAGCTTCGCGCCGCTGGTTGGTGACCATGTCTTTTTCAATTTTTGCCGCATTCACAACAATATCGGGTGAAATCCCCGTTTTCTGTATAGATTTACCCGATGGTGTGTAATAACGCGCCGTTGTAAGCCGCATCGCTATATCTTTTGATAGTGGCACAATTGTCTGCACAGAACCTTTTCCGAAAGATTGTGTCCCAAGAATAATAGCTCTTTTATGATCTTGAAGAGCGCCTGCAACAATTTCTGAAGCGGAAGCAGACCCGTTGTTAATTAATACAATTAATTTTGAACCTTCAGTGAGGTCCCCTGATTTTGCATGAACGCGTGATGTATTCTCTGGTTCGCGCCCTCGGGTGGATACAATTTCTCCTTGGTTAAGAAATATATCACTCACAGAGATCGCTTGATTGAGAAGTCCGCCTGGATTATTTCTCAAATCCAATATAAACCCGGCAAGTGAAGGTCCAATTTGTTTTTTTAGCTCTAAAATAGCCCTGTTTAGGCCAGGAGTGGTTTGTTGGTTGAATGTTGTTATTCGAATGTAACCAATGTCATCAATAGCTTCAAAACGCACTGATCTAATTTTAATTACTGCTCTTCTTATTTTAACTTTAAACGGATCTACATTCTTGCGCCGTATACTCAGGATAATCTCTTCATCGACAGGGCCACGCATTTTTCCAACAGCTTGCCTTAAAGTAAGTCCAAGTATCGAAACACCATCCAAATGGGTTATGAGATCTCCAGGTTCAAGTCCAGCTCGTGATCCAGGTGTATCATCTATTGGAGAAACCACTTTAACTAAACCATTTTCCATTGTGACCTCTATCCCAATACCTCCAAATTCTCCTTTTGTTTGAACTCTCATTTCACCAAAGCTTTTTTTATCCAAAAAGCTGGAATGTGGATCAAGTGAGGTAAGCATCCCGTTGATAGCAGCTTCAATGAGCTTTTTGTCACTTACCTTGTCTACATACTCTGACTTTACCCGTTCAAAAACATCCCCAAATAAGTTTAGCTGCCGATATGTTTCGCTTGCATTAAGTGAAAGTGGTATTAGCGATATAAGAGCGCTGAAAAGAATTAATCGAGTTGTCATCCTGTTAATTAGTTTAAAGTTCAGTTTGTTATAACAAGTAGAATTATACATTTGGTTACGTCGCGTTTCTTTTTGGTGATAGCCAAGTTAGTGGGTTTACGGGTTTCCCATTTCGTCGCAGTTCAATATATAGTGCAGGTCTAGTATGGCTTTTAGAAGGTTCAAATTTTTTCATAACACCAACAAGTTCCCCTTTTAGAAGGTTTTGTCCAATATTTACATCAATTCTTTCCAGTCCTACCATCAACGTGTTGAAGCTATCTCCATGATCGATTATTAAGACTGGCCCAAAATTTCGAAAATTACTAGCATATAGAACTTTCCCGTCAAATGATGAAAACACTCGAGCTCCAGATGGGGTAACAATCTTGATGCCCTTATTTTTTAAACCTATTTTGTCAAGTTCACCAAAAGCCTTGGTTATTTTTCCTCCTACGGGCAGTTCTAATCTTAACTTATTTTTAGCGAAAGAACTATAGGTTGGAAAATTAGTGTCCCCCAAAGGAACTTCAATTTCTGACAGGGCTCCATTTTTTTCAAAAAACCGCCTTTTTGGCTTAGAATTAATAGGTGTTTCATTTTTTTGTGTTAGTATCAAACTTAAAATATCTATAGAGCGTTTTCTTTCGATGTTTTGATCTTTAAGCATTCTGTAAATTTCCTCGAAAGTATTTGGGTTGCCAAGGGTTTTTGAAGTTACCCGATTTATGCTTTTGTCAATTAACGCATCGATTTCTCCATGCAGCAAAATGAGTTTTTTATTAGCGTTCTCTATTTTTTGTGACTCTATCGAAATAAGAGTTTTCAAATCTGAAAATTTATCATTATTTGATTGTAAGTGACGGATTTCGTCATTTAGTTGCTGCGAAAATAACTTTATAAGAGTCTGCGTTCTCGTAATTGATAAAGGAAGGAAAGTTGAAGAAATAGGCGATGGTTTTGGATAGCGCGAAAGACTTATCAGTGCCATTAACAGTTGGCGTTTTTTTTGCTTTTGGGCCTTTAGTTTTAAGCCTATTTCCGTCAACCGGTCACTCAGCATAGTAACTTTGCGATTTGCGCGTAAAATGATAGTTTTATAACGTTCTTCAGTTTTTTTGGTTTTAACTAACTCTTGCTTGAGTGAGAGAAATTTTTCAATATTATCTTTTTTTGACCCGATAGCTGAGTGAGGCAAAACCACAGCAAACAATGAAATAGTTAATCCCATCAAAAAAAAGGAATTAGACGTGGGCCTTCCTAGCATAAATTTAGGAAACCCTGTTTATCGAAAGCAGTGAAGAACCAGTCATTATTTTGGGTTTTGGGATAGACATTAAGTCTAAAATAGTAGGAGCTACATCGGCAAGTTTTCCTGGTTTTAAATGGGCTACATTGCTCGGAGCATTTATCAAAACTGTTGGAACTAAGTTTGTAGTATGCGCGGTGTGTGGGATACCCCTTCTTTCATCGAACATAACTTCGCAATTCCCGTGGTCTGCCGTAAGTAGCATTGTCCCATCATGATCTAATATAGATTCAACAACTTTCCCAACACATTGGTCTACTGTCTCTACCGCTTTAATTGTAGCTTTAAGGTTTCCAGTGTGTCCGACCATGTCAGGATTTGCATAGTTTACAACTATAAAGCCAAATTCATTCTTTGCGATTGCATTGGTAAGCTCTTGGGTGACAAATTTTGCAGACATTTCAGGTTGGGTGTCGTAGGTCAACACTTTAGGTGATGGTACTAGAATCCTTTCTTCACCTGGAAATCGAACTTCTTGCCCACCATTTAGAAAAAAAGTGACGTGTGGGTATTTCTCTGTTTCCGCTATCCTTAATTGTGTAATTTTCTGTTTTGCTACAGTTTCACCTAAGGTTTGATTCAAGTGTTGTTTTGGAAATAACGTGTCCAAGAAACTATCTAGATGATCTGAATAGGAAACAAGGCCAGCTTTCGCCGAAAAATTTGGAAAAGAAGCCCTCGGAAAACTTTTGAATGCCGGATCAACGACAGCTGAAAGTAACTCCCGAGCCCTATCAGCGCGGAAATTTGCGAAAAATAAGGAATCGCCGTCATTTATACCGTTAAAGGTGTCTGTTATGAGTGGCTCGATGAACTCGTCCGTTATGCCTAATTCGTATTGTTTTTTAATCCCCACTCTCAGATCGTTGAGTTTTTCTCCATCGGCATTAACTAACGCGCCATATGATTTTTGAACCCTTTCCCAACGATTATCTCGATCCATCGCATAGAAACGACCAATTAAACTAGCTAAGGAAATATTACTATCTTTGATAGCCAAAAAGCGTTTAACAAATGTCAGAGCGCTACGCGGTGCGGTGTCGCGACCATCCAGAATACCATGTAGTAAAACAGGAACACCTGCTCTTGATATTATTTTTGCAAGCGCTTCGATGTGGGTCTGGTGGCTGTGTACACCACCTGTTGAAAGTAACCCAACCAAATGACATTTTCCTTTAGCTTTTTTTGTAGCGGAAATAAACTTCTTCAATATTTTATTTTCAGTTAGTTTTTTCGATTGGATTACTTGATTGATCTTCGGAAGGTCTTGGACAATGATACGGCCAGCGCCTATGTTCATATGACCAACCTCTGAGTTGCCCATTTGGCCCTCGGGGAGCCCTACGTATCTGCCCGAAGCCTGCATTAAGCTGTTAGGCCATCGTTTAATTAAGCGATCAAAAACAGGTGTTTTTGCCTGGGTGACGGCGTTATATTTTGTATGTGGCCCTATCCCCCAGCCATCCATTATACAAAGTATAGTTGGTTTCATATTATTAACAATCTCTGACTTAATTAAGTAGTCATTCCCTATGATACGGATGATTTTTACGTATTTGCTGAGCTCGATAAAGTTGCTCTGCAATCATACCACGTATCATCAAGTGTGGCCAAGTTACTCGCCCTAAGCTTATCATTAAATTCGGAGAACTTATTGCAGAGAGATCGAGGCCGTGTGACCCGCCAATCAAAAAAGAAACATCTTTGGCACCAATATCGATTTGGTTATTAATCCAGTCCGATAATGCTCTGCTTGTAATAAGTTTCCCCGCTTCGTCTAATATGACTATAAGTGAGCCCTTGGGTGCAGAGGATAAAAGCTTTTTCGTCTCGTTAAGGCGTTGTTTTTTCCAGTCGAGTGTTTTTCGAACTTCTAATTCAACTAATTGGATCTCCCATTGAATTCTTGTGGCGTAGAATTCATATAAATCTTTGAATACACCTCGGCGGTTTTTACCGATCGCCAAAATACTCACTCGCATTCCATTTACCTAGTATTTTATTGGATCATAGTTCTATAGTTGCTGTACTGGCGTCCTCGGTGGAGCCAACTTGCCACATTTTTTCCAGATTATAAAATTCCCTGACTTCAGGCCTAAACAGATGGATTATAATATCACCACCGTCAATAAGCACCCAATCACCTTGGTTTAATCCCTCAATATTTACGTTCACGTTGGAGCTTTTCTTAATCGCTGTCACCGTATTTTCGGCGATTGCGCGAATTTGTCTTGAAGAAGTGCCAGATGCAATTAGCATGAAATCAGCCATGCTGGTTTTCCCTTCTAGATCTATTTTTATTATATCTTGTGCTTTAAACTCTTCAAGAGATGAGATCACCACTTTTAAAAGATTTAATTTCTTGGTGTTTTGTTTTTTGATTTTAATCTCCAATAATATTAGCTTTTGTCCGAGATCTTATTTTTGTTGAAGAGATATGGTTCAGGTTACTATGAAAAAAAATCCAAGCTGGCGGTTTTTTATATTTCAGAAGTAAACCTTCGCGTTCTCTTAGTCTATTACCTGAAAAGCGTCGGGGCATATCTGCTACCAAAGACTTTAATGAGAATTTTGGCCTATCGAAAATAGCTATCCTTACAAGGGATGTTATCTCTTCCCAATTTTTCCATGCAGAAAACTGGAGGAGATTATCCGCCCCCATAATCCAAACGAACCGTGTATTTGAAAAACGCTTAGATAGGATCTTGAGTAAATCAACGGTATACTGAGTATTAAGAAAGGATTCTACTGTCATAACCTTAATTTTTGGGTTTCTAGAAATTTTTACTGCAGCTTGAACTCTTTCTTCAATGTTTGCCATTCCGGCCGAAGGCTTAAGAGGGTTCTGTGGTGACACAAGCCACCAGACCTTGTTTAGCCTGAGTCGTTTTATAGCTAACTCTGAAATTAATCGGTGACCAGAATGTGCTGGGTTGAATGACCCGCCCATAAGTCCGATAGTTTGTTTATTTGTAGTTGCTATCGAAAGCGAGCAAGCTAAATTTTTTTTTTCTCTTTTTTGGTCCTCTTTTGAGCTCATGGACGTACTTGTCCATTCCCCCGAACAATATACTTAAAACATGTGAGTTGCTCTGTTCCCACAGGGCCTCTGGCGTGCAAGCGTCCAGTCGAAATCCCAATTTCTGCACCCATCCCGAACTCGCCTCCATCTGCGTATTGTGTGGAAGCATTATGCAGAACGATAGCGCTATCGACTTCGTTTAGAAATCGTTCTGCAGTTTCGGGGTTATTTGTAACTATGCTATCTGTGTGGTTTGATCCATATTTGCTAATGTGTTCAATAGCTCCATCTACACCATCAACTAGTTTTACAGAAAGTATCGAGTCTAAATATTCTGTCGACCAATCAACTTCCTTGGCTCTCTCCATTTCTGGTACTAAGTCGCAGGACCCTGCGTCACCTCTCAAAATACACCCATGGTCAATTAGACTCTTGGCAACAGCTGGGAGCAGTTTGTGGGCTGCCCGCGAGTCTACCAAGAGGGTTTCCGCCGCGCCGCAAATCCCAGTGCGCCTCATTTTTGCGTTTAATGTCACATTTTTTGCCATTTCTAACTCAGCCGCTTCATCTAGATAGATATGGCAAAGCCCTTCTAAGTGAGCTACTGTGGGGATTTTACTCTCCTTCTGCACTTTAGCCACAAGCGACTTGCCGCCGCGTGGTACGATAATATCCACATATTTAGTCATTCTCAAAAGGTGACTAACAGCCTCACGATCTCGGGTAGGTACTAACTGGATAGATTCGATTGGTAAATTTGCGGCTCTAAGTCCCACTTGAAGGCAATTCACCAGCTCCAACGAAGTATGAAAAGATTCGGATCCACCACGAAGAATAACGGCATTTCCCGATTTAAGGCAAAGTCCGCCTGCATCTGTGGTTACATTTGGCCTAGACTCATAAATTATACCTATTACCCCGAGCGGAACGCTTACACGACTTATGTTCAGTCCATTCGGTCTATCCCAATTACTCAGGATTGTTCCTACTGGATCTGGAAGCTGTGCGATCATCTCAAGACCCGAGGCGATAGAGTTCAATCGTGCTTCATCAATTATTAATCTGTCGAGAAGTGCGTTGGTTAATTTCTTATTTCTTGCAAAGTTTAGATCAGATACATTTGCTCGTATTATAGCCTCAGAATTTGACCGAATTTCCGTAGCCGCTACCATCAAGGCTTTATCCTTAGACTCTCGCTTTGCTTGTTTTAGCACCCGAGCGGCAGAAACTGCGCGTGCACCTATATCGTTAAGTAAATTTATAAGCGATGCGGAAGAGCCCTCACAGATTACATCTTGGTCTGCAGATTTAATATCAACCTCCAATTTAATTTGTCTAACGATTAAACAAGGACAAGATCGTCCCGATGGATTAACTCGTCTCTCCCTTGATAGCCAAGTATATCCTCTATTTCCATTGATCTTCTACCTTTTATCATAAGAGTATCTTTTGCTGAATATGCCACGAGGCCACGTGCGATTTCATTCTCATCCTGATTTAAAATCTTCACTAAGTCACCTCTTTCAAAATCACCGGAAACTTCTAAAACGCCTGCTGGAAGTAAGCTTCTACCATTAAAGATGGCTGAAGCGGCACCCTTGTCAATGAAAATCGAACCGCTGGGGTTTATTGCACTTGCTATCCATGCTTTTCTTGCTCCGTGGGGAGTTGAATTTGCTTGAAACCAGGTGCTTTGTGCTCCGCTCTCGATAGCTTTAATAGGATTAAAAATTGTACCGTTGGCTATAATCATGTGGCAGCCTGCGTTATTTGCAATGCGGGCAGCTGCTAACTTTGTTATCATTCCTCCTGAAGAATAATTTGTTGTCGCAATCCCAGCCATAGCCTCTATTTCGGATGTTATCTTCTCTACTGTTGGTATATGGTATGCCGTTTTATCCAGTCTTGGGTCTCGATTATATAAGCCGTCTACATCTGATAAAAGTATAAGAGTATCAGCGCTTACCATTTGTGCTACTCTTGCACCTAGACGATCATTATCACCGAATCTGAGCTCTTTAGTTGTCACTGTATCGTTTTCATTGATTATCGGCACAACGTTCAGTGACAAAAGCGTGGAAATTGTTGCTCTTGCATTCAGGTGACGGCGACGCTGTTCCGTGTCATCAGGTGACAAGAGAATTTGTGCTATAGTCACTCCATGTTTATTCAAGGCATTTTCGTAAGCGTGCGCAAGCCTAATTTGCCCTGTAGCAGCAGCTGCTTGTTTTTCCTGTAATTTTAGAGCTTTAGCGTGAATACCTAAATGACGACTTCCAAATGCGACAGCTCCTGAAGAAACAATAATAACTTCTTTGTTTCTTGATCTCAAATTGGCAATATCATCGGCCAGTTTCTCGAGCCAGTTATAGCGTATTTCTCCAGTATCGCTATCTACCAAAAGGGCAGAGCCAATTTTAATTATTAATCTTTGTGATTTGCTAACAAGGCCGGTTTGGTCAGAAACAATCATACTGGAGTCCACCCACTGCTTCCCTCTCCAGTTCTTGGTACTTTTAAATTAGGCGCGAGCATGGGTTCATAAACTTTCTCTAATATTCTTAGCAGCAAATCCTCGATCCCATGCTTTGTTGGGGCAGATATTAGATGTATCGGTCTTGGTAGTAGGGTTCTAATATTTGTCATTATTTCTTGAGTTTGTTCTTCAGTTAGCGCGTCAGCTTTTGTTATTGCAACAATTTCAAATTTCTTCTCTAAGCCGCCGCCATATTCAGTTAGCTCTTTTCTGATAGTTTCATAAGCGACTAATGGATCTGGTTGGGTGCCATCAATTAAGTGTAGTAAAACATTGCAACGTTCTATATGGCCGAGGAAACGGTCGCCTAACCCTAAACCTTTGTGAGCACCCTCTATAAGCCCAGGTATATCTGCGATTACGAATTCTTTATCGAACAAGCCAACAACACCAAGGTTCGGGTGTAGCGTTGTGAATGGATAGTCAGCTATTTTTGGTTTCGCACGAGTGATGGTTGAAAGTAGCGTTGATTTTCCGGCATTAGGGAGTCCAACCAGTCCTACATCTGCGATTAATTTTAATCTGAGCCAAATAGATTTTTCTATGCCTGGCCATCCTGGCAAAGATTTCCGCGGCGCTCGATTAGTAGATGTTTTGTATCTTAGATTACCAAAGCCGCCATCACCGCCACGTGCAATCACCACCCTTTGACCAACTTCCACGAGATCAGCTATAATTGTTCGGTTATCTTCCTCAAAAACCTGTGTTCCCTTGGGAAGTTTAAGTATTATGTCTGTTCCTGAGGCTCCAGATTTTTGCCGGCCGGCACCAGCGTAACCTTTTTTTGCTTTGAAATGTTGTTTGTAGCGATAGTCAATTAATGTGTTTAGACCGTCAACGCACTCAGCAATAACATGACCGCCGCGCCCACCGTCTCCGCCGTCAGGACCGCCATATTCTACGTAAGCTTCTCGTCGAAAACTACAGCAGCCTGCCCCGCCATCGCCGCTTTTTATATGAATTTTGGCCTGGTCAAGAAATTTCATTTGGGTAGTCCCTACGATCGACTAAACAAGGGTCAGGTAGACAATCGCTTGCGCCTAGCGATTTTAGACTTATATCGTAGTATTTTTTTTGAGGCTAGCTTTTGTATCTAGCACTTCTAATATGTAACGGTTTATTCTGTCTACTCTGCTGCCTGCAGAATTGGGTCGATATTAACGTAGGTGCGGTTGTTCTTTTTCTGCTTAAAACTGACCTTACCGCTAGTTTTCGAATAAAGGGTGTGATCCTTACCCATCCCCACATTCGCACCCGGATGGAATTTCGTTCCACGTTGTCTTACGATAATATTCCCCGCAATAACGGATTCTCCACCAAACTTCTTCACACCTAGTCTGCGACCTGCTGAGTCGCGACCATTTCGTGAGCTGCCACCCGCCTTCTTATGTGCCATTGGTTTGTATCCCTATTACTTTTCTTTTTTAACCGCTGTCTTTTTCGACGGAGTACGTTTTGTTTTCGCTGTATCAGCCTTTGACGTATCGGCTTTTGTCTGAACTTTACCTTTAGTTTCCTTAGTTATGTCTGTTTTTGGCTCTGCTTTTGTCTTTTTTCTAACAGGTTTTTTTTCACCGGCTGCTAATATATCGGTAATACGCAATACGGTCAGCTCTTGGCGGTGTCCCATTGTTCGCCGATAATTTTTTCTTCTTTTCTTTTTAAACACGGTGATTTTGTCCCCGCGTTTGTGCTCTAAAACTTCTGCAGCAACCAGAGCCCCTTCGATTACGGGGGTTCCGACAGTCATATCTTCTCCGTCGCCAATCATTAAGACCTTATCTAAATTGATCTTTGCTCCAGACTCCTCGCCTAGTCTCTCAACAGTTATCACGTCGTTTTCTGCAACTTTGTATTGCTTTCCACCTGTTTTCAAAACAGCATACATAACTTAGCTCTTTTTTTGACATAAAACTAAAAAATTGACTCTTACACGTAGTAAGGGCGGAATATACAGGCGGTGGCAGAAGTGTCAACCGCGAAAGCCCTTTTTAAACACAAAATTGCTTGTATAAATGATTCCAAAGCAAATTGTTGAAGGGGTATTGGTGTTTTGGCAATTTGCGATTAAATAGGCTAATAAAGATTTTTGAGGTGGGGTGCCGGAGTGGTCGAACGGGGCGGTCTCGAAAACCGTTGTACGTGCAAACGTACCGTGGGTTCGAATCCCACCCCCACCGCCATCGCAACAGGCTTGAAAAAATCTGAATGGTTTTATATCACAATAATAGGAGAACGTGGTACCATTTAGATTACCAGGGCGCTTTTCCCACCCGTCTATTAGCTCGGCAAATAAAATGGTCGCTGTTCAAAAATGTACAAACTTAATTTTACGTAAATTGAAATGAATTCGCAGTGGTAGTTCTACGAAATTGGCAAAAACAGATTATTGACGATTTTCCAGCAATAGTTAAGAAGCATCGACGCTTTATATTAAAGGCGCCCACGGGCGCTGGAAAAACTATACTCGCCAGCGAAATAGTGGAACAATTTTATAAAGGCAAAAAAATCTTGGTGCTTTGCCACAGATTAGTCCTGTTGGAACAATTGCAAAAAGCCCTCAGTGTGAGGCATAGCGTGCACAAACTTTCGGTGTCTGAAGATGGAAAGGCTTTTGATGGTTACGACATTTTATTGTCGACCAATATGAGAGCAAAGGATGTTTTAGAAGAGGCCATAAAGATGGCTGACTTGATTATAGTGGATGAAGCTCATCGTGTTTCTCCGAATGGCACTGGTTATAAAAAAATTATTGACGATTTTGAAAACGAGGGCAAAATTGGGGCGCAGTTTATGGGGCTTACAGCTTCTCCTGAACGCAGAACGGGAGACCAGCGTGACCAGTTGAGCCTCGCTTTCGATGCTATAATAGATTGTGCGAACATAGAAACGTTAATAGAAGAAGGTATCCTCGTTCCACCGATATATCGACCGCATTTTATTCATGACTTAGATTTATCAAGTATCGATATAAGCTCAGGTGACTTTCCAGTTTCAAAACTGGCTCCGGCGATTGTTAAATCTTCTATGATAGATTATGCCACCTATATCTATATGGAGGAGAGACAAAATGTTCCTTCAGCACCGATTTCGGCCTGGTTTTGTCCAGATGTAACTGTCGCAGAAGCTACTCTAGAGAAAATACGTGCCAACGGCATAGAAGCGGAAATTGTCACCGCAAGCACCCCGATTACCGAACGGATGCAGCTTTTGGAGGCGCATGAAAATGGCACAATAGAAGCAATGGTGTCTGTAGGTGTTTTGGCAGAAGGTTGGGACAACCCACACTGCAACCTTGTTGTTCATTTGCGTCCAACTCTTTCGAAGGTCGTTTGGGGGCAAACAGTGGGAAGAGGTCTTCGATCTGCAGAAGGAAAAGACAGGTGCATAGTGATAGATGTGAGCTCAAATTGGAGTACTTTTGGCCCAGTCGAAAAACTCGAGTGGAGCCTTTGGAATCATCGTAGGTCTTATGTCAGATACAAAAATCGATTCAATTGGATTGGTGAACAATTAGAACAAGGGGATGATGAAAAAATTTACTTCCTTTGTGAAAACAAACTTCCAAATGGCCTTCGTTGTTCACATATTTACAAAAAAAATCAATACTCGGATGAGGGATGCCCGTCGTGTGGATCCATCACAGCGATTGATATTTGTAAAGAACAAAAAATTGATAATACGCTAAATGAGATAGGACTGAGGCGTCTTTTTTACGAACGCGTAGAGAAGGTTTACCAAGAGATGGACCTGTCTGTTTGGAAGACACTTGGAAATGCTGCTTGGAAGACCGCTGAACCAAAGGAAATGGTTTTCTTGTCTTTTTGTATGGCGTTTTCCGAGGTTTCAGGCGAGCAGACTAACTCTGAATCGGAATTCTGGGATGTAGCACTTGTGACTGAAGCCAAGATCCGAGGATACCTTGTGGATCGAAAAATTCAAATAGTTAAACAGGATGACTTTCAGTTAACGCTGATAGCAAATGGCATGTTGGCAGGCAAACAGATACGTACATTGCAATCTCATTACGGTATTTCTCTTTGCGGGAGTATCTTATCTGATCACTCTGACGTTGAAATAGAAAGAAAATATCTCAAAGCTTTAAGAATATCAGAAAGGTTGGCTGTTATGGGGTGCTCAAGCCGCGATAACCTGCCGTATTTTAACGCCCAGCAGCACTTATCTTCAAAAGGCTAAACTGTATGCGTTCGGGCAAAAAGCGTTAGATTTTCATATAGAATAGGTAGGTGGTACCCAGGGGTGGATTTGGACCACCGACATGCGGATTTTCAGCCTGATTTTGTTTAGCAGCGTATGTACTTTTGTCAGTATTGTAAGGCCAGAGTACATACCGGCTTTATGAACTTACACTCCGCCGAGCTTATCAAAGTATGTGAAGCCAAAGGCTTTAATTTTTTTTAAGTTTTTAGGAGACAGGTCCATAAGCAAACATTTGATTTGGCTCAAAAATAGTCAGGAATTCATCAGCGTAGTTTTCCAAGAAACGGTCCACATGGCGCTCCTAGCCATCACTGTCCGCGTAAGCTTCAAAAAGGTGGACCTCATTGCCTGCAATAA
>Ga0160423_10000238_pt1 | contig 43406 bp, 33 predicted proteins | sample CRUFie14St8metaG_FD_108191 | JGI IMG/M metagenome (GOLD analysis project Ga0160423, IMG submission 108191) | Marine microbial communities from the Costa Rica Dome - CRUD Field 142mm St8 metaG | ecosystem: Environmental > Aquatic > Marine > Oceanic > Photic zone | place: Costa Rica: the Eastern...
CCGAAGGTTTTCAGCGCTCCGAGACCGCGCCGTCGTTCCGGTGGTCGCTCGCATTCGGGGCTTACCTATCGTAGGTTCCAAGGTAGGTGTACTTGTTCTCCACGACGCCGCTTATCCTAGCCTCCCATCTCCCGGTTTGGGATCTGTAACTCACCCCCCTGAACCTGGTCTTTCCCCTAGAGAACCCGTTGCTGAGGCGGCGCAGGTGGGCCAGGAACTGCTCCTTGGTCATTTTCCTTAGGGTCTCGGCCTCAGATGCGTAGTTGGCAAAGGAAAAGTTGAGCTCCGAGTCGGGCTTTCCCAAGTAGATGGCCGCCCTGTCGTACGCGCGCGCCGCCTCCACTTCCTCCGCGAAGGACCCCAAGTAGAGCTGCTTCTTGGCCTCCCACACGTGGCTCTCCCACCTCCTCGTCACCCTGTGCTGCGCCACGCCCTTGTACGCGCTAGTACCCTTGAAGGGCTTGTCCCTCAGGGCCTTGCCCGCGCTCTTCACCCCTTTCTTCTTTCCCGCGGGGGGCGCCGCGACATCCACCTCCGCGGCGGGGGCGTCCCGAGGCATCTCGCACACCGCGGCCCTCTTCTCCCCTCCGGGAAGCGCGTCGTCTGGCGTCGCCTCGACGCTCCCGTTCTCGACGGACGTCTTGCGCGTCAGCACCCCCGGGGCCACCACGGTCTTCTCCTTCGAGGTCGTCTTCCAAAACACCTTCGCGCCGGCCATCGTCGTTCTCCCCTTCGCGGGCCGGTCCTTCACAACAACAACAACAAGCGCGTCGGGCGCTGTGCGTGCGCACCTTCAGTACCGGTCAGCAGCTACCGAGTCCGTGAACTTGTCTTCGCCTCGAACGTCAATCCGACGATGTGCGTCCCCAACCTCCCCCTCCCCCGAAGGCGAGGTCGTGGCCGTGGCCGTGGTCGTGGTCGGGGCCCTCCCCTCGTGCGTCGCCGCTGGCCGTGGCGTGCGATCCCTCCGCCGTACTGTCGAGCGCCTCCCCTTGCCTCGTGGCGCGGTGCGCTGGCCGGTTCTGAAACGGATCCTCACGCCCGTAACGGTCGGCTCGGAGAAAAAAGAAATTTCGTCTGGACGCCTCGAAATTCCCGAAAAAATAAAAAAATCGGAGAAGGCATCCCAAAGCATCAAAAGTACGTACGTCGTGTTTGTGTTTGTGAGGCTGTATTCTTGGCCAGGTCGGTGGTTGTGCCCCACACAAGAAGGGTTGTGGAGGACCTCTAAGAAGGCGTTTGTACATGGGGCGGCATCCTAAGGGCATCTTGTCATCATCTTGCTTTTGCGTGACGAGAGTGTGGGGCACGTGATTGTGCGTGCCCACAACGCGATTTCTACTCTCCACAATGCAAAAGAGGGGACAAACTCGCATGAAATTGTACAAGGGACGGACAAAGGATGTGATTGCGCTTTGCACAAAAAGGGATTTCTACACGGCTTCATTCCCCCCACACAGAAAGCACATGGCCTGGCGTTTTTTTCGCCTCTCAGGCTTTGGCGCTTGTTTTTTTGTGTTTCACGGGGGTGGCCTTCCGTGTTCTTCGCGCGGAAGGCAGAGCTGCCGAAGGGTGGCGAGCGCTCGCGCGGCCGAGACGAGAGGTGAGAGAGAGGCCCCGGGGACCGCCCCGCGGGAGGACCCTCTCGCGCGCGCCATAGCCTCGCGGCTCCGGGCCCCCGCGTCGCGGCTTCGGGCACAGGCATCCAACACCCACACACACAACAAAGGCGGGGAGCCGAGCTTCGCACGCCTCGCCGAGAGCGAAACGAGAGCGAAAAAAAGAATTCTTTTCCTTCTCCTGAAGAGGACGACGGTCGTTTTTCTTGCGTTCCTCTCCCGTTCGCCCTTCGTCTGGTCGCCTGGCGTTTGAGCGGTGTGTCCCGGTCACGGGTGGTGTCCTATCTGGCTGCGTCTTGTTCACGTGGAGCCGAGAGAGAGAGAGAGTGGGGAGAACAAAAGAAAAGGAATTGATTTGTACTTTGGTAAGATGGCAGGCTGGCCGCAGCAGGCCATCGCGGACGTGAACGGCCTGACCTCGCTCGCGGCGGGCCATCAAGCGCAGGTGGCTTCCAACTTTCAGAACATGGCCACGCAGTTTCCCGGGCTTGGGGGCTTCCCGCACGCCGCGGGGCTCCAGCTCCCCCCCCGCGCCGCGACGTCGAGCCCCGTGCCGCTCCTCGCGGTGCCCAGGGTCGCGGTGCCGCCCAACGCCAGGGCGGTGGGAAAGCCCTCCGCGTCCAAGGCTGGAGACGGGGCGTCCCCCTCTGGCTCCAAGCCCAACGCCGGCGACGGACGCAGGAAGTGGGCCCCAAACAGGAAGGCCGCCGGGTTCTGGGCCCTCTTCAACGACTGGTGGAGGAAGGAGTTCGACAGGCTGGGCAGGAGGCCGAGCACAGAGGAGGTTAGCTCTTGGTACGTCGAGAATGCGGACGCCGCTTGGAAGAGGGACAAGCCCTCCATGAAGGAGACCAGGAGGCATGCCAAGTGCCTGCGGACCACCAAGGACGTCAGGAACTACTTCAGGAAGTACCGGGCGAAGAGGAACGTGGCGAGGGGCGCCGCTGGCGGCGGGGGGTCGAAGAGGGCCAACGGCGCAGTGGGGCCATCCACTGCGCAGGCGGGGGCCTCAGGGTCTGGCAAGGGGAAGGCGGAGGCCGCGGGGGGAAAGGCGGCGCACGAGAACCCAGCCTTCGCCATCGCGACGGGCCTGTACGACACGTCGGCCAAGTTCAACCCCGCCACTTGGATGCAGCAGGGCGGCGCGGGCGGTGCCCTCATCCACCCCACCGCCAGCAAGATTGGCGCGGCCTTTGCGGCCCCCTCCCAGAGCGACGTCTTCGCCATGTACAGGGCGGCCCAAATGCAGGCCCACGCCTCTCCCTTCGCCTTCATGCACCCGGGAGCCACCGCGGTGTACCAGACCGGCATGAACCTTGGGGCTGCGAGAAACCTGCAGGCAGCCGCCACGGTGGCCCCCAGCGCTCAGCATGTGAGGCTGGCGGCCCAAGTGAAGAAGGAAGGGACCGGGGCGTCCCCAAATAGCACGGTGGACACGGACACGACGGAGCTGGTGGAGAGGCCCGGGGGCGCTGATGTGCCCACGAGCCAGCAGCAACAGCAGCAGAACGACGCCGCGTGCCTGTCGAGCATGATCTCTCACATTGAGAAGGCGAGGTCCTTGGCCAACACGCCCAACCCCGTGCCTTGGAGGGCGGAGGTCTCCTCGCCGTTCCAGGACGTCAACACCCTCGAGATGAAGCTCCAGTACGAGCCGACCGCGCAATCCATCCACATTCCCGTGGAGGTCGTGGACTTCAACCTTTGAAACTTTTTCATTTTTTTCTGTTGTATTTCATTTTCTGATGGTATTTTCTGATGGTATGAAGGACAAGAGGGCAGGGGGGAGGGGCAAGAAACAAGACCAAAAAATGAAGGCCGTGTGGGCATACTTTACAATAAGAGCTCGCCACTCAGGGCCACTTGGTGAACTGGAAGACCTTGCCCACGATTTCCAGCCCGGTGGGAACCTGCCACAGGAAGAGCAGGAAAGTCAGGCCGTTCAGGGCGATGTGGGCGTCCCTGGCGAGCTTGTTTCCCTTCTGCATGGCTGGGGTGAGGGCCGCCGCGATCGCCCACATGGCGGTCATCCCCGCCCCGGCAAACAGGTGGGGCCCCGGGAAGAGCTTCCCCGTCCTCATCCACGTGTTAAGGCCTCCCTCGATGCTGAAGGTGACCCCGGAGGCCAAAAGCACGGAGGCCCACACGAAGTGCTTGTCCTTGAACTTTCCCTCGATGAGCTTCTTCCTGGTCTCCGTCAGGTCGTTGATCTTGGCGTCCAGCGGGGTGGAGGCGACCGCGGCCGCGGCCTGGTCCACCGCCGACCCGTTCGCCGCGACGAGCTCGGGCTGCTTCACCGCCTTCTGCTCCTTCTTCAGGTCCGCGATCTCGTCCCCGATCGTGCGCACCCTGCGCCACTGCCAGCCGAGGTACCCGATGTACCCCGTGGCGCCCAGCAGGGTGAACATCATCGCGGGGTGGACGAGCGCAATAGTGCGGCCCTCCAGCATTCCGAGCTCACCGCCCTTGGCGAATGCGTCTGGCGCGATTGACATCACGGACAGCGCCACGAGGGCGGACTGGCCGAGCTTGGTGAGGGCATCCGAGCCCGCCACGTCGGCTTGCTCCTTCACCGACTCAGCCGACCTGGGCTCCGACGCTCTGGCGACGGTCCCGGAGGACAACCGGGCCTGCGCGGGCCTTGGCCCGAGGGTCCTGAGGCCCCTCCCCGCCGGGCCGGCTCGCGAGACCGCGACCGCGACCCTCGCCGCGCGAGGAGCCGCCGCCGCCGCCCTAACACCCGCTCTCTTCGCCGCGACCTTCATGATTACTTCTATGTTCTAGTCGTCGCCCTCCCGATCGCAGAGCTGCTCTGCTGCTGCTGGTCTGCTCCTGCGCCACGATTTTCACTTTTTTGGATCGATCTTGGGTGGAGTGACAACGGATTCTGACCACACATGTGGACGAGAGAAATTTCTCGCTGTCAAAAAGAAAAACAAAGCGAACGTTACGACGAGGAAACCATCCCGTCGTCCTCGACGTCGCACCTGAACCCGCACCTCCTGAGCGTGGCCCTCGCGTCCTCGGCCCGGAGCCCCCACACGGTCTCTCCTGCTCCGAGGGCGGCCGCCGCGATCCCCCCCGCGGCCTGGCCCGTCAGCATGCAGCACTTGATGTTTCTGGTCAGGCAGTGCGACACGTGGTCCCCCGCGAAGCACCTCCCCGCCACCATCAGGTTGTCCACGTCGCACTGGAACCCCCTTAGCGGGACCTCCACCTCTCCCCCCTCCGAGCCCAGCACCAGCACGCCATAACCGTCCACGATTTGCGGCAAGACGCACACGGAGTCCTCGAACCTGGAGCAGCCCAGGGCGTCCGATCCCGTCAGGTTGTACCTCGCCACGCACTTTCTCGAGTCCCTGACGCCAAGGTTGTTCGAAAAAGTTCTTAGCTTGCACTGCTCGCACCCCGGGATCGTCCTGAGCGCGGAGATGGCGTCTGCAACCTTCTCCCTGCCCTGCTGGGCCATCGAGGACACCTCGTACGGGTTTAGCGCGTCCCCCTTCATGTGGACCAAGTTCAGGTTGAGCAGCTCGCCGTCGTCCGTCACGGTCGACCAGCTGCCGCTGATGTTCGAGTCCTTTGGAAGGTTGGTTTGGGAGGCGGCGGAAAGCGAGGGGGGTCAGACCGTACGTTGTTGAGAGAGAGGTAGAGACAGACAGAAATGTGTGTGTGTGCGTCTGTGCGCGCGCCCCCACCTTTGGCAGCACCCCCCTGGTCTCCGCCTCCTGGAACTCCCTCTCGAGGTACGGCGTCCTCAGGTCGCCCTCACCGCCCTGGGTCTCCTGCTTCCACTCCGTTTCGCACTCCTTCTCGCCGCCGTCGTTCCCCCAGTTGTTGTAGGTCGCGCCCTTTTTCTCCGTGTACCGCAAAAACGCGGCCTTGTCCACGTTGGAGACCGAGAAGACCTGGGTGACCCCCATCCTCTGATCGGGCGGCAGCACCGTGAACCTTCCGCCGGCCCTGTGCAGGACGTCGGCGTTGCCGGAGCAGTCCACGCACACGCCCGCGAGCAAGGCCTGCCTTCCCGCGATGTTCTCCACCAGAACCCCAGTGAGCTTCTGGTCCTCCATGATGGCCTCGACCACCACCGTGGCGAAGAGGCAGCGCACGCCGTGCCGCGACGCGAAGGCGTCCGCGACGCGCTTGAAGGGCTCGCTCGTCAGGTTCAGCCCGTCGTTGTAGCTTTTGGTGAAGGGTGGTGGAGAGGCGCGCGCGTGCGTGCGCAGAGAGCGTCAGCAGCCCGAGAGACAGGCGCAAAAAGGTCGCGCCTTTTTTGGTTGGAGGTCGACTCACGGGAAGGTCGAGGTCGCCCTCATGGACTTGGCGAGGTCCTCGAGCTCCTTGACCAGACCGTCGCTCTTCACGGCGTCGTTGTACTGCCACCAGGACACGCTCTCCATGCCGACCCTTGAGATCGTGCCGCCGAGGTACTCCTCCTTCTCGACGATGAGAACGCTGAGGGAGGGGTTTGCCCTCTTCGCGGCGACGGCGGCCGCGAGGCCGGCGCACCCCCCACCCACCACCAGGACGTCCACCCTCTCCGCCACCGGGACTCTCCTGGCGGGCTCGCTCACCCAGTCTTCGGCGTCCTCATCATCATCACGGGTGGTGGCGTCCGTCCTGCGGTCTAAAGTCCGAGCCCTTCTCTCTTTGCCCTTGCTCGCTTGGTTCCCGATCCTCAGGAACCTGTCCACGTCCACCACGGGGGAGTGCAGCTCGCTCATCAGGACCAAGCACAGAGATCGAAAGGGATCACACTGGCCCAGGGTGCAAACAAACTCTCAAAGCCAAAGCTGGCAAGGGTCCAGTCCAGTCGCCGTCGAGGTCGATCGCGGGAGGATGGGAGTGGGAGTGGGGGGGAGGAGAACCAAAAAAAAAAGATGACAGCTTGTGAGTTTGCTGCCGTTGTGTATGCATTGGCCTGCTTCAGACGTTGTTTTACCAACGATGTCTTTGCAAACGTTGTTCGAGAGTTGAAACACGAGCCTTTTGTTTTCTTCTTCAGATAGAGAAAATGTTTGTGCCCGCCGTGATTCGAACACAGGTCGTCTCGGCCACAACGAGAAATACTAACCACTATACTACGGGCACCGTCGAAATGTGACAAGTTCATCCTTTATATAGTCTTGTGCCACCAAACTTTCCTGTTCGAGAAAAAAAAAAGCCTGCAGCCGCCAGAGCAGGAGCGAGCCGTCGAGTCGCCGGGGGAACCTCCAGTCGCATCGCGATGGACGCGTCGTTCGTGTTCGACGATGGCGGTCTGGACGCCGCCGCGCGGGATCTTGAAGCCCCGGAGCCCGCGTGGGACCTGGGCGGGGCCATCGAGTCCGCCAAGGCGGTCAAGCGGAAAACGAAGACCTTCTCGACGACGGACGAGAAGATACGGCAAACTGTCAAGAGGAGGAAGGGCGTCGATGACGAGGGTGACGAGGCGGCTGCCCCCGCCGCCTTGGCAGAGGCTGAGCTCGACGAGGATACCTTCTTCAGCAAGGACTCGGTGAGGTCGTCAGACGCCAGGAGGACCCTGTCCTCCTCGGAGAAGACGTTCACGGAGCTGAACCTTTCGAGGGTCCTGTGCAGGGCGTGCGGGAAGCTCGGGTTCGAGAGCCCGACGCCGATCCAGGTACGACACGCGACCTCTCTCTCTCTCTCTCTCTCTCTCTCTCTCTCTCTCGTTTTTGTGATTCTCGGGTCTCGGCTCGGTCAGGCGCCGCGTCGAGGATGACGATTTCCTATCATGGATTCCCCTTCTTGAGTCCTCAAGGGGACGTTGAACGAGACAATACGTATTTTCCGACTCTTTCGCGGCGACCGACCGACCGACCCGAGCGAGACGGAGGCGCGCGACGCCGCGCAAGCCACGACGGCCGCCCCTGACGCACACCGCCCCCCCCCCTCCCCCCGTGTCCTCACAACACGCAGGCGGCGTGCATTCCCCTCTCTCTCGCCGGGAGGGACCTGGTGGCCTCGGCCATCACTGGGTCGGGCAAGACCGCGGCGTACGGCCTGCCGCTGCTGGAGCGGCTCCTGCACCGGCCGCAGCACGTCAAGGCCACGTACGTGCTGGTCTTGGTCCCGACGCGAGAGCTCGCTGTGCAGGTGCACAGCATGCTCCAAAAGTTGGGGATGTACTGCAAGGGGATCGGCATGGCCCTCGTCGTGGGCGGGCTGTCCATGCAGCAGCAGGCCGTTGCCCTGCGCAGCAAGCCCGAGGTCGTGATCGCGACGCCGAACAGGCTCATCGACCACCTCGAGAACACGAGGTCTGTGGACCTGGACGACATGTCCACTTTGGTGCTGGACGAGGCAGACAGGCTGCTGGAGCTCGGGTTCCAGGAGCAGGTGCGGGAGATCATCTCGCACTGCCCGGGGAGGCGCCAGACGCTCCTGTTCTCGGCGACGATGACCCAGAGCGTCCAGGAGCTCGTGCAGCTGTCGCTGAGAAACCCGGTTCGAATTGCGGCGGACCCAAAGCACGCCACTCCACAGCTCCTGACCCAGGAGGCCATCCTGCTCAAGGGCGGCCTCGCCAAGAAGAAGGAGGCGATCCTGATGTCCCTGTGCACCAGGCTCTTCACGGAGAAGACGGTGATCTTCACCAGGACCAAGCAGTATGCGCACAGGCTGAAGCTCATCTTCGGGCTCGCCGACTTGGCCGCCTCCGAGCTCCACGGGAACATGTCCCAGGCCCAGAGGCTGCAGAGCCTGGAGGACTTCAGGTCGGGCGACGCCAACTTTCTGATCGCCACGGACGTGGCGTCCCGGGGGCTGGACATCATTGGGGTTCAGAACGTGATCAGCTTTGACGAGCCCGACGTGGTGACGACGTACGTGCACAGGATTGGCCGCACGGCAAGGGCGGGGAAGGAGGGGAGGGCCGTGACCTTCCTTGACCCCTCGAACCGGGCGCTGATCAAGCAGATCATGAAGCACAGCGGCAAGAAGCTGAAGCAGAGGATCGTGTCGGACGAGAGCATCGAGGGGTGGCAGAGGAAGATCGCGGCCATGGCCGAGGACATCGCTACCATCCAGCTCGAGGAGAAGGAGGAACGCATCCTGCAGAAGGCCGAGATGGAGGCGCTGAGGGCGGAGAACCTGGTGAAGCACAGAAGCGAGATCATGTCAAGGCCGGCCAAGTCCTGGTTTCAGACCAAGCGGGAGAAGAGGGAGACCCAGGATGCCGCGCGGGAGGAGTTCGATGACGCTAGGAAGGGCATCAGGAGGGACAGGCAGAGGAAGAAGGACGCTGGGAGGGCCGAGAAGAAGAAGCAGGCGGAGAGCCTGGAGGAGTTCCAGGCCAAGAGGATATTCAAGGCCACGAAGAGCCAGGAGAGGAAGCTGAGGAACCAGGGTCTGTCCAGGAGCCAGGCCATGAACATCATTATCGCAAAGAATGATCCTGGCACGAAGAGTAGGAAGAAGGCGGAGCAGAAGAAAAAGGAGGAGGATGCGGAGGAGGGGTTCAAGCCGATGAAAAACAAGGCCCAAAAGGCGGAGAACAGGAGGAAGCGCGGAGGCAAGGCCGCAAAGGCCTTCAAGAGCAAGAAGAAGTACAAGAGGAGGTAGGGCCCGAGCCCCCTTTTGTCTGTGTGAACTATATATAACCAGCACAAGTGGTATTGTGAACTATCATGTATTTTTTACCATCAGCATCGACTACAACGAGAAAGACGAGGCCAAAAGTAATAGGGGCTACGCCCCGTCTTGCGCACCTGGAGCAGCAGCCTCTCTCTTGAACCCTTTGGCCTCCAGCTTTTGCCTCAGCTCCCTCAGCCGCTTCTGCTTCTCCCTTCGCTCATAGGCCTTCTTCTCGGCCTGGAACCTCCCGACCTTCCACATGTCCTCCAGGTTGTCCACCACCGCCACCCCCGGGTGCTCCCTGATGTACTTCTCCTCCGCTGTCTCCCTCTCCTCTGGCTCAGAGTCCCACCCGTCGGCGTCCCCATCCGCGGCGTACTCCTCTTGGGCAATGGTCTCCCACTTAGCCATCACATCTGGCACCTTTGCCGACGAGTCCTGGGGGCCCACCGAGCCGGACCGGACTCGGAGGCTGTAGGGGCTTGATCCCACGACTGCGCCACTGGAGGACAGCTCGAGCCTGTAGAAACCCTCACGTGCGGGGGTGTAGGTGCAAACAAAGGTGCCGTCTTCATTGGCACGCACCGCCACCTCCAATATTCCCTTCGCGGAGGTCGCCGTCACCTTCAGGTCCATGTCAGGCTTCCCGCCCCGGCACCTGTTGTCGTGCCGGTCCCTGGCCTCCACCGTGAATGAGGACTTCTCACCCACCTTGCCCCCCCCCAGCCCGGAGCCGGCCACCACGGTGCGACGAGGGCAGGGCTTCCCCGGCACGACCTCGACCTGGTAGGGGGACTCCGCAACGAGCTCGTCGTCCCCGATGGTCACGAAAAGGCGGTACATTCCCGCCTTGGTGGGCTCGTAGGCCACCTCATATGTCCCGTCCTCGTTGTCCGTAACGTTCGCCGTGAACTCCTCGGGGCCCTCAAGCGAGACTGCGAAGGCGTCCCCCCCGCAGAGCCTGTCGTTCCCGTCCTCGTCGCGAGCCCGGATGGCGAAGGAGGCCTCGGACCCAGCGACTGCAAGGGCCAGGCCAGGGCCAGTGACTGAGGTGTGCTCTGGGTCCGCAGAGCTCTGGATCCACTTGTCTCCCGCCCACTCCCCACGATACTTGGTGCCGTCGGCAAAGACACAAACCCCGTGCCCCTCCCTCAAATCGGCCCGCCACTCGCCCTGGTAGACGTCACCATTGGCATACCTGCACGCCCCCTTCCCCTCCCTCTTGCCTGCGCTCCAACCGCCCTCGTACGAATCGCCATTGCAGTACAGCTGCTTTCCGAGGCCATGTCGCAGCCCTCCCTTCCAGGCGCCATCGTACCTCGACCCGTCCTCGAACGCACACCTCCCCTCGCCGCTCCTCTCGTTCCCGAGGAAGGAGCCCTCGTATTTCTCGCCCCCAAACTCCCACTTGCCCTCGCCGTGCATCTTGTCCTCCCTCCACTCGCCATCGTAAGTGGACCCGTCCGCGAACTCGCACCTGCCCCGCCCGTGCCTCGAGTCGCCCCTCCACTCACCGAGGTACCTGTACGCCCCCTTTTGGTAGTACGACCCGAAGCCATCCCTGTCCTCGCCACGCCAAGACCCATCGTATTCCAACGCACGGTCTCCTGAAACAAACTTGCCTTTCTTCCTCGCCCCGAGAGCATACTCTCCTGCGCGCACGGAGGGCGAAACGGAGAGGGGGGCCGAGTGGAACGAAGTCAGTGACCCGCCGCTTGAGCTCGAGGTCGGGGCCAGAGTCGGACCATAAGCCTCACCTTGGAAGTAAGATCCGTCCGCAAAGGTGTACCTCCCCATCCCATGCATCGCGTTCCGAGACCACTCGCCCTCGTACGACTCCCAGGCGAGGACCTCGACGCCGCCCTCCACTGGGACCTCCAGCTTGCCCCACCCAGACCTCTGGTCGTCCTGCCACTCGCCGTCGTACCTCTGCCCGTTTGGGTAAAAGCAGACGCCGCGGCCGTGAGCCTTGTCGTCTTCCCAGTCTCCGTCATACCGCAGCTTGCTTGCGAAGACCATGGACCCCTTGCCGTGCCTCTTGTCGAATCTCCAGGACCCCTGTCGGTCGCGGCGAGAGGAAGGGCGGCATGGCGGAAGAGGTCAGCGAGACTCCGGGAGATGCCGGGAGGGAAACGCGACCAGCACTCACATCATAGTAGTCTCCCGTGGAGCAGAGGTGCTTGCCCTTGCCGTGCCTCAGGTTGTTCACGACCTCGCCCTCATACGTGTCCCCGTTCTCGTAGGTCAGCTTCCCCTCGCCCGCTTGTACCGGCGTCGCCCCGAGAGGCGGTTCCTCCCCCTCGCCGGTACGGACGATCTCGTACCTACACGCCGCCCATCGGCATCGTCAGTTCGCAGCGCAGAGCGCAGAGGGTGAGGACGAAGTGAGTCAGCTTTGGCCGCGCGGCGGGATGTCTTCGTTTCCGCGACGCCATGCCGGCCGGACACCTTACCCGTTCCGCTGCGCGTGCTCTCGCAGCTCGACCTCGTTCCGGATCTCCTCGATGTCCCTTCGGAGGTCTTCCGTCGTCAGCGCCCCGTTGGCGTCGGGCCCCTCCGCCCGCGCCACGAGGTCCGTCCTTACCACCATGCTCAGCCAGCCCCCCTGTCGCCTATGGTCCTCCTTTGCCTTCCGTGCTGACAGGTCCTAGCGCTCGCCTCGACGCGACTTTGACCGCCCCGACTGAAAGCCTCTTCTTTCCCGCCACCATTGGCGTGCGTTTTTTTTTCGTGAGTTGAGCGTTTTTTTGTTTTGCGTTTTGTCTGTCTGTCATTCCCTCTGAAGCTTAAGCGAGAGCGCGTCGTAGAGAACGAACCGAGCGAGAGGAAGGGCGGGAGCGAAGGAAAGGGGATCGTCCTCTCGCCGGCCTGAGCCGCCCGGATCAACGTCCTTCGGGTTGTCCTCGCCTTTTCTCCTTTTCTCCGCGCGGCATCAAAAGAGTTCTTCCTGTACCGTCAACGCTTGGATCCATGGCGGTCCTCACTTCTGGGATTCGTTCGGTTCCTCGGACCGCGCGGCGGACGACTTTCGAGGCACGCGCCCCGCGCGCGTGACTTTGAAGAGACCGCAAGAAGAAAGTTGAAGGGACAGGCAACGGCGTGATATGTCTTGCGATGAATAAGTTAAAAGTACTTTTGAAGTGTGGAGGTCTCTGCCCTCTTTTTGGGCGCGAGCGCGTCTCCGCCCAGACCTCCCTCCCCCCTCTCCACCTCTCTCTGTCTCGCTCTGCCTTCGTTTAGTAGGACCCCGTGAGGGCGGTGAAGATGTCCGGCGGGTACCTGGTGCCGTAGCTCGTGCACAGAGCGCGGAAGGGGAGGAGGCAGCCCGCTGGCCCCGGCGGCGCGGTCGGCCAAGAATAGCGCGGGATGAAGAGGAGCCGCCTGCCCATGGTCGTCGCGGCGCCCTCTTGCGTCGAGAACCCAGCGATGGTGACCCACACCCCGAGCGTGGCGACGAGGGCGAGGATCGCGAGGATCCTGCCGCGTACGCTCGCCACCCGCCTGTCGTTCTTCTTGTCCGTCGTCGAGTAGTGCATGTTCCTAGTTCTCCTGCCGACCAAGTTCACGGTCGCGCGCGTCCACTCGCCCGTGTGCTTATTCTTCTTCTTGACCACGACCTTTGCCCTCTTGCAAGCGAAGCTCGTGTACTTCACCGTCACGTCCACGTCCTTCCTTGGTCTCGCGCACCTGCGCTTCTGCTTCTGCTGTCCCTGCTGTCCCTGATGCGGCACCTCAGCCATGCAAGTGCGCCACCGTGCTCTGCTCAGCTCAATCCCGTCCCACCCCTACCCCCAACACTTCATCCGCTCGATGCTGGCGTTCGTTCCGATGGCGGCCGTTAGTTCCAAGGCGAGCGAGATTTCCCAGGCTGGAAATTTCCACGGACCAGGGATGCTGAGTTGGCCTTGCTTTTCTATATCCCGTGCCCGAGCGCAAGAAATCCGTTGAGCGTGAAAGAATCCGAGTAACACGAGATTACTACTATCGTCACGACATGTCACGAATGTGCTGGTTTCGGGTCTTCTTCCGTTTGAAGAGTTTTCGCTTCCTCCGAGAGTAGAAATCGCGTACAAACGACCCACAAGGTAAGGCACGCTTCGATCGATCGAGATCAGAAGAAGGCCACGCACGACGCGAGGTGTGTGCGCAGGCGGAAAGAACCTGAACACACTTGTGGGCCGCGGCGCTTGAGGCTCCGCGTAACCGCGAGAGGCCATCCATACCCAAGCAGACGCGCCTGCCGCCGCTCCCCCAGCAGTTGCGCGCGCGGTCGCCCCGAGAGCGCACTTGTTGCCCGCGTTCCAGAGCGAGCAATCGACCCGTTTGGTGGAAAGAGGAAGACACGGACGCTTGCCGGTGAAGCGTGTTTGACATTGAGAGCGAGAGAGAGAGAAGAGAGCATGAGCGCGGCGGCGAGCTTGATGGCAATGGACGAGGAGCTGACGGAGACCTACAGGAGGTACCAGGACGCGAGCGGGGAGAGGGGCGGGAGGAGGCTGCTGGTGGGGGACTCCGCGGCGGACTTCGAGGCGGTCTTCCGCGAGAGGATGGAGGAGGCCTTCGACGAGGAGGACGAAATGGTGGTGGACGACGCGTGCGAGGACCTGCTGGCCGCGGCGGCGGCGACCACGGCGGGACCCCTCGGCGACGCTCGCGACGGGGTGCGCCAGCCCTTCGGCGTCTCGACCGAGAACCTCGGCATGTTCGTCTTCACGACTTTGCAGAACATGGACAGGAGCAGGCAGGCTGCGGCGGACTCCTCGAGGCCGAGGGCGCGCCCCAGCTTGGCCGAGACGAGGAGGCCGACGGCGTCCGGGAGCCCCGCGAGCGGAGGCGGATCCAAGAGGGACCACCGAGGCAGGCTCGTGCGCAGCCGGGCGGACCTATCGCCTGAGTCCTTCGCGAGGCCGGTCCCGCTCGAGCCCACGTCCTTCCTCGAGCCCGGAATGTCCTTCGAGGGCAGCCAGAACGTGTCGCCCAGCTCGCCGAGCGAGTCCTGGGACTTGAAGGTCACCATCGAGGAGGCGGACTTCAAGCGCGGGTACGTGTGCGGCACTATGCACGCTACCGGGTTCAACTGCGGCGACTCCGCGCAGGGCGGAAGCCCCGTGGCCACCTTCTGGGAGGGGGAGATCGTGGACAACGTGAACCACTCGTTCTACACCCAAAAGTGGGGCGCAACTAAGTCCATCGACAGAAAGCACTGGTCCAGGCTTGCCCCGTTCACCAGGCGGCTGAGGGAGCTCGTGCCCGGCGGTGGGCAGCTAGAGCAGGAGCCCGTGGATCTCGCCTCGCAGCCCTACGTGTACCTTCGGCTCAAGGAGAAGTACTTTTTGAACGAGGAGCCCGGCGGGAACTTGACCATCGCCGGGTTCTACTATCTTTGTGTCTCCAGGAGCACCGGGGAGATCTCGGGCTACTACTTCGACCCCAACTCCACCCCGTACCAAAGGGTGAGCCTCCAGGTGACGTACGAGGGCAGCGGAGGGTACACGACGGCGGGGGGTGACCTGGTCTAGGCTTTGGGGTGGAGAAAGGGAGGAGGGGAATGAGAAAGGAATAAGGGCCAAGCGTCCACGGCAGCAGGGAATTTCTGAACTTGTATTACAATCGACATTTCGTCTACTTCTTTTTTTGAGGGGGGGCGAGGGAGAAGAAAAACAAAACAAACAAAGAGGCTCCTAGTCCTCCTTGAGTTCCTTGAGCTCTGCCTCAATGGCGTCGTCGTACACGGCGCCCGGCAGGGCCTGCTTCGGCTTGGAGGATCCTCCCTTGAGGGCGAGAAGCTCCGACTCAATGTCGTCGCCCCCCTCCAGCGCCGCGAACTGGCTCGAGATGACGTCCCCCGTCAGTTCCCCCGCGGCCTCCGCCTCGGCCTCCAGGGTCATCACCTTCTCTTCCATCCTCTCGAAGGCCGCAAGGGAGCTCTGGGCGTCAATCCCGCTGGTCAGGTCCGACAGGGCCCTGGACGCCTTTGCGCTCTGGGCGCGGGCCTTGAGCGTGTCCTTTTTGCTATTCGCCTCCGCCACCTTGTTCTCCAGGGTCTTGGTGTCGTTCAGCAGCTTGGAGAGCACCTGCCTTTGGGACTCGAGCTGAGTCCTGAGAGAGGCCGCGCTGTCCTCGAAGGTCTTCCTCCGCTTCAGGGCCTCCTTTGCCAGCTCGTCCTCGCCCTTCTCCACCGCGAGCTTGGCCCGCTTGTACCACTCCTGGGAGCTCGTCTCCGCTTGCTCCATACGCTTCTCCAGCTGCTTCGTTGAGGCCATCACCTGGGCGCTAGCCTGTCTCATCTTCACCAGGTCGTTCTGCAGGTCCTGAACGGACTGCTCGAGCATCCTGCAAGCGATGCGCGCGACGGGAAAGGAGGTGAGGGGAGGGTTAGCGGACGGAAACCGGACGGTATCGGCGGACTCGCGCCCCGTTCTGCCTTCAAGGGAACGTACTTCTCGGGGTCCTCCGCGGCGGTGATGGCGGCGTTGACGTAAGACCGGACCACACGGCTGACGCGCTCGAAGATGTTCATCTGGAGGGCGAGAGCCCCTCCCGTGTTCTTGCCATGCCTCCGCCCCCACAGCAAGGCCGCGTCTGACCGAGGACCGTGCACGGCGAAGGAGTAAAAGGGGTTTTTTTGGGGGGGAGGGAGAGTGTAAAAACGAAGAGTCAGACTCACTTTGCCTGCGGATTTCGAGAGCCGGGGCCGCGGCGGAGGCTCGGGTCGCGGGCGCTAGCTTACCTCTCTTGGGTGCAACGCGCGCGGTTCCCGTCAGGAAGGCGCTCCTCGGCGCCCTCGTCTGGACTCTCTTCACCGCTGGGGTCGACATGGTGGTCTCACCGAAGATCCCCCACCTCTCGTGGCCGGGATGCACCAAATCATCAATCCGAGTTTCTCAAATCCGGAAATGTTGGTCCAACATTTCCCCAAAATCTTGACTGGGAAGGTCGTCGTTCCCCTCTTCATACGGTGAAGGGAATCTCCAACCTGTGAGCTCATTCTTCCCCTAATTCTTCCTTTTTGCGTAAGATTTGCCAAGATGCATCCCTTATGCTACCCTTTTGCCGCGAAACGAGGGTTTTTTCCTCGTCCCACACAAGGAGAGACTTGAAAGAGTGACTGCTGGGACAGGGAGTGTGACACACAGCACGGAGCGTCGCACACACACAAACAATTGGAGGCGTTCGTTGGGATGAAACCACGAGCGGCGTGACTTGTTAACCAAAAGCCAAGGCACACACCACACACCACCGTCGCCTCGCGAAGAGGTACAGTCCAGTTTTGCGGTTCGGAGTTAGGTGGACTGGACTCACACCTAGCACAACGCCCAGCCCAACACAAGTAGGACAATGTCGGCACCCAAGATGAAAAAGCGTGGCAGCATTATCGCGGACACGAAGGAAAAACTGGCGTCCCCGCAGGTGAGGCGCGCTCTCACCGCTCGCGCGACGCGTAACGGGTGCGCGGTACTGCAGTACTGACCCCTTTTTTCTTTGTCCGAATTCCCGTTTCCCCCTTTCCGCACAGTCGACCCCGACCAAGTCCTCGGTGGACAAGGGCGAGCTTAAGGAGCTGAGGAGGACGAGCCTCGTGTCGAGGCGGTCCTCATCCTTCAATGCGGGCGAGATCGCGAAGCTGGCGCAGACGCCACCGCCCAAATCCACGCCCATTACGGACGAAGAGGCCAAATCCATCGAGAAGGCGAAGTCCGAACGTGAGAAGGAGCAGCACAAGGAGAAGTTCGAGAAGGAGGTAGAGAAGGAGGCCAGGCGGAGGTCGAGGATGTCGGACGCCAAGCAGGAGGTCGCCCAGGGCGAAGTGGACATTAAGAAGGAGGTAGCCAGGAGGGTCTCCATGGACGTTGCGTCTCCGCCTGTCAATGTCTACGACGAGGACGACGAGGACAAGGCATTCAAGAGGCAGCGCGAGGTGAGCGCCTTTGCCCACGCCCTGAAGAGGGACTCCCTGATCGAGGACAACCTACACGGGGATCAGTACAAGGCCAGGAAGGGCGAGCTGGAAGCCGCTCACCAGACTTACCAGAGCGTCAAGGAGGAGATCGGCAAGGGTGGTAGGGGCACCATTTCCCTGGCCGACGGGGAGATGAAGGACGTGAGCTCGCTGGATGGAGCCATCAAGGTGAAGGCAAAGCTCTCGGTCGGTGATAAGTCCAACGCGAAAGATGAGTCCCAGCCTGACTGGCAGAAGGAGGGCTGGAACTCCGACAGGAAGCTCACGGGAAAACGTGGGTTCCTGCTCAAGAAGGGGGGTTCCAAGAGAAACGAGAAGGGCAGGAGCGTCAAGCTCTTCACCAGACACAACTGGAACACCAGATTCTTCATGCTCAACACCTCCACGAAGGAGCTGAGCTACTTTAGGAACGAGGTGGACCCGCAGCCCTTGGGGATCCTGCGGCTGGAGGAATTCACGTGCCAAAGGATAGCTCACCACGTGCACACGATGGTCCTGGAGCTCAACGGGCCGAAAAGGAGGGGGTTCCTACTTGCGGCACAGAACACCAAGGAGCTCGAGGACTGGGAGGGCGCCATCTCATCCTTCTGCAAGAAGGTTGAGTGATTGACGGCCGTTGGGGGAATGGGGGAGGGCACTGGGAATGTTTTTATGAAGGAAGGGAAATGTATTTTATTTGCAGATGCCTCGCGCCTCGGGAGAGGAGGTTGGAGGGACCCTACGCCGCTGCCTTGGCGTTCGCGATGAAGTCCCCCACCTTCTCAGGGTCCTTTTTCGTTCCGCTGCCGTCCGTGACGCCACCCGAGACGTCCACGATGCTCGGCCGAAACCTCTTCACGGCCTCCCCTACGTTCTCCGGCGTCAGGCCGCCCGCCATCACCCATCCTTTCCTGCTGCATCCCTTGGGCACCACGAGCGAGTCCCAGTCCAGTGACCCCGTCCCCCCCGCTTCCTTTTTGTCCACCAAAATGTAGTCCACGCTCCTCCTACCCGCTGAGACCCAGTCGATGGGCTTCTTCCAGTACGCAGGGTCGGGGACGCTGAGGTCGATCTGGGCGAGCTCCGCGGGCAGCGGGGTGGTCAGCGCGCCCCCCTCCGAGTGCACGACGTAGAACACCGCGAGACTCGTCGGAAGGTCCTTGAGGTTCTTTCTCGGCGTGTCGCCGTGGAGCTGGACGGTGGCCAGGCCGACATCGTCGCAAGCCGCCACGATCTCCTGCGCGGTCTCCCTCGTGAAGATGCCCACGGGCTCCGCGCCCGACTCGCGCGCGGCCGAAACGATCGCACTCGCCTGAACCGCGTCCACCGAGCGCTTGTACCCCTCGGACATGATCATGCCAACAAAGTCCGCTCCCTTCTCGCACGCCATCCGGGCGTCCTCCGGCGTCATCACGCCACAGACCTTGACGAGGGTCTCCGTCTGAGAACCGGAAGCCCAAGGCCTGAGCGCGGCCCCCCGACCCCTCACCCATGCGTATGCAAGTGGATACGGCTGCCTCCCAACCGCCCGGCCGTCACGAGCCAGTCCGGGGCGAGGTTGGCTTCGTGCCCCCCCGCTCGGCCGACGCCTCTCCGCCGCGCGATGCGACCCGCGTCCCGCCATTGCGGCGCGGTCCCTCCTGCACCCCACCCTTCCCGTCGCCTCCATCGCGTCCTGCTACTCGTTCGATCGACCCACTCCCGGCGATCTTTGCTTTGATATGGGCCCGCGGGAATTTCGGAGATTTCCGGTTTTTTTTTGGCTGAAATCGCTTGTAGAAAAGTGCCTTATCCGCAGCCGACCCAGCCGATCGGATTTTGACACTCGGGGGTTCCGTGTAGAAAACGCGAAGTACCGGCGGAGCATTGGCTTGTTTTTTTGAGGCCGGGGAGAGGCGAGGCCTTGCGCGCACACTAGGTAGCGGGGTGGCTAGAGCGCTGCGTGAGGAAGGGAGCGCACCACCGCACGAAGCGGAGAGAGGAGTGTGTTTCTGTTCTGTCTGTTCCACCATGTCGCTCGCGAGGAGAATGACGCAAGCGCGCGGGGTCGCGGCCCCGAGGGCAGCGCCGGCCGGTGCCGTCGGGAGGAGGGGCACGTTTCAGAACGTCCCCACCCCACGGAGCGCGTGGAGCAACGCCAGGGCGAGGCAGCAGAGCCCGAGCCTGGCCCTGGAGGCGGCCGCGAGCGACGTCGTCGAGGCCGCGGAGGCCCCCCAGGTATCCGATAGGGAGGCGGTCGCCTACCTGCGCAACCTGCGCGGTTCCCCGAACAAGGTTAGGAGGGTTCTGGACGCCATTAGGGGGATGTCCTACGAGGAGGCGCTCATGGCCCTCGAGTTCATGCCATACAGGGCCTGCGACGACATCCTCAAGGTGTTGTACTCGGTGAGTTCCCCCCACCCAAACACAAACACGCGCGCGCGCTTCGGCACGACCACGCTCGCGCTCAAGACCTCCTGCCGTCCAAACCCAAACCCACCTTCTCGTCCGTGCAGAAGCAGGCTGACGCGAGATTCTCTTTTGCTGCCCTTCCTATACTTTCCTTTCGCGCGTCCCAGGCCGCGGCGAACGCGAAGCACAACTACGGAATGAACAAGAGCAAGCTGTACATCTCACGCTGCTGGTGCGACGAGGGCAAGCTCATCAAGAGGCCCGTGGCGAGGGCCAGGGGGAGGTCTGACGTAAGGAAGAAGCCCGGGAACCACATCACCATGTACGTGAAGGAGAGGGAGTGAGTGAGGAACAGGTGGGACCGTGGTGGGCGGCCTCACCCTCCCGACGGGAAGGGGTGGGGGTGCAGCCGGAGGAGGAGAGGAACAAAAGTCAAAAAAAAAAAAACATTTGCCCGCAGGGCTTGGGCCGGGGCCGCAAGGATCCCCGACGCACCACGAGCGGTCGGTCGGCATTTTAATACATTGTAGAAGTACCGGAGAACGAGAACGAAAATCCTTCTTTCTCTCTCTCTCTCTGTCCGACCCTGCCCGTCCATACCGGCGGGCGTCACGGCCAATGGGCCGAGGGAGCGGCCGATGGGCCGGCCTCCGTTCCGCGCACGAATGCGGACACGGGCCCCGCCTCCTCAATTCATTGGAAGGTTTGGGGCCGCCCCAACGGTAAGTTGCAAACACTTGCAACCGATCCGTGATCCTCGATCGCTCCACGACCAGAACATCATTCATCAGAATCATCGCAGATTTTTGGGCCGCGTAGAAACCCGGTCTTGCGACGAGGTCGGAGACAAATTTAGCTCGATGGTTATTCGCGAGCGGCCAGGACCCCGCTGGTGAAATAGACAATAGTAAAGCCCCACAGCGGGAGGGGCAAGGGCCAAAAAAAAGTAACGTCCGTAACGGGTCCCGACCCTCCTCCCGGAGCGGGGCAGGATCGCTCGCGGCGGGCGGCGGCGGGCTGCGACAGAGCGCCGAGGTCGCGCAAGCCCTCTCGGCCCGTGGAGGCCTTTGAAGGGGCAGGCACGGGGCTGTCTTGCACCACACACGAGAACATGACTGGCCTCAACCCACTGCTGCGCAAAGAGACCCCGTGGTCGAGCATGCTGCTGTCGAAGAACTTCGGGGAGACGCGGCGCGACGCGGAGCCGCCCACCGCGCTGGCAGACGTCGCCGAGGAGGCGCAGTGGAAGCAGAACGGGGCGAACAACGCGGTGAGCATGGCACGGTGGGTGCAGTCCGTGATCCCGGAGGCGCACGTCAGCCTGGAGCCCCCCAAGGCCGCCACCTCCGCGACGGAGCGCGACTCGGGGAACTCGAGCTCCCAGACGGACCAGGCGGTGGCGCCGGGGCTGGACGAAAGGAAGAGGGGCCGGGACGCCGACCACGCGGCGCCGGAGGGGGGGGCCGGCTTCAAGCATGCGCGGAAGAACTCCCCGTTCCAGCGGTGGAGCCCCGGCCGAAGGCCCCCGCCGAGGAGGCCGAAGCCGGCGTTGGAGCAGGCCTCCTCGGCCCCGCCCCTCCGGTCCCTTCCTGACCCGATCGCGCTTAGGATTAGGGAGCCGGAGGCCCCTTTGGCTTCCCCTCCCCAGCTTCCGGCCGTGGCGGGCGCCTCGCGAAAGCCAGAGGCATTCTCCGTCAAGGCGGAGCCCGACGGGGATAACAGGGTCTACTTTCACGACACGGGCGGCAGGGTGACGCAGGGCCTGGCGCAGCAGCTCGCCTGCCAGCAGTACGCGGTTGCGGTGGAGCGTCGCAATAGCTCTGCCCTTTCCGTTTCGGGCCCGGTCGTCACGGCGGCGGCGGCCAACCTCTCGAGGAAGACCACCTCGCACGGCCTGCATCTACCCATTCAGCAGGGCTATGTGATCTCCCCCCCGCCACAGCCCTCTCCAGGCGCGGAGGGTGCCCTGCACTCTGTGAGCCAGCTCCAGCGCCTGATCTTCCAGCAGCAGCAGCAGCAGCAGCGGCACAACCTTGCGGGGGGCGAAGGAGTCCTCCCCGGCGTCCCTGCCCTCGCCAGCGGCGGTAGCAACAGGAGCGGGGGAACACGGTGCCATTGCAAGCGGACCAAGTGTCTCAAGCTTTACTGTCCATGCTTTGCAGGGGGTCAGTTTTGCGGCCCAAAGTGCAACTGCCACGACTGCTACAACGACGTCCAGTTCACCAACATGGTCGACAAGGCGAGGGCCAAGGCGAAGCAGAAGACCCCGGACGCCTTCCAGCCCAAGGTCAGGGAGGCCAAGTCCGTCCGGATCTACCAGGCGTCCCACGGCCAGGACTTTGCCGGCCTCGCGCAGTCCCAGCTGTACGCCTCCAAGCCCCTGATGCAGCATGCCAGGGGTTGCAAGTGCGTCAAGACCAAGTGCCTCAAGAGGTACTGCGAGTGCTTCGCGGCAGGGGTGCTTTGTGGCACCAAGTGCAGCTGCAGCAACTGCGAGAACAACGAGGAGTCGGTCAAGAGGCAGAGCCTGGATCAGGGCGCAGGCCTTTGAAAATAAGTGGGAGAGGAACCCTCCCCCCTGCCCGCACTGGCGGGTGTTATGTAAGGCATGCGTTGATGTCGCCATTTTGGTTTGTTTGTCTACAAATGTTATTTCTATACACTCTCCGGCCGCCCTACAGCTCCCGGTACCCTGACACGGGCTGCATCATGTTGACGCTCCCCAACCTGTTATGCCTCCACCACCCGCTTCCCGAGGCGTGGTCCAGATCCTTCCTGGTGATCACCCCCACGACCTCATTCTCGCCGTTGACGACACTGAGGTGCCTGAGGCCCATAGCGGTGAAAAGGGAGTGGGCCCTCGAGGCGCTGCACTCCCTGCGGACGCTCAGCGGGGCGCGGTTCATGTACGGCCTGAAGTTGAGGAAGAGCCTGGCCCCAGGGGGCTCCCCGCTCGACCCCCTGATCTCCGGGTAGGTCGCCAGGCTCCTCAACGACTCGTTGATGCCTTGCATGATCTCCCCCTCGATCTTGAGCTTCTGGATGGACTCATTGGCGCTCCAGGCGTGCCTCTGCCAGAGCCCCTGCCTCTGGTGGAAGGTCTGCATCTCGTGCTCGAGCGCGTTCTGGAGCTCCTCCGTCTCCTCCTCGGCCTGCAGTAGCTTACCGTTCTTGTCGCAGAATGCTCTGCGGTGCAGCATCACGATAATCTGGCTCCTCAGCAGCATGCCCTCGAGCCTCATGTTGTCCTTGCCCACCACAGGGAACCCATTGTGCCGTGTGTACTTGAGGAGGTGGAGAAGCCTGTCCACGCTCTCGATCTCGCGGACGCTGGCCACAGTCTGGGACATGATCTGCTCCGCGTTCATAACCTGCAGCTGCTTTGAGGGCTCGGACCTGAGGAAGAATACCGTACCGTTCTTCTCCAGGTCAGACTCGTACACGCCCTCGCTGTGGATGTTGTGCGCCACCCAGTTGGACATGACCACAGCAAGGATGACCTGGAAGATGTAGTTGATCTGCCTGGTTCCCTCGACGACAATGACAACGAGGGAGATGGAGGCCCTGAAGACCCCGCCGAGGACCGCCGTGCCACCCACGAGGGCGTACATGCTAGGCACGATGTGACAGTCAGGCAGGAGCTTCTCGAGCACAGCGCCCACCAAGAGGCCAAAGGACGCGCCCACCATGATGCAGGGCATGAAGAGACCCCCCGGGATGGCCAACCCGGCCGCGTAGGACATGAACAGCAGATAAGTCAGGCTATGGACGGCCAGGCTGGTGAGGGTGAAGGTGCACCGGAACTGGAAGCTGCCCGAGACGGTGTCCTCGCACTCATCGTTCCCTGCGCCGAAGAGCCTGTCGATCACCTCGTCCGGGTTGGAGAAGAACAGCGTGTACAGGTCGTTGATCTTTCCCTCGCCGTCGCAGTTGAACTTCGCGCCAAACTCGTCCGGCCAGGACTTGGGCTTGTCGATGCAGCCGCCCCAGGACGCCGAGATGACAGCCAGGGCGTACATCGCGCCCAAGCAGACCGCGGTGGTCAAAAGAAGCTCCAGCATCCGGTAGAGGGGGGACGTGGCATTGGGCCTGATCGCCCCAAACTTCCCCCTGAGGTGGTTGAAGAAGGCGCCCAGCAGCCCCGCCGCGATGGCGGTCACAGTAAGGAAGGGAAAGTTCCACACGAACTCCATGTGGAGGTTGTCCTTGGTGTGGTGAGTCGAGAAGTCCGGGAAGGAGAGCAGCCCAATACTAGCACTCCCCCTGAGGAGCGCGAGGGTCAGCACCGCGATGGCGGTGCAAAGGAAGCAACGCCACGTCACCTTCCGGGACCAGAACGACGAGGCTTCCTCCCACGAGAACATGACCCCTCCGATGGGCGATCCGAAGGCCGCCGCGAGGCCGGCCGCGGCCCCCGCGGAGATGATCTCCCGGTGGTCCGCGTCGTCCTGCAGCTTGATCTGCTCGAACAGGGACTCCGCCGTGCTCTTGGCGGTCTCCCTGCTGGACTTCAGGTCAAACCTTGTGGACTTGAGCACGGATTTCTTCTTCCCTCTCCCGCTGCAGAGGCAGCAGCCGGACGTGGACTCCAGGCAACCGCAGTACGTGAGCGTGGACCCGAGCGAGGCGCCGATCTGGACCATGGGACCCTCTGGACCAAGCGGCAGGCCGCTCGCGCACGCGCAGATCGTTCCCAAGATCTTGGTGACCATGACGTGGTAGTGCAGGAGGTAAGGGATGTGGTTGCCGTTGAGGTAGGCCATCACGAGGGAGACTCCCGCGCCCACGGCCTGCGGGGTCCAGAACTGGACAAGGAGGCCGGGCACGATGACGAGGCACATGCTGAAGCACGCGTGGGTGGCGTACCCGTAGAGCAGTCTCAAGCCGTAGGGCAGACCGTCCTTGTTCAAGGCATCCTCCGCAAGCCGCAGCCTTGTCCCGACCAGCCACGACGAGGACTGCGCGATTCCGTAAGCGCAGCATCCGGTCAGCAGGCCCGTGCCGATCGTAACGAAGTACTTGACGAGCGTCGTTCCGGTGTAACCATAGAACTTCTTGTGTACGAGCTTCCTGGTCTGGTTCAGTTGTCGGACCTCAGAGTAAATGGGCTCGAAGTCCAAGGACTCGCCCGCGTGCATCTGTTTCGTCTTGTTGTGCGTGTTGTACGACGTGGGGAAGATGTGGATCGTGTCCGGCAGGAGGACCTTGCTGCTCGCGGGGGCCTCTTGGAAGGTCGTACCCCACCTACTCTCGCCCCCCGCGCTGCTCAGCGGGTTCACGGTCTCCCGTTCGCGGTCCGCCTCGTCGACGGCGCTTGGCGCCATGGCCTCCAGCAGCGGCTCCTTCATGCTACCCATCGCGTCGATGTCGACTCGATCACTCCCGGGCCCCCACCTCCGCGCGCAAACGCCTGCGAGCCCGCCCGGGCAGTTCAGTTGCAAGCGGCTTCGTCTCTGCGTTGCGGAAATCTTGGGCGAAAAAAGGGGATTTCAACTCTCGGGAAACTCGATGGAATTTTGGATGGATTGGTCTCAGCCAGGTCGGTTATGTTTCACGAAAACAGATAGCAATGTTTTGCTATCTGTTTGTAACAACTCAAAATGGATGGAGTTGGAGTCATCTTGGAGTTGGAGTCAGTGAACCTCTTAAGCCGCTGCCCTTTATACATACATCACACATCATGTCACGTCACGTTACTCCTCGGTCGGTCGACGAGTCGTTGTCGTTGCCGACGCCTTTTATTTTTCACTTGTTCTCCTCGGGCGTGTTCTTCCAGCCGGGTGATGGGGTGATCCCTGGGGGCCTCCAAGGCCTGCCGGGAGTGCCTGACCTGGGCGGGGTGGAAAAGCCGTCCCTTGCGGGGGACTGCGCCTGAACGGGCGTCCTCGATGGCGTCCTGTCCATGAAGTAGCTCGCGAGCTTGGAGGACTTCTCGAGCTCGGACTCCAGGTTTCTCCTAATCTTGGTCACCTTGCTGTACATATCCTTCACATCCTGCTGCGAGGAGAGCTCCGCGGCGACCTCCCGGGACGATGCCCCCGGCGCGGCACCCCTCCTGGACTGGAGCTTCGCCACCGCCGTGTCCAAGGACCGCTTCAGGAGGTCGGTGCTCGCCCTCAGCGCGCTGGGCGGCGTCCCCTCCTCACCCTCCTCCCCGTCGTCCCCGCTGGCCTTGAAGCCCGCACGCCGCCTCAGGGACGGCAGGTCGTCGATTCCCAGCATCTTCTGGGCCATCAGCACCTTGGAGAGCTTGTAGTTGTTCAGCTGACCCTTGACGTTCAGCACCCGGCGCTTGAGCAGGATGGCCTGGGCTCCCGGCGAAAGCCCCAGCTCCTCGGCGTGGAGCTGCCCCCCAGGCGCCATCGCGCCATCGGCCACCCCCGCCACCGCCGGCCCGTACTCGCCGACGATCCTCCTGGTCCTGCGGACCTCCCTAAACACGGCGTGGGCGTCCTTGAGCGCCGCCTTGACTGCATCCAGGTTCTCGTCGATCTTTTGCGCGATCACCATCACGTCCTGCATCTTGGGGTCGTCCTCGTCGTACTGCACAGCGGCACTCAGCAGCCCGAAGTCGATGGTGGTGAGGTGGTCGTGTACCTTCTGGATAGCGAAGGAAAGCACGTTGGCCGCCGTGGTGGCGGCCCACCTGTAGAAGGACCTAGCCCTGAGGTTCTGGATGTTCAGGTTTTTGAGCATCACCGCAAACTTGGAGCCACGAAGGTGGTGGTGAACCTCGCGCTTGAAGGCCTCCAGCCCCGACCTCATCCTCCTCTCGCGTTGCCTCTTGCCCCAGGTCTCCAATATCCACCGATGCTCCATCTTCATCCTCATGTACAGGCTCCACTCCCACAGGCACTCACGCTGGACGCGGCGGTCGATCTTGAGCTCAAGCCTGCCAACCTGGACCGCAATGCGGCGGCTCTCCTTTGCCTCCCGGAGCCAGAGCCTGAGCAGCCGACCCTGCCTGCGCTTGGCGAACCTCTCCTCCTTGATGGCGGCCTTGCGCTTCCACGCCACCAGCTCCTTCCAGCGCCTCACGGAGGCGGCCTTCAAGATCCTCGTCACCTTGATGCCCAGAGCAGTTGCCGCCCGGGTCTCGTGCCTGCTCTCCCTGGTACCCTCTCTGAAGTGCCGTAGGGCCCACCTTGTGAGCTGTAGCTTCCTCAGCCTGTCCGAGGTCTCCTCTTTTTGCACCAGGTCCGGGTGCAGGAGCCTCTTAATCCTCTTGGCCACGGCCTTCCACTTCTGGAAGGAGATCCTAACAGCCCTGGACTCAAAGTACGAGTTGATCTTCACCAGCCTCGCCCTCCGATGCCTAAGCGTACCACAGTGCATCGCCCAGGCCCTGACGCTGGCCCTCATGTTGTTCCTGCTCACCAACTGACGCACCAACCTGGCCTTGTGCCTGATCTGGCGGGAGATCTCCACTTGCCTCGCCCACCAAGAAAAGTGCTTCATGGTGATGAACCTGTAGTCCGTCAGCGAGCCCGCCAGCTGCGAAAGGTCAAAGGCTGGCTCCTGCTGCTGCGCTCTCTTGTAGCCCAAGCACAACTCCTTCCATTCCGAAAAGTTCTCCCTGAGGGCGCGCCTCTGGACCCTCCAGTGGATGTGCGCCGCCTGCCTCGTCAGCACGCACCGCTGGATCACCAAGACCTCCTCGCCCTCGTTCTCCTCTTGCAACCTGCCCAGCCTGCTCCTCAGCCTTGCCCTGTCCTGGTCGATCTCCCCGATTCTCGCCTGGATGGTCAGCCTGGAGTCCTCCTCGTCCTCCAGCCGCAGTCTTCTCTCCAGCCTCGAACGGTCCAAGTGCGCGTCCCGCATCCTGGCCTGCAAGCTGATGACCTGCAGTTGTCTGCTCTCCTCCTTGGCCGAGATCTCGTTGCCGAGGTCCACCAGGCCCCTCTGCTCCAGCGCGGAGAGCTCCCCCCTGAGCCTCTCGACCTCCGCCTCCGCCTCCCTCGCCCTCGATGCAGCCGAGGCCTCCGCCGCCTCCGCCTGGCGCTGGAGGTCTGCCACCCTCCCGTCCCGATCCGCTACCCTCCTCTCCGCCTTCTGGACCTGCCTCCGCGCCTTTTCAAGGTCGCGCTCGAGAGCGTACCTGCGCTCCAACTCTGTGGAGACCTTGGCCTTCATTCCCTTGGCCTCCTTCCTCGTCTCCTCCAGGGCGTCCGTGAGGTCCTGGAGGCGCCTGTGCAGGTAGCCCGAGTCTTCCAGAAGGTATTGGCCGTGTCCGTCCTCGTGCTCGCCCTTTAGGTACCTCTGTCTCTCAGACTGCCTCAAGTTGTGGATGATCTCCTCCTGCGACATGCACAGGCGGCTGAGGCGCACGAGGTGCTTCTCCAGCACCAGCGCGTTCTTCTTCATCCTCCCAAGCCTCCGAGCCTCGTCGTCCTCCTTCTCAATCTGGTGCGCTGCGCTCGACCGGAGCTCCTGCAGCACCGAGGGGGTCGCCCCTCCCCTGGCCCGGGCATTCTCCAAGATTCCTTTCCAGTCTCTCAAATTTTTGGTCAGGGTGCTCGAGTGCTTTGAGCACTGTTCCACGTCCAGGTAGAACTCTGCGAGGGTCGCCTCATTCTCCTCCAATGGCAGGGACTCCCCGGAGGAGAGCTCGGACTTCCCTATTAGGTTGCCTAAGGCAGACATATTGCAAACAGAGCAATCTCCCACCTGAATTGCTCTTGGTTGGATTGGAGGGTCGGCCCTCGACGTCTCAGCCCCGGGTGCCGAGGGGGTGCGAGCCCAGACCTCGCGCTGCCGCGCCCTTACCCCCGCGCCGAGCCCTCCACCATTCTCTCTCTTTCGCCCAGCACCACTCTCTCTCTTCCTCTTTCCGCAGCCTTTGGCACCTTGTCCTTGGGATCATCGGAGGCCTTCCGCTTGGCAAGATTCGGGGCAGGCTGCCAGGGGCTGAGGGGGGGGAGCAAAAAACTTCGAGTGGAGCGCGCCATGAGGACGAGGAGAACGAGGCCGAGTGGCACAGGGGCGGAGCGGTGATCCCGCCGGATCCGGAGGCAGGGGATCAAGAGACACGCGGGCGAGCGATCGCGGTCGCGGTCGCGCGCGCGCGCGGCGTCGTGACGTCAAGAAGTGTGTGTGTGTGTGTGTGTGAGAGAGAGAGAGAGAGAGAGGAATGGCCGAACGGAAGCGAGGTAGGCAGGCGATCACGGAGAAGGACATAGACGCCTGGACCAAGAGGCTGGAGACCGAGTGGACATGCGCCCAGTTTGCCTCGGGTCTGCAGGTGAACCCCGAGCTCGCTTCGGCGATCCTTGAGAAGAACGGCGAGGTGAGTCCAAACGACGACGACCGACTGGACGCCTTCCGCTGCGCGCCACCGTGTGAGAGACTGACGCGCCCACATTGCCGTCCGCCCCCTCACCCCAGACGCTGTCCTCCTTCGCCAAGGCTAGGATGATTCTGTCGGCGGCTTTGGTGAAGCGGCGGGTCGTCACGGACGTCGCCCCGCTGGAGCAGCTACTCTCGGACTTGGGCTCCGAGCCGGACGAGTGGATCAGGGTTCTCCTTTCCTCCCTGCCGAGGGAGAGGATCGGCGGCGGTCCTCTCGAGCTCGACCCCAGTGCGACGTCGGCGGAGTCAATTAAGGCCTCGGTGGACACCCTCAGGGCACTCGCGGAGGGCCCGCCAAAGTGCCTGGAGCACAGCAACAACTGGGAGACTCTGTGCCCGCTGTCCGAGAAGTACTTCAGGAGGGAACTGCCTGAGGCGATCAGGGCGCGAGCCCCGCGCGTGCAGCACTTCAAGCTCCGAGAAGCGGAAGAGGAGGAGGGCAGAAAGAAGGCTAAGACGTCTTGAATGGATCTGAAAAAAGAAACGAACCGCAACAATTTTTTTCTCTCTCTCTCTCTATCCTCCTCCTCCCCCTCGGCCTCCATCTTGGGCAGCTGGGAGGGCCAGAAAAAGAGGACTTTGGGGTGCTGGGTGGGGCGGAGGCAGAGCCCAAACGGCGGGAGGCGGGGGGTGCGGGGGCCGGGCGGGGCGGTGGGGTCGACGGGGTCGTCGGATCGAAGGAGCTGAGGCGCGGGGTGCGTTGATGGGAGTCGATGAGGACGGTGTAGAGGTAAGTTCAAAAATTCTGAAGCGCGCGCGGAGGGGCACCCACACCCCTCCTCAGCGTATGCGAAATTTCCGCCGATGTGTTCCGACTTTTCCTCCAACTTTTCCCAAACTTTTTTTTTGAGCTTCGGGGGGCGGGGTTTACGTCTTCCCTCCTCTTTTTGCGGCTTTCGAGTGTCAGAAAAGTCTGGAAAACTTGTGGCAAAACAAGTCCAAATCGATGAAGGGGCGGGATTAGGCCGAATACGGTTGTCAATACTAAAAGTATACTCCTCGGAAAGTAAAGCGAGTTCTAGATCGAGGCAAAGTTTTTCCCTTATTCCTTAAAATCGTATTAGAGATCTGTAGTTGAGAACGCCTTTGTGGCTGAAATGGATGCCCTCCACGATCAAAAAACGTGGGCGTGGACCCCACGGGAATCAATTCTTCCTCCCAGAAGTCCGAAATTCAGTAGAAGTGCTCGACTTTGTAGATATTCCTTGCTACAGTCCAAGCTTTTCATTCTCATTAATATCTTCAACCGGCACCTTTTCTCGCGAATTTGCGACCGAAGTCTAGTGTAGTTATGGCAGTGTGGCTTTTCGCGCGACAGCTACGTCTACACGACGTCACCCACAAGTGGCGTTTCGTTGTCTGTTCGCAGTGATATTTTGGCCAAGAGCGAAAGGGCCGATAGAAAAGGCATAAGCATCGTCACGCCCGTGGACCACGACGTCACCCACAAGAGACCCGAACGCACGGGAGGACCCCACCCCGCGAACACCAACACCAACACCGCGACTTAAGGCCCCGCACCCATACCGACAAGTTCCATAAGGATGAGAAAGGTGAGTTGCACTCCTCTTATCTTGAGAAGGTTCCAAAGGACACCATCACTGACTGGGCGTTTTTTTGGTTGTCACCAGCCCCGCGAGCAGTCCTCCTCGCAGCAGCCTAAGGCTGTGAACGGGTACGTGAGCAAGGTGAAGAACCTGTCGGAGAAGGAAATATCGAGCAAGTTCCACCTGCCAATTATTCTGGCAGCCAAGAAGGTGAGTCCCGAAGCCACTCCCACTCCACGCCGCCCCGAGAGATGCCCAAAGGTCGCGCCTTTGCTGACCACGGCGGCTCTCGTATCACAATTCAGCTCGGAGTCTGCGTCACCGCGCTCAAGTCCCGGTGCAGGCAGCTCGGGATCTCTCGCTGGCCTTACAGGAAGGTCAAGAAGGTCGACAACGTGATCAAGGCATTGGTGGACCAGAGCGCAGTCGTGGTGCCGGAGGCTTCCGCCCAGAATGGCCACCTTCAGAACGCCCTGGATATTAGGAACCACATATTGTCCAACCCCAACTCGACCGCCCACCTGCAGATCAAGAAGAAGAAGAGCAGGAGCTCCTCTGTCAGCTCTGCGAGGACCGAGAGCTGCAGCGAGGGGAGCACCAGCGAGCTCGCCCAGGACCAGGACGAGACGGGAGTTCTGCTGAGGGCGGTCCAGAGCAAGTGCCAGGAGCTCGAGGACAAGTACACCTCGAGGGTGCTCGACGACCAGAGGGCTGCGGAGGAGAAGAAGAAGAAACAGGCTGTGGCCCACCTCGCCGCGCCAGGGGCCAGCCTCGCGGCGAAGAACAACTCGGCCCTCCTGCAGAACGTCGTGAGCATGGCGATGCAGGCCCAGGGTCAGGGGCAGCTATTCGGCCAGAATCCCCTCCTATGGCAGCAGCTCCCTCTGGCGGTGAGCAATGTATCTCCTTGTGGTATGCAGGAGAAGTCTGCGAGCTTGTTCGGAGGCCAGATTCTTGCCCACCGAACCAACCTGAACACCCAGCAGGCCCTGCTGCAGATGCAGATGATGGCGATGCAGAACAATCTGTCCCTGCAGGCCCTGTTAAATAATACCTGAGAGGACGGGAAGGAGAGAGAAACTCCTTGTACACTACGAACGATGATTTACCAGCTTTTCAGAGTCAAAGTCAACTTTTGCTCTCAGCCCGCTGCCCTCACGTCCGCAGCCTCCACCTCAGCTTCAACCCAGCCCCCAGGGGCACCACGACGTCGTCCCCGAACTTGTAATTCGCGGGAACCCTCCAGTCCTCCCTTACCAGCTCCACCACCCTCTCGTTCCTTGGCACGCCATAAAATGCCGCGCCATTCACGCTGGCAAAGCCCTCGAAGCGGTCAAGGGCACCGTTCTCCTCGAAGACCTGGGCGTAGATTGGCAGGGCGAGCGGTGCGGAGTATATCCCCGCGCACCCGCAGGCAGAGAGTTTGTTCTGGTCTGCGTGGGGGGCGCTGTCCGTGCCGAGGAAGAATCTGGGGTGGCCTGAGGTGGCAGCCTCCACGATCGCCAACCGGTGCTCCTCCCTCTTCAGGATGGGAAGGCAGTAAAAGTGGGGCTTGATCCCGCCGACCAGCAGGGCGTTCCTGTTGAGGAGCATGTGCTGGGGGGTCACCGATGCCGCGACATTTTTGGGGCCGTCAAGCACGAAACGGGCGGCGTGCTTTGTGGTGATGTGCTCCAGCACGACCTTGAGGTTCGGGAAGTTGTCGAGAATGGTGGGAAGGACGGTCTCGATAAAGACGCGCTCCCGGTCGAAGATGTCGATCTTCGGGTCAACGACCTCCCCGTGCACCAGCAGAAGAGTACCGGTCTCCTCCATGGCCTTGAGGGCGCCAAAGCACTTTCTCACGTCCGTGACCCCGGAGTCTGAGTTGGTGGTGGCGCCCGCGGGGTACAGCTTGAACGCCCTAACACCGGCCTCCTTCGCCCTATGGACCTCCTCGGCGGGCGTGTTGTCCGTCAGGTACAGCGTCATGAGAGGCTCGAAGGAGCTCCCCTTGTTTGGTTTGGCGGGGGGAGGGGTAGTACAGATGGAGGATGAAAAAAGTAAAGAGTTAGCTTGGTCGCTTGCGGATAAGGTAGCGGGCCTCACCTCCGGAACGTGGGCCATAATCCTGGCCCTGTACTCGCACGCTAGCTTTGCCGTCGTCACGGGAGGCGTCAGATTCGGCATCACAATGGCCCGAGAGAACTGAGACGCGGAGTGCGGCACCACATCCGCAAGAACCTAAAGACAAGGCGAGGAAGGGGGAAGGGAGGCTAGAGGTCAGCTAGCGATCCTCTAGGATCAAGAAATGGATCGACACAATTCACTCACATCACCGTCTCGCAGGTGGAGGTGCCAGTCGTCCGGTGCGGTGAACGTCAAGCGTTCCGGCCCCCCCGAGGTGTCCCCCACGGCCTCAGCAGCGTCTCGAGTCGGCGTCGCGAGGCAACGGCTCCGTCGAGCTCCATCCAAGCGCCGCGGGGAGGCCAGGGGGGCGTGTGCCACCGCCAGGGTCCCCCCGCGCAGGGCGCTCTCCTTCCCCAAGCGCGTCCTCCACATCGCGAGCGACAGCATGATCGATCCGCTTTTTCTGCTTTACGATGGATCCCAAATCCTGCCAAAAGAAAAAACCACCAGTTGCTGCCAAATTGTAACGATCGATTGGTTACACTCTGCATGCCAGGACGGTAGCGGCGGCCGGCGGGGCCTGGCCCTCGTGGCAGCCCATCTCGCAGTCCGACATCCCGCTCTCGCTCTCGCTGGCCTCATCATCATTCGAGGAGAGGTTGGTCTTCCTCTCCATCGTCTCCTTGAACGCCTCAAAGCACCTGGCCTCCACCCTTCTCATCACGCAGTTCAGTGCGTAGATGTGCTGCCTCCGCCTCTCCTGCTCGAGCTCCCTTATTCTGTATCGCTCCCTTGCCTTGTGCCTGCGCTCCAACTCATCCGTCGCGGCCTTCTGTCTCTGGGCGATGGCGTGTCTTCGCCTCTCCTCCACGCGTTCGATGGCCTTCCGCTGCTGCGCCAGGCAGAACTCCTCCATCCTAGCCTGCCTTGCCTTGGCCTCCGCCGTGCTGACCCTCTTCTGACCCTGGGATCCGCGGTCCCGGCACTTGAAGTTGTGCGAAGGAGCGGGCCATGGCCTCCTCTTTTCGGCGGTGTGCCCGCAACCGGAGGAAGGCTCGAGCGAGGCGGCCCTGACCACAGAAACGCTCGTGCAGCTCATGTTTCGCCGCTGCCTGCCGCGGACCTGGGCGCCGGCAGGGTCTCTGGGCGTGCCGGTCGCCTCGGAGGCAGATGCCCTGCGTTTGTGCAGGCGGACGCTCCCCGCGCTGAAGGACCTGCCGGCCTTACCAGCGCCGGCGTAGGGGCTCGACCGGCCGGAGGGCGGGAAGACAGCCGCGCCGTAGCCAGCGCCTGGGTCACGGGACCGCGGCTGAGATCCGGTGGCGCTGGACGAAGAGCTCGAAGAGGAGCTCGTGCTGTTACTCCTGGACTTCCGCCTCGCGACACTTCTCCCGTCGCCCTGGGTCCCGCCGCAAAGGGGCACCCTGTCGCCCAGGGGCTGGATCGGCTTTGATATTCTGCACAGCTGCTGGGGCTGTTGCGCCGGCAGGGACGAGCCCAGCCTGACTGCGGTCCCTCGGTGGTCCTTATGGAATTCAACTCCGGCCTGGCTGGCTTTCTGATGTCTGGACTGCTTGACCCTGCTGAAGCGCTCGTGCGACAGGTTCTTGCCGCTCACCCTGAGCAGCGCAACCGCGGGATTGCTAATCACGGCCTGCTGGCCGAGCAGCACGAGACCCATCTCGGTCATTCTTCTTCGGCCACCTTGGCTGAATCCAAATGCCCAAGCCCAATCAAGTCGCCATCTTTTTTAAATTTGCGGAGGCGAACCCACACTCCCGCGGGTCCCTACCTAGCCTCGTCCGTCACGTCAACCTCCCGCGGCTCCCTACTCTCCCCAATTCCCCACCTGGCCCCTCTCCCCTGCATCGCGATCGCCCCCTAAACAAAGACAAGACAGGTCTGGCTTGGCTCAACCCCCTGGGCTCCCCCCCTTGTTCCCCTCTTCCTGGAACTCTTTGGGGAACAACCCGGAAGGGGGGGGATGATGATGATGCAGATGATGGAGGTTGTTCGGCTTTTTCGCGAGCTCGGCCCCAAAGTTTCCAAGAATTCTGTCAGGATCCCAACGGTCCCTGGGAGGACCCCTTGCACGCGAAATCTACGTGGGGCGCACCCACAAAAAAAAAGGATGGCGAAGCAAATTCGCATGCAAATCGTACACAAATCGTTGACTCTTGACTTCCATTGCGAGAAGCCCGTTTTTTGGAGGGGCACACCCCGTCGTTGCGCGCGTTCAGGTACGGGAGCAATACAAGCAAAGGAGTCAGAGCGCGAACGAGAACGAACGCGCGGCGTTTACGGTCAACTGGTGCAGGTCAAAACCTCGCGCTAGATTGCGTTGGATATAGGTGAGTCTGCCGCGACGAAGGACGAGGGGTGGAGCCCCTCGCGCCCTCGTGAATTGCGCGAAAGGCGGGCGCGGATTTTGGAGGTCCGAAGACTCCGAAGAGGCGCACGCGTGCTCGTCCTCCGGTCGTCTGGCATTTCCAGACGCTAGCGTCGAGCCGCGCCTTCGGTATCCGCGCGGGTGCCCTCCTAGTGTCGCTTTGTTTGCTAGGCGTCCTCTTGCTGACCCACTTGTGTTTCCTACCTTGTACCTTTTCATCTCGCGAGAAGCTTAACCATGGACTTCGGGGAGAGCATTTACAACCTCATTCCGCGCCCTGTGGACGTGCCGGAGAAGCAGGCGCTGTACCACTCCCAGCACGTGGGGAAGGTCGATCCTAAGAACTTCGTCTTGGGGGTCTCCAAGAGGGAGAGGGGTACCTTCGGAGCCCCGAACGGCAAGTACCGGCCGGACCCCAAGAAGTTCTTAACCAGGCACTCGAAGGAGCCCCTGCTCCCGGATCCCGCCCCGGTGACCCAGCCCAAGGTCAACAAGAAGGCCAGCGTCCCCAAACGAACGGAGAGGCCCGTGATGGGGTTGGTGAGCACCAAGAACTTCATCACCGCCAACGCGGTGGAGAACATTCTGTCCGTTCCCAGAAAGGTGAACAATGAGCCCTTCTTCTACACGAAGAAGGCGGACTACGGAAAGATTCCCTCGTACCTTGCCAAGAACAAGGCCAAGATCCAGGCGGAAAAGGCTGCCATCGAGCAGTACCTGGCCTCCAAGGCTGAGGAGGACGCTTACGGTAATGGCACCGTGCGCAAGATGTCCGAGGACGAGAGGGTCCACCTCCTGTCGCACCTCAAGTCCAAGTGGGAGGAGGTGAACAGCGTATACCAGAAGATGACTTTCACCCTGGACACGCCCGCCAAGCAGAAGAGGAAGGAGAACTACGAGCAAACCTTGTCCCAGATCGAGAAGGACATTCAGAAGCTCGAAAAGGGAAACATCTTCATCCAGGAGGACCTGTGAGGCTCGGCCCTCGGGAGGGAGGGGGGCTACCACACCTTTGTACCAACAACTAAACTTAAAAAAAACATGCGGATCTTAGCTCTTTCAATTTGAAATCAATAAGGAGAAAGCAGAGAAGACTCTTTTGTTGCCTTAACGCCCTCAATCAAAGTGGTAGATTTGGCCGTCCCGCGAGACCTCGACGCTCCGGTCTTTCCGGTCCCCCACTCTGTCGCCTCCTGACACCTCCCGCGATCCGCCAGCCCCGTTGCCTCGCCTCCCGTCAAAGGGACCCGAAGACTGGCTAAGGGAGCGCAGCACCAGCCTCTGGAGGTTGTTCCCGCCACCCTCGATTTGCTCCGGCCGGTCGGGGGCCTGCGACGATGACGACGACGACATGCCGGGAGCGCCCCCTCCCCCCTCCACCAGCCTGCCAATGAGCCCGAGCTGCGATCTCATGGCGCCCTCTAGCCCCGCGACAAGAGCGTAGACCTCTGCCACCTCCCCCTGGAGCTTCCTGAACTCCTTGCTGTACTCCACCAGTGCCTCCCCCGTCGCCTCGTTCGCGGCCGCGGCGGCCTCCACCTGTCCCTGCAGGTCCCTCCTCGCGATCCTCTGCTTGACCGTCGTCCTGCTCAGCTGCCGCTGCACGCGAGTCACTGCCCTCCACACCTGGTCGTCAGGTTGGGAGACGCCAGCTGGCGGAGTGGCTATGGCGGCACCCTTCGGTGGTTGGGACCCCCGCCCGCGACCGCCCAGCAGACCGCAGCCGAGGGCGACGCCAAGCAGGAGGATCTGCGCTTGCATGACGAGGGGTAGGCTCAGGTGGACGGGCTTCGGCGGAGGAGGTAGGCTGGCGACTCGCTCCTGCCTCGTGACACTGCGCCTCCTGAAGAAGCCCCTTCTCCCGCGGCCCGCGACGGTCTCCGCAGCCCTCTCCCTCGCGACCCTCAGTCTCTCCTGCTCCCGCTCCCTCCTGCCCTGGAAGGCCAGCCGGAAACCCCTTACAGACAGAACAAGAGCTGCGAGCGTGCTCGCCCTCTGGACGCCCTCGTGCGTTAAACTTGGGCCTGCGGACTCTGTGGACTCCCCTTCGAGGTCGTTATCATCGACATTGGCCGCCCGAAGACGCGGGATAATCCTACACCTTGCCTTTAGAGATTGTGAGGTCTCCGGCCGCGACGCGAGAGACGCCCCGACCCGAGCAGAAAGTCCCACCTTTCTTGGTGCCAACATCACCGGGACTGCGCTCAGAGGACCACGCGCGGGAGCCCTGGGCATCGAGCTGTCCCTTTTCGTCGTATACACGCGCAACGAGTCGATGGAGCAATCGGAGCGAGCGCCCGATCTACCTGCTAGCTGAAGGTTCTCTTGAGCGACGGTCTCTTCCCTCCGACGACGACGCCCCCGGTAGCGCCAGCTCACCCCCTCGGCCCCCAGCCTCCCTCAACTCCGAGCCCAAGAAGATTTCGAGATTATTTCGTGACCCTCACGTATTACTGAGAGGGGGGTTTAGAGAGGGTTTTCACTCTTCGTGCAGAAAGCGAGATGGCGTTGTGGAGAGAGACCGGGAAGGCGGGCCTTGCGCTGTGCGCGAGGCTGGCGGGTCGGTCGGGGCTCCGCGCCTCGGTCGCGTCCAGCCAGCAGCACCAGCAGCGCGACTTTGTGAAACTGCCGGACCTGTCGCAGGCCGCAAATGCTATCGGAACCTTTTTGGACGGAAAAGTGATGGAGGCGAAGTATATTCACCCTTATATGTTCAAGCAAGCCGAGTTCGTCGGGGAGGACTACAACGGCAACAAGTACTACGAGATCAAGAAGGAGGTCTTGTACGGAAGGCACAGGTGGTTCGTCCCACCTGATATTTTTGAGTACTCGCCCGCGAGCGTGCCGCCCGAGTGGCACGGCTGGCTGCACAATATCAACGACGACGCGCCCTCCAGGGTAAGGACAGGCCTCAGCGGCGCGACCTCGACCGTCTCCCTAGCCTCTCGCCCTTGCGCCGCACCTCCGACGTTTCTACCCTCCTTTTCAACGCGGCTTCTCCGAAGGTTTTTTTTTCTCTCTTTCTTTAGTCCCCGGTCGCTGACTCTCCCCCCCTCCCACAACCGCTACCTCGCCCGACCTCAGGTGAAGTTCATCGAGCCTAGCTACAAAACCGAGGCGACGACCTACAAGTACTTGGGCTACCAGCCGAAGGGGAGCTACAGGAAGAAGCTTGAGTTTGGAAGGAAGCGAAATTGGAAAAAGTATCAGGCTTGGACGCCGCCCTCCGCGTAAAGGGATACACTTACACCTTGCTATAGGTCATGACCTGAGAATAGACTGTTTCTTTAATACATTTTTGAATTGTGTTAAGAGCTTTTCTAAACATACTTCTGAATCCTGCGCATGTCCTAGTTTACACGGGCCCAGCCTCGCCTGCACGACCCCACCTTTGTTTACAGCCTGGTAAACCGAGAAGGGCCGCCTGGGGGGCGAAATTCAATTCACTCCCCCTTGGTCTCCGCGTTGAACTCCGCCATCTGGCGCTGCATCTCCTCCAGCTTCTCCAGAGTGATCGACTTCAAGGGCATGATTTTGGGCTTGCAGAGGATCTTGAGAGTTCGGGGTCTCAGTCTCGTTGTCGGCACCGAGGGCGCCTATTCCGATTGTAAAAGTCAAGCCCTGGCCATTTGCCCCCCCTCTTCTCTCTTTCTCTCTCTCCCTCTCCCGTCGGGTGACCTTGCTTACCTCGCTCGGTTTGTGCTTCTCCGAGAAAATCAATCCAGACTTTGGCAGGACTTCATGAACCATCGGCTGACCCTGCGCAGTGGGAGGCGTCCGAGTGGAAAGGAGAGAGCCCCCCGTCAGTTTCGCTGCGTCATCCGGGCGACACCTTCTCTCATGTTTTGTCGAACGAAGAGTCGAGGGGTACACCTTAAAGACGGTGTCTTTGCATTTGCTTTCCTTCTGCCTTTCCCACAACCCCTTGTAGGTCGTGGTGGCCCGAGGCCGAGAAGTCGAGACGCTTGGTCTCTTGAGTTGCGGAGAAGACCCAGACCGAGTCACGAGTACCCCCCCCCCCTTCTTACCTGGTTGCCCTTGCTGCTCATGGCTGTCCTTCTCCCGCCCTTCCCGCACCTGGCGATGTTCGATTTTAAGAAACTTGGGAATTGATCCCAAGGACAGCTTTGGGTCTGGAGAGCGACCGAGGCCCAGCAGGGCTGAGGCGATGCACCGATCCGGTCAAAGCGGTCGCAGGAGAACAAGAAGGCCGGTCCTCCGCAGGGCTGCCATCGCGGTCACCCTCGTCCTCGTAGCTTGCTTCGCTTTGTTTGGAAGCTCCGGACTGCCTTCTTCGTCGAGCACTGAGCCAGTGGTGGGATTACCAACACCACAGTCGAGACGACGGTCAGGCACGGAGGAGCCAGGCGTCCGTGAAAGGGCGGTTTCGTCCGGAGGGCCGGTCGAGAAGGGCTCCGATGCGGTTGCCAGGGGGGAGGGCGAGGGGGCGGCGGCGGTAGACGACAAGGACTCGCGGTTCGAGAGACAGCTTGAGGACCTCTTCCGCAAGCACCGTGCACAGTCCTCCGGGGTGGTGTTCTCCAAGGAAAGCCTCGCGTCGGTCCGGTCCAGCGGGCGCTCCTTCAGCTGCGGCGGGACCAGGACCGTGAAGCTGAACTCGGCGAGGGGCATCGCGAGGGACCACCCGACGCTGGAGGCGATCCTGCCTCCAGCGGACCCCTTGTCCTCTCTCAACCTGAGCTGTGCAGTTGTGGGAAACTCGGGCGCGCTGCTGGAGACGCAGTTCGGCGAGAGCATCGACAGGGCGGACGCCGTGATTCGGTTCAACGCCGCTGTGACGGAGGGTTACGAGCAGTTCGTTGGCGCCAGGACGACTTACAGAATCCTAAACAGGCCCGAGCCACGGCTGCGGTACGAGGGTTACTCTCACAAGAACGAGACAACCTTAACGATGCTGAGGGACAACGGCGACGTGAGGGCCTGGATCCGGGAGGTCCGGGACCTCGACCGGGGCCCGAGCTCGCCTTACTTCTTCGATTTCGAGTTCCTGTGCCTGGCCTGGAGACTGGTGCACAAAAAGGGAGTGAGGCCCTCGAGCGGTCTGGTGGGCATTGTCCTCGCGCTGCACCTTTGCCGCCGCGGCGAGGTCGACGTGTACGGCTTCAACTCGGCCAACTACTTCAGCCCGAGTTCGCGGCCGCACTATTACGACTGGGAGAGGCCGGCCAAGGGGAGGGAGAGGGTCCACCCCTTTGACACGGAGAGGCGGTTTTACAGAGCGCTGCAGAGGAGCGGGTATGTGCGCCTGCACTAGGGGCCAAAGAAAATGGGCAAACACATCGTATCGCGTTTTTGCATTACGAGGGATTGTTGTTGTCAACTTAGTCACATATTATCATTGTTTGGGGGTTTTTTTGGGCCGCCGGGGATTGTTCTCGTCCATTGAGCTTCAGAGTCTTCCCCGCTCCCAAGCAAGAGCTATGGCCCAGGCTCTCCGGCCTTGGTTGGCCTGTGCCTCATCCGAGGGTGGGGAAGTCGGACGCGCTGTCCAACCTGGCGTTCATTCCTCCCCTTCCTCCTCCCCTGGCACCTCCCCTTCCTCCTCTTCCTCCCCTGGCGCCTCCGCGTCCCCCACGGTCCCTCCTCTCTCTGGGCTCGTATCCCTCGTCCTTGATCTTGAACCCAGCGGTCAGGGTCTGCTTCTCCTTCCTGTTCTTGGTCCTGCCCTTCTTGGATCCGGTCTCGAAGGCAGCCCACTCGCTCGTCACGTCCTCCTTCTTGTTCATGGACATGCCCTTGAACTCCTTGGAGACGTCCACGGCGGTGGCGCCAGAAGACTTGCCAGTGAGCGCCTCAAGCTTCTTCTTGGCCTCGGCCTGCTGCTTCGCGTACTCGTCCAGGGTGAGCTCGTTGTCGGGCTCCTCGGCCTCCTCGGCGGCGGCGTCGTTCTCGCCCTTCTCCGCGGTGGGAGCGTAGGACCCGTCGTCGCCGGGGGCCCCCCAGTTTCCTCTTCCACCGCCGCCCTTCTTGTTCTCGTAGCCGAGCCTGTTGCCCCTGCCGGTTCCGGAGCGCCTGTCGTACTCCCTTCCTCTGCCTCCACGGCCTCCGCGTCCTCCGCGGCCGCCTCCCCTGCGGTTGCCCTCTCCGCGGTTACCGCCGTTCTGGGAGCGCTGGGACCCTGGGGTGGGCTTGGTAAAGCCTCCCGCGGGCTCGGACTTGGCGGGGGCAGGTGCCTTCGCGCCGTCCTCCAAAAGAGAAAACATGTTCGTCGTCTCCGTGGCCATCGTGGTGTCCAATGTAGGTCTCTCTTCTCTCAGCAGTAGTTGTGTTTTAGTTTGCAAAACAAGTTGTTTTTCTCCCGGACAGTGTGTGTTTGGCAGTTCCGCTTCCCCTATAAGTCACCAAGTCAGCACATAGAATCCATAGTGACCTCAAACCTCGTAAAAACAACTTATAACTTCAAAGCTGAACACGCAATCCAACACGCCGCGACAATACCCTCAGCGTCGCGGTAAGTAAACTCTCGCCCTCTTCACTGGAGCTAGTTTTGGTTGAGAAAAAAAAAAAACGAGCTAGTTCCCCTGCTGCCCAGGCAGGTCCCGGCGGCGAGCGGCGAAAAAGGATGCTTTATGCGAAGACCGGATTTGCACACAACACAGAATTTGGCTCTCTCAAATGAGGGCGCCCCAACACGAGATGCAAGACCGGTTTTATACTGCCGCAATCCCACGGGACTTTTCAAGGCAAAGGGTCGAGGTGTTCCTCGACGTTCGGCGAGAGAAGTGAAGAGAAGTTTTGAAGAGGATGATGATTAGGTGTGTCCTATATGATGATGTTGTATTGTACAGTACAATGTAAAGAATCACTTGGCTATATGGTAAGATCCCCGCCCGCCGAGGTTAGCCTTACGCCGCTGCGAGGGAGAGAGAAGAAGAACCCCCACGCGTAGCAACGTGGCGTGGAAAGAGTTGTCAGACCCTCGTCCCAACACGACAGACAGAAAGAGAGAGAGAGAGTGGCGTTCAGTCGCGGGGTGAGGGGTCACGGCCTGGCCTCTCAGCATGCAGACAGTCAACATGGAGTTTTGTACAATTTCAGTCCGCCCGTCTGCTGTTGTGTCCTCATTGAGGTGGCCGCGCCCGCAGGAAAAGGAGAGCCGGAAAAAGAGGTTGGGGAGCGCGAGAAATTCTTCTGCTGCTCACCTGTGCACGCGACGGGAATCTCGAGCCTGTGGATCTTCCCGTCCACGAACTTTGGCGTCGAGAGTGCCTCGTCCAGGTTGTCCCACCTGCCGATGCGACGAGAACCATAAAAACGAAGCAGAAGAAGAAAGGAGGCGATGGATAGGTTAGCGCGCCCCGCCCCAAAACCAAAAGACGCAGTAGAGATGGGAGACTCACCACGTGTGCAGGAACTCCTTCTCTATGATTCGGAACCAGGGCGACCAAAGCAGATCCTCGTCCCGCATCATCTCCCTGAGCTCATCCTGGGTGACGTACTTGTGGTTGTCCACCTCCTCCGGGTTGGGGATCACGTCAACAGGGTCATCCGTCCTGATCAGCAGAATGTAGTCCATCTCGTGCTCGCCCCAGGACCAGCCGGACCCCTCCTCGGCCGTCGACGCGTCCCTCGCGCAGTAGTGCAGCCTCGTTTGAAACTTGAACCTTGCAAGTTTTGGCGCCGAACAGGACCAAACGAGGAGAAAGAGGGAAGAAGCAAGAGGGTCAGTCCCCACAGCACGAGCGGCGAGACAATGAGAACGCGATGAAGCGACGGACTCCTCCATCGGCTCCGCTCCCGATCAACTCACTTTTCTGCGGGAACCTGGGTTGCCCTGATCCCCAGCTCGTGGTCCAGCTTCCTGATCGCGGCATTGATCGTTGCGGGCGTCCTCCCGGCCTCCGCGTCCTTCAAGTCCTCCACCTCGGTGGGGTCGTACCCGTGCAGGGGGTGCGAGCAGCACGTGTTGGTCCAGACGCTAGGAAAAGTGATCTTGCTGGAGGCCCTCTGCTGCAACAATAGCTCGTTCTTTGCATTGAAGAGGAAGACGCTGAAAGCCCTGTGCAATAGACCTTTGGGCCGACCGGAGTCGAAGATGTGGCACTCTTTCTTGCTCGCGTGGCCCGTCACCTCGTCCACCTCGTTCACCAAGATGCACGTATCCTTCAGCATGAACTCCTCCTGGGTCTGCCCACCCGTCCATTTCCCAGAAGAACCACACGAAGTCGCCATCGCTCTGTGGTGGTGGTGGTGGTGGTGGTGGTTAGGCAAAGATGATCCGGGAAGTGTCCGCGAGCACGTATAAGACCTCGGCCCGATCCGCAAACAAGGCTTCTTTAGGGAAACCCTAGGGCTGTCCCTCAGCCCGCCCAGCAGCTTGCGAAGCACCGCGCTGCTCAACAGCATCCCGATGCCCCTCCCCAGGCTGAGCCACTCGTTTTTACGGTTTAGGCGGTGTTTTTATTTTTTTTTTGAGGGTGGAAATTTCCGGTGGGGGCCCCAGGGGGGGAAATCAAGATCAG
>Ga0160423_10000239_pt1 | contig 43382 bp, 35 predicted proteins | sample CRUFie14St8metaG_FD_108191 | JGI IMG/M metagenome (GOLD analysis project Ga0160423, IMG submission 108191) | Marine microbial communities from the Costa Rica Dome - CRUD Field 142mm St8 metaG | ecosystem: Environmental > Aquatic > Marine > Oceanic > Photic zone | place: Costa Rica: the Eastern...
GACTGAACATGGGAAACAACTTGTTTCACTGGGAAGAGGAATCTGTAGGAGAAGGCCGAGACGCCTTCAAAGTGAAAGGAAGGAAATTCAAACTGATCAATGCCTCCGGTCAAGAAATCGAACTTGAAATCGGAGAGACATTTTGGATTGTTGATGAGGCTACAGGGAGAAACGGACAAAATGTGTTTTTCCTTGAACAAGCCTACAAGGACGACAAACCATTGGAGTGGTTTCCGAAATTGTGTGTTCACCTGGATTGGGATGAAGACATCAAGGAATATGCAGAACAGCATTGCTGGGGCAACTTGAATGCCGACGAGCAAAGGATGATGGCTGAATGCCCTGTTGTTGAGAGATTCGCTGGAAGTGGCCTCTCAACGGATGGCAGAATCATGTGTCCGATCTGCAATTTCGACTGAACATGGCTTACACAGTGAGACAACTGATTGAGACATTGCGGGGATTCCCCGAGGACATGTTGGTAGTGACGACATCTGAGTATGGCGATCACTGGAACACAGAATTGGCACACGGCGTTGGAGACATTGGAATCGAGACGATTCAATTCTCCGATTACCACATGGAATTCAAACTTCCAGAGGAAATCGATGACGATGAAAAGAAAGTGGATGTTCTTGTTTTGAAAAGGGCTGAATCCAATGAATTGAAAGACGAACTCGAGTGGTCCGTTTTGGGATGGGTTGACAAAGACTGAACATGAAATTTCACAAAGACAAAGGCAAATGCCTTAGGTGTGGAAAGAAACTTACGAATTCCAAATCACAGAAAATGCTTGTTGGTCCTGAATGCGCAGAAACGCATTGGACTCAAGCAGGCACAACAAAGGCCTCAGTAATGCTGGAGCCGGAAAGGAGCTTGAAACCTCCAAGTGATTGGAAAGAAAGAATAGAACAAATCCAACATTACGCTGACGAAACAGAAAGCGAGATCGTTTACGAGTGCTATGCATACGGCGCACATCACGGAGGATTGTTTGGGTTCCACCCAGACCAAGAGCGTGTTTTTGCTGGTGCAACAATTTACATGTGGGTAAAATGCTCAAACTTCATCAGTTCAGTGACCGAATACCTCGAGAAAGAATTGAGAGAAACGGTCACGCCAAAAACTGAGATGGTTTGCGTTGCAGCACAAAGGATTGGCGAGAAAATTGATGTTGATTTTAATGTGATACGCATCAGAGAAGGTGAAGAGACCTTCTTCATATGGCCGGAAGTTCCGGAAGATGCGGAAAGAGAAATTGTGAGTTGCCAAAGCCTCGATGTTAATGCAAAGAGCATGGCATACGGGGAAAAAGCATTCACGAACATGGACACTTGGGAACTTGTTTACGCCGATTCGGCGCACAACATCGTGAACCCAAGGGGGGCGGCCCACATTGACGACAAAGGGCACCCGTGGTTATCACATGAACCCGAAACCCTTGACGGGGTTTACCAAGAAATCTACCAAGAATACGAAGAAGAGTACATAGGAGACCTTTGGGGCGACTACGAAGTGGCACACCTTGGAGTGAACTACATTCATGCAGAAGAAGGTAGGGATAAACTTGAAGCGAAACTCTTTGGTTCACAGTCCAATGGACTGTCCTACACTATTGCAGAGGCGGTACATGATAATTGGTGTCGCTGGCACGAAATGGCCCAGCATTGGGATCATTGGGAAAATTACATTCACCATGTTTTTTCTGCTGGAGTGAGTGTCGTAGAACAAATTTTCCTACAGATTGGAAGTATTTCGAATGAGTTCATGAAAGACATGCCTCAAAAGCCAAAAATCGAATTCACGAACCCATTTCAAGGCCACTTCGATTGGAAAGAAATGGACTCGTGGGGTCATGGTTGGTATGAATCGGAATTTGACCGAGGATATGCAGCGTTTACCAACGCTGAGGCAGCAAATTTACGAGTACCTTATCGTAAAGATTGGGACTGAACATGTCTACGCGAGCGACATACGGAATCATGGGCGAGGTGTTTTACATCCACCATGATGGATACCCCGAAGGGGCGACGAGCAAGTTTCAATCATTTTTGGAAAACATGTTCGTCAAGCAAACGAACTACAAGGGTGAAACTGAGTGGGTTCGTAGAAGAAAACTACACCATGCTTTCATTGCTGGTCTGCCAAAAGCCGAGGAATCATCTCACGATGAGCACGGTGACACAGAATGGCAATACCGAATAAGCTGGGTAGATCAAGAAAACCACTGGCCAACATACCCTGAAAAGGTAAAGGAAAGCAAATTTGACCCAGATGTACGGGTCTTTGCAAACCAGGGCGAGAGGTACAAACTACGAAGACTTTGGATAAATGTGATGAAAGTGAATTACAACTGCAAACACTGTAACGGAGACCTCGACCGACATTGGTCAACATACTTCCGTGGACCGTTGGCAGTTTTCATTGACATGCATAGAAAACAAGAACCAACAGAATACTACCCCGAAGGAATTCAATGGGCAGACGAAATCGTTTCAGTTTGGAAGAAAACGAAGGCTTCCAAAGGACGATACGGCTTGGCCATCGATGAATACGAAGAGATTTTGATCCCCCGACCGCTTCTCCAAGAGATGCTTAAGGCCAACGATGGCGGTGGAGAACCGCTTGAAGGACACGGAAACCAACATTTGCGAGAACATTTCGTAAAGGCGTTGGAAAACTGGATGCCTTGGCATTTGGATTCGGTCGAATCTGACAAAATCACTGAACATGAATCTGGATGAATACGACACAATCATTGTCGCATTCAGCGGTGGTAAGGACTCAACAGCTTGTTTCCTCCATTTGCTTGAATGCGGCGTTGATCCAGAGAAGATTGAACTGTGGCACCACTTGATTGATGGTGCCCCTGGGTCAGAACCTTTCATGGACTGGCCTGTGACAGAGGAATACTGCGAAAACTTCGCAGAAGCGTACAAGGTGCCTTTGTACTTCTCTTGGAGAGAGGGCGGTTTCAAGCGTGAAATGCTTCGAGACGAACAATCTACAGGAGCGGTGTTTTGGCAAAACCCGGATGGGACTGTTTCCTCTTCTGGAGGCAAAGGGCCCAAGAATACACGCAAGAAGTTCCCGCAGGTCTCAGCAGACTTGCGGGTGCGTTGGTGTAGCGCATATCTCAAAATTGATGTGATGAGCGCTGCAATCAACAATCAAGAGCGATTCAAGGGTCAAAAGACACTTGTCGTGACTGGAGAACGAGCGGAGGAGAGCAAATCTCGTTCCCGCTACAAAACATTCGAAGATCATCGTTGCAACAATGCAAAAAGAACGGTACATCATTGGAGACCGATTCATGGTTGGAACGAAAAACAAGTGTGGGAAATCATTGAACGACACAACATTTGGGTTCACCCTGCCTATTGGATGGGTTGGGGCCGATTGTCGTGCATGACCTGCATCTTTGGAAGTGAGAATCAATGGGCTTCTGCATCCGCATTGTTCCCAGAAATGGTTGAACGGATTGCAGAGTACGAAGACGAATTTGGACTGACAATCCGCAGAGATAGGTCAGTTCGTGAAATGGTCGAGGCAGGTGAGGTGTTTGAGCCAACGCAAGAATACCTCACAGAAGCGACTGGCGCTCAAATGAGCATCCACATGAAAACTGCGCTTAGGGCGCACACATTTTGGGGAGACGCCCTTCGCTGGGAACTACCGCCAGGAGCTTACGGCGAGAATGCCGGACCAAACTGAACATGGACGACAACGATCCACCATGGTTTTGCACCAAGCCCGATTATGAAGGGCGCAACAAAATCAGTTGCACGGTGCTGAAATGGAGCAGAGGGTACACCAGGATTCCTCACGGAATACCCACAGGGCACCCTCTCTGCTCAACAAAAGATGGAGAAGTCATGGAAGGCATTTGGCCACCGGCAGTTCCCAGAAACATCCTCTACAAGATGTTCTGTTGGGATCACGATTGCCATACGCCTGCGGAAAGCCTGAACTTCTGCGTCTTCAGAGACAAAGAAGGAAAAATCGAATCTATTCGATACTCAAACGATAATCAGGAAATGGGCACGGCTTACACCGAAGCAGAAATCCTGATGGGATTTTGGGTCGATGCAGAATACGATGTTGCCAAATTCATTTGTGAATGGATGGGCAAACAATGGGACGCAGACGACGAACACTACATCAAGCGTTGCAAAGAGAAAGGTTTGATGGTTCCAGAAATGAACGGCGGCTACGACCACATGAAAATCGACTTGTGGTACAATAATTCCAATTACGAAACATCTTTTGACGCTTTGAAATGGGTAATCAAGGATGGTAGGGTCTACAAGCCCGAACACATCGATTGGGAGGCTTACCAAAAGGTCACAAAAGAGAGTGGAAGCGATCTTGAATGGTCGAAAAAAGAAGTTCTCGAAAGTGTGAAAACTGAACACCCTGCTGTGCAAGTCGCATGGCAGGGTGATTTTGCGGCCTCGTTGAAAACGGGGTCGCCCATTTTTTTTGGCCCTCATGAAAACGGGGTAGGTTCAAACGGCTGATGCCCTTAGGATGCACATGAACTGGAACGAATTCCGAAAAGCCCACAAAGGATTGTCAAAAACAGAAATGTCTGACCTTTGGAAGAAATACAAAGCAGGGGAGTACGAATACGAAGAGCCCCTTCCCGAAAACATCGACCCAAATCACGGACACGACCTCGACCACATCAAGGAAGTCGAGCAAGAAATCAAGCGTGAGGAAAAAGAGCAGAAATTCCTCAACCGACTTAACAACAAACAACAGCGCTCTCAAGCAGTTCGCTCAATCACACACTACTCATAGATCGTGACTTTCCAGTAATTGCTCAAGGTCATCTCTTGCGATGCGCCATTCTTCAAGCAAAGCAACGAAGTCCTCGTCCTGGAGCATTGTGTCGGCTTGTTGTCGAACAATGGCTCCAATACCGAACTCATCTTCTCCGACCTCTGAGATGAAAGAGGACAACGATTGCGCCTCTCCAGCCCATGTTCTACCAATCTTTTCAAACGAATACTGGTTTACTTGATTCAAAATACCTGCGAGTACTGATTTTTTGTTGATGAGATCCACCGTAGGCACGGAAGCGTACTTTCCTGTAGTCGCTCCACCAGTTGTGCCTCTTCTTTCTGGTTGCCCCGCAACTTGAGCAGAAACGGGAGCATTCAAATCATCTACCAGTCCAAGTGGGGCGGCCTGTAGGAGCACCTGCGTTTGACGCTCATACGCTTGAGCAAGGACACTGGAGTAGTAGACAGGTTCGCCATCAACAATTTCAGTACGCCTTCCTTTGTTGGCTGCTGCACCAGAAACTGAACCAGAACCAGCTCTTGCATTCGTAATCTTGATTCCTGATGTAAGGGTATCAGCAAGCAACAAGTAGTGCTTGTAGAGAACAGGGGAAGAGTTGCCAGCAACAGCGATTGTGTCTCCGTTTCCTTGTGCATTGAACATGTTGTGAGCCAGTTGAGTCCGAGCAGCCTCAATACCGAGTACGAGTTCAACCTGTTTTGCATCGCTTGTCGTTGTCCTGTCGAAATCGATGAAATCGGAAAGTGATGCAGTTTGAAAGTGTCCCTTGAAATTGTTCATTCGACCATCGTTTACATCCTTGTAATTGACAAGGATGTAGAACTCGTCCATGATTGGATCATTGATGAGTCTGCCCCCGTGCATGAAAGCAAGGGGATAATCAGAATTCTGTCCTTGTCTACTTGCTCCTGGATATGAAACAAAACCTACCTCATCAGGATAAACCGTATCAGCCTTCAAAGAACCGATATGCTTCATGATGTCAATGTCTCGGTTGAGGTCTTCAAACTTGTAATCAGCGATTTGGCCGTCATCATTTGTTTCCTCAAAGTCTTCATAGGAAGGTCCAAAATTGAAAGGCACGACAGATGTTTGAACATTGTACCATCCCATCCCACAGTTTGAGCAACAACGAATCTTCCGACCAAGTTCAGCAATCTCAAAGTCGTATCGGTCAGAAGTAGACATGTCAATTTCAATCAAGCCTACTGCCTCATCTTGCAGATCCTCGAGTTCTTCATCTGTCAATGGTGGATTCTTCCTCACATCAGCTTCTTCGAGCAAAGATGCAACAGCAGTAGCGTTGTATTCTGTGGTTGGCCTATCCGTGTCCCATGAATCATCTACGACCTTTCCTGTGCCCTTACGACCAGCCTTGTGAACCAATTTCGCAAGTGTCGAGACTCTGTGACAGTTGTTGCAGAACTCAAGGCGAAGAATGGTTTCCATGAATCCAATCTTGAGTCTGCTCGTAAGGAAAGGGAAAGTGAAAGCGATGCCTTCGTATTCCTTGTCTCCGACTTGAACTGTCTGTTGTTCCAGTTTGGCATTCTTCCAAATCAAATGCAACGGGTTGTCTTCCTTGCCGACTGTACGAAACATACCATCTGATGTCTTGAGTTGTCTACGAAGGATGAGATTCAATTGGTCTATGTTCAATCGTTGAGTTCCATCTTTGATTTCACCATCGTGCTTCAAGTAGATGAAAAATGAATCCGATTTTCCAGCCTCAACTGCGTCCTCAGCAAACAACTGTTGCATCTGCCTGTATGTGTTGATGAGTTCTTGGTATTCCTTGGAGTATTCTTCTCCTGTGTACTTTTTCTCGTCCATGGCATTTGAGATTCTATCATACAATTCCTTGTTGTACATGCGAACATCGTCCAGTTTGACTCCGCTCTTTCTTCGTTTTTGGTAAGAGATTGTCATTCCATCGGTGTTTCTTTCCGGCTCTTCATACTCGATGTCAAAAGCAGTTCCGTGGGGAAAACCACGCATCGCACGCTCCGCCTTCCCTACGGCATCAGAAAGAACCAGTTGTCGATAACCTGGGTGATTCTTGATGACTCCCACATAATCGCCTAACACAGATCGTGTGAGTCCTTCTGCGATTTGCTTCACTGCATTTTCATTGAATCGAGTTTCTGGTGGCAAGGCGACAGCAATTAGGGCGTTCTTGTTTGGGATGTTTCCCACTTCGATGTTCAACAACTGCAGGGCATCTTTCTTTGTCAAAACCCCTGCGTAGTGGAATGTTCGCATACCTCCTTGATAGATTGGTTCGGAGATGGAAGTAGCCGCCATTGGTCCGATAGGAGTCATTGGATCAATCTTGATGTCTCGAAATTGTGCCTGTAAACCGTCGAGAATAGTGAGAATTTGTTTCTCTGTCACAGTACTTGGCTTTCGGTAGTGCCGAGAAACAGGCTCTTTCGAGTAAGGATCTACCGCTCCGAACTTTGTAGCCAAATCAAGAAGCAGTAAATCGTTCACATCGGGGTGCTGGTCCGTGATTGAATCACGGAGGACATTCTGCCATTCCAGGACGAGGTCCTCCGCCATGAAACGCCTAAGCGGTGCAACCGTATCAAAGAAGCGAATGTTCAATCATCGATTGCATTATGTGGGTCTTCGATGAGTTCCTTGTACTTCTTTGCTTTAACAGGTCCACCCGTTGCTTTCACAAAAGTCTGCCATGTGCCCTCCCTGTCGGGGTTCTTCCAAGATTTGTAAGCATCTCGAATATCATCAGGAACCTCAACGATTGCCTCTGCAGGTATGTCGAACTCAGGGGTTAGGATTGCAGGTTCTTCTTCTTCAAGCAATTCAAAAATCTTGTTTTTTGCAGCAAACTCTTCCTCTGTGCTCAGTTCATTTTCATCGGGTCTTGAAGAAATCTCTTGGAAAAGTTCTGGATCACTGTACAAAACATTCGTGTAGGTTGGCTCGTCGCTTTTGATTCTCTCTTCCATTTCATCGAGTTTGCGAATTACAAGTCCAGAAAACTGTTGATTTGCCATCAAGATTGCTTCTGCATTCAAGTGGTGGAGCTGACGGAGATTATCGATGTGTTTTGGTAGCCACGCAGGGTTGGATATTGCTTGCTCATACACGCTCAATCGTGCGTCCATTGCATCCAAGCGTTTGACAATCGCTTCAAGAGCAAGAATCAACTTGTCGTTGTCCACTTCGATTTTTGCTACCTCGGGCTCTGGTTCTTCCACAGGTAAAGCGCCCGGTCTGAACTGAGATGCCCAATCGTCGGTCATGGTGTAAGCACAGGTCTCAGCCGTTTGAATGCGTCGGATTATCGGCTTGACTGAACAAACTGCCGATTCTCGCCAATTTGTCTGCCTTTTCGTTTTGTTCTCGAGGAAGATGGATGAAAGAAATCTGATATTCCTTGAGTTCTGAACGAAGGCGATCAACTTGTAGTTTCAAAGCCTTCATTTGAGGCTTCTTTGTTTTGTAATCGCCGTTGACTTGCCTGATGACAAGTTGCGAATCACTGTAGATGACAAACTCAGTGTTGTCCGCTTGCAACCATGCGCCCTTGCCCAGCCCCTTTTGAGATACTACCAAATCTCTGAACGCTTCTAAAGCAGCGATGACTGCGTGATATTCCGCTTCATTGTTGGTGTTACTGGGGTGTAATGGAACGACAAACTGCTTCCATGGAGCCATTTGTCTGTGCAAATCCCATTCGATGTAAACGCCAGCGCCACTGCCAAATCCGACAAAGTTTGATCCATCACAATACGCCAGAATTCGCACCATCAACATTCACACCTATCAGGCATCAGGCCTTCTCGAACGACTGGTTTACAGCAAGTAGTACACATCATCATTCCTTCTCCCAAGGCCGGCCATTTGACCCCACCAGGCATGTACTTTTCAAACAATTCATTCAACTCTTGTCCGAATTGAATCACATCTCTTCTGCTCAATCTCTCGAAAGGACCTGTTGCGCAAGTAGTTGCAGAAGGGTGCGTGAATGTGTCAGACAGTGGGTTCTTTGCACCCCGGTCTTTGAGCAACCTACGCATTGAAGCCATCCATCGGGAACCCGATGGTTTGATGCTCATTGTGAAAACAGGGTGAACAAGCACAGTTTCCCCGAAACCACGGTTTGCATTGGTAGCCTTTGCTACGGCAGCGGACTTGGTTGGTGCTCGAACATCAAGTTCCCTTTGAGTTTGCCCGTCTACGATATGCCAATCAAATTCATCTCGAGTAATTTCAAGATCGTAAGGAATAGGTGAATCATTCCAACCCCAACCTGTGTATTGCAATACTTCTGTTGGCATAGAAGTCGAAAAGTGCGTTCCTGTTTCATCCTGTGCTACGATGCGGTAGAAGAAGTGGCCTTTGTTGGAGACAAGCCTTGCTTGCTTGATAGTACACTTGGAATTGCCGTTTATCGTTATCGTTTGACCTTTCTGTGGGCCTAATTCTGTTGCTGAATCAAAGAACATCTTGTAGCCCTCATACCGGGTAGGTCTTGAAGCCTTCGTCATTTCTTTCTCCCTCCAAACAAAGAAGCAACGATCATTGTAAATCCTTCTGCAACCTTGCGGACAGTCAGATTGGATTGCTTTGAAGACCAAGTTCCTCGTAAAGCGTAGTTTGCGTAATGCTCACAATTCCTTGTCAAAATGTTGTAGTCGTCTCGATGCAACATTTCCTTTGCCCGTTCCAGTACAGGAATGGGGTCTTCGGGCACTTCAACGACTTCGATGTTCAATCCCTCGGAAAAACGAACATAATCAGTCAAACCAACTCTCGTTCCTGTGTGGCTTCCGTCAGGGGCTTGAACTGCAGGGCTCCACAACCGGTTCAAAAACCGGCTGGACCAAGACCTATCTACCAATTCACCCTCGTAGACCCCTCCAAACTGGTACACCATTTGCAATTGAGAATCAGGATGGTAGTACTCGGAGGCGATTCCGTAGTGGAAGAAATTGCCATTATGGAACCTACGCCTAAGAACCGCTCCTGGCGGGTATGGCATCTCAGCCTCGTCCATGATGGGCGATGTGTATCTGCCTTTTAATCCCAATCGGTGATTGCCAACACATTGTTGCGGAGCTGGAAAACACCGACTGTCTTGTATCGCCTATCTCGAGCCATCAAAGTACGGTTTCCAATCCGTTCAAAGTCCGGATGGCGCAAAACGCCTCCCACAATTCGTGGATCAGCATCATCAGAAAGTGGAAACTCATGCAGCACATCTTCGATGGTGACTTCACCGTTTCGTGAAGCGATAGTGCGGGCAACATCTCTCGCTTGAGTAATCCAAGTTTCTTTTGTTTGAGTCTGTGATTGAGAGGGCAATTCGAGTCTCCTTAATTTGCGCTTGAGTTTTGCCTTACTTTGTTCATCAATGCGGAAACTGTTGGTAATGATCTCCATCACGCTATCCACATCTTTCGAGTTCATGCCATCACTCCATTGGGCTGATTTCGATGATGGTTTCGGGGGGCTCTCCCTGCGCCGCTTGAACTTTCACAACAAGAAGAGAAGCAACTTGCCTATCATCATCCGCCAACAAACCCGAAGCAAGCAAAGCATCAAGGTAATGCTTGGCAATGTTGTCTACATCAGGGCCATTTGATTTCCATTGCGCTTGCAAAGGTTCTCTTTTGCGATGTTTTGATTTTGGACAGGGGAATTTCGCAACAATTCGAACAGCAATGGCACCTTCGATTCTTTCAAAATCTTCGGGAAGTTGGGAAAGCGCCATTGTTTGTATGTGAGCTTTGCTTGATTTCGTATCCGCCTTTTCGTATGCTACAGCAATCCCTCCTCTCCTGGAAAATCTTGGTCTCCCTTGAGCCATAGGTTTGCCCGGTATTTTGATCGTGTACATCATTCCAACTCCCTCAGTACAAACTCAGCCATGAATGTCCACTTCGGCCAATTATGTATCCGTTTCAACCTCGCCAAACCATCCTTAATTTCAATCGGCAAGTCTCTGCAAACAATGTAGCCAAGTTCTTCATTGTCCCATTCGAGTTCAAATGGTTGAATCTTCTCTGAATTCTCATGCACCCAGTATGCCATATCCGCCCAAGAGTTCCAATCCATGTTTCTCTTGACAGCAACCAAGCGCTGTTTGACAGAGTAAGGCAAATCTCGCAAGACGATGTTGCCCGTAATGACTGGAATCAAAACCTTCGGTTCATCCTCGTCCATAATGCGTCCAAGCCTTTGAACCGTTTGAATGCAACTCAACCAATCAGTCTGCTGAGAACAGCATTCGTCTCTTGTTCTTCATCTTCTTCGCCAAGCAAACTTGCAATGAATGGTGTGTCGTTGTCTACTTCTGGTTCGCCTGCCCAATAGTCGTTGAATTCTGGATCTTCAATGACTCCGACTGGACGCATCTCGTAATCTTCCTTGCGAATATGCTTCAAGTACATCCCGACCTTTTCCATGTCAAGCGTTTCAATGAATGCTGAGGCCTTACGGATTTCCAAGGAGATGGCTCTCACATCAATGTCTTCAAGAGAATGAAGCCCTGGTGCAACCTCATCTCGAACATTCTCGAGCAACTGATGCACCCCTGGTATGTTGATTCCCTCAAGTTGATCATGGAAAGTCCTAAGCCTCAATTCTGCAGTGTGCAGAGAGGCGAGAAGCTCCACCATCCGAGTCTCCATGGAGTCAGCCTTCTCTTCAACACGCACCGTGACAACTGAAATGAGAAGATTTGTTCCGATTGTGAAGGCAAGCGCACTTGCAAGAATCAATGTCCATGTCTCAGGCCACACATACGAAACGATTGGTGCTGAAACAACCAAAAGCCCAGTCAAACCAAACAACATGATGCGTATTCTTTTCTCCCTTGCGAGAGTTTTCCTCATGTAGTCGATTGAATCTGTCAATTCAGTCTGCTCTTCTTCCGTTTCCACGGGCTCCTCGTCCCAATCGTAGTAGTCGTCTTCATCTATGGGCACAAGATTTGGCAGACCTTGCACAAAAATCACTCGCCGGTTTCTTGATCGTCAGGGATTCCGTCATTGTCGTCATCATCATCGACATCATCAGGAATACCGTCTCCGTCTGAATCTTTGAGTCCCATCATTTGACCGAGACTTGTGACAGGTTTCACAGCAGCACCAGCAACAGCACTTGCAGCCTTGGCTACATTCCCCTGTTCTTTTGGCTCTGCAACTTTCAGTTCTGGAGCATCTTCATCGTTTTCATGGTCTCGAACCCATTCGGGGATTCCATCTTTCAAAACCAAATGAAGAAGCACCCATTGTTGAGCGATTGTCAATTTTTCATCCAATGCTTTTGCATTGAAGCCTTCTGCTCGAGCATCATGCAACCCCCGCTTGATGAAATTAACCAACCGATTGAGGTCAGGTTCACCTGCTCCAAGATAGCGCTTACATCGGCGCACCCAAGAATCCCGAATTCTGACTCCTTTCGTCAAGAATCCAGGTAGCATCGTTTTTCCAAGTTCGTAATTGTACAGTGTTTCGTCTCCCATTTTCATTCACCTATTGTTTGCCGCAGCGAGTACCCCCTCAATTACCTGCCGATTCTCAGGATTTGAGAGGAATTCAATGTCGTAGGCAATGTTCTTCTTGCCCGGTGGATCACAATCAATGTACGATGTGATGATTTCAATCAGCGAGTCGTAGGTTTCGTTTGCGAAAGCCGTGTACAACTCGTGCTGACCCAAGATGTTGCCCGCCATCTCGACGCTCACAATCCCTTGGTTGATGTTTTGAACGCTGGTTCCGATGAGTCTGAGATTCACGATGATCAACAATTCCATGATTGCTCTCTCAACTTGATGTTGAATTGAAGTAGGGAATCTTGCTTCTGCTCTAACGACTGCTCTTTCGGTTGAGTTCTTGAGGATCTCAATGAAGGTTTCATTGGCTTTCCATTCCTCGGGTAGAGTTGCGTGAATTTGTTGCATGACTGCCCTGCATTTGTCCTCAAAAGAGACTTCTGGCAATTCAACGGGTTGCTCGATTTGTTGTGGTTGCGCGTAGGCAACCTGTTGTGCGACAGGTTCAGTGTATCCGGGGTTGGTTCCAACTGGAGGTTGTCGTGCAGCCATCACAGATTTGAGTCCAGTTGCAATACTTCCTGTGATTTCAGCAAGTTGTCCGGAACTGATGAGTCGGTCAACAATCGACTCTTCGGGCGTAGAGCTTCCTCCTCCACGCATCTGATCCAACGCAAAACCAATCAATGTCTCATCTGTAGTTGAACGACCACCGCCGTTCCGCATGCTGTCAATCACAAGACCCATCATCTGCGTATTGTTTGCGTTCATCGCATTCATCATCATCGCTTGGTCTTGTCTTGAACGCTCGGAGTTTCTTTCAGATGCCTCCAGCATTTTCAGTAGGACAAGGCTATCAGTGTCGCTCTTTCCAGAATTTCCTTGAGAACGAATCAATTCCGTCATCAAAGTAGCCAACATTGCTTGACTGTTGTCTACTGGCACTGGCGCAACCATTCCGCCGTGAGTCGGAACGCCTTGATTTTGTGACAATTGGTACTGGTGCCTTGCATTGTTCAATGCAGCGACTTCTTGGTAATGCGTGGTAGCGTCTCGAATCATTGTTGAACCGCCAGTTGGTTCTACTGGCGTCATTTCAAATTGAGTTGGTTGGGGGGCTTGTATTGCAGGCGCAGCGGAAGCGGTCCTCCCCGATTTGTCAGATGGCGGTCTGTTTCCGTGATCCAACCAAGATTGGAATGAATCTCTGATTGTTTGAACGGGCACTCCCATTTTTTGAGCAACTTCTTCGTACTTGAGTTCTCCTTGAGCATCATAGAAGATTGGTTTACCGATAAGGTCGGTTCTTCCTTCGTATGCTCCGCCTCGAGCAGTTTCAATCAATTCGGGCGTCCAGGTTGCTGTAAACACGATGTTTAGTTCTCTCTTCAAATCTTCTTGGTTCATTGGTTCACTCATGGTCGATTCCTCCTTGTCCGGAAATCATGTCATCAACTACTCCTCGCAAGCGTGCGAAACCCGCATCAAGGAGAGTTTGTCGAATGTCTTGGCTTTGCGGTCTACCAATAGGCTCTGCAGGTAGCAAACCGTCGCCTTTGATGTTGCAGCGTTGCTTGATTATCCTCAATTCATTCAGGTCGTTGCTTACGCTATCAATCAAGTGCATGTACTGAAAGGGATTGTCCATCATCAAACTGAGATTACGAATCATTCTTGAACCAAGTTGTCTGATTTCTTCCAAATCAGTCTGAGTCATCGATTCAACTTCATCACGCATACGGATTTTCACCATCCTTGGTTTCTGACTCTGCCTCTTGTGGTTCCATTGATTCAGAAATGAAGGTTGCAAGCTCCTCAAGTTCATATCCAAACTCTTCAAGAATCTCTTTGACCTTCTCCGAGTCATCGTAGTACATTGCAAGAGCACGACCCTTCGCATAATGCCCCGAGCCGGCATCTGTGTATGTGATGCTGGCGACAGCATGATGCATGACTTGGATCACTTTGTCATCGTCGAGCAAAATGAATCCATCGTCGCTTGGAATTAAATCGACTCCATTGTAAACTGAACCATCCATCATCTTGACTTCACTTGCCTTGAGCATGATACCCCCAATGCTCTCAGCCGTTTGAAGGTGGCGACAATTCTGCAATGGTTGTTTCAACCATCAATGGTTCATTTTACGCACCATGTTGCATGTAATTTTCCATATCCATTGATGGATTCGCAGAAAAAACATACAAGATGCGACACAATGGTTTGAGGAACCTTTGTTTACTCGATGCAATGGTCTGTACAAAAACACCCCCCCCTTGATTTCCAATGGAGAAATCCACGTTGGAGTGAACAACCATCAATGGTTCATGCGGGTTTTCGTTTTGCAACAAGGCAATTTTCCTTGTCTGAACGAGCGAAGGCTTCATAATCCAGCCGTATCACACCCACAATTCCCCGGAGGTTGTTGCATGGAAAACGCGAGGAATGCAACAGACGATGCAACAAGGTGGGGGGTATTCGCAAAGCGTTCCCAGAAGGTATGGGCAGTCTACGAACTTCTCATTCACAAGAACCAAATCGCATCAAGGATTGCTGAAATTCTCGAACTAAACCGCTCAACGGTAAGTCGCCATATCAAGAGGCTTGAAGAGGGGCAGTACATCGTTGATGCTCCAAGACTCGCAGACCATATGAAGCGTATAGCCTCAACAAGCAAACGGTCTGTCACGGGTTTTTCTAAAGCATACATCAGAGGGCCAAGATCTGCAGAAGCCGACCTTCGTTTAGCGGAAGCAAAGTCCCAAGTGGGGGTGCGTGCGGGTGCCGGCTCCGACCCAGCACCAGCCACAGCCAACCCGCTGCCAGGAGGGAACACTGCTATGATCGACATACACAGAATCGATTTCAACCTCGCAGCAGACCAAAACGCACGGAACAAAGGCTTACCTCGCCACGAGAAGCCCCTCGAACAGTGGCTTGAGGACGGCATAGAAATCAGCGGTTTGACAAGAGGTTGGGCGCACTGGAAATGCCCTCCAGTCACGACAAGCATTGGAGATTGGAACATCTACCTCCGAAGAAGGGGAGAACGAACCGAAGATGGTATCGTTTGGGGGGAATTCTGCCTCCCTAATCCAGTCCGCATCACTTTACCGAACAGATGGTGGGTCACAGTTGAAGAGGCGATGGATCAAGAAAAGATTGAATCTCAACTGTCCGAGGCGATATGGGAAGTTCGAAACGAGGTGATGAAGCGATACGACTTCGTTCTTGGCTTCCCGAGGTCAAAAACAAGTCAAATGTATGAAGCCGGAGCTTTACGCATTGATCCAAAATTGGCTCAAGAAGTCAGAGATGCGAGAACACATTCAGGGAAAGGTATGCTTGATGTTGCTGATGGCATCACTGCTGATGGAAGCCACGGGCTACTTCCAGAAGGAATTGTTCACCTGGACTGCGAAACTCCTCAGCAAGCCGCAATGCAAGCAAATCCTGTGGCGGCACTTGACTTCTTGATGAAGGAATCAATGGCGCAAATGGAGCAAATGCGCAAGGTTGCCGACGAAACCGTAGTCACTATCGAGGAACAGGCTGTAAAATCCAGTGATTCAATCGTCGGGCAATTTGAAACGATCATGCAGAACATGACTGAGCGCATGATGAATACCTTCGAAGAACGCTTCAACGAATACATGCGAGTCTTCATGGAGGCACAGACTCAGCGTGCCCAGCGCATCATGGAAAATTTCGAGAGACGCTTGAACGGAATGCAACCAAACAACCCCGAATCACAAACACTTCTCACAGATTTTGGTGGAGATGAAGACGCCACAGTTTGAGTGTTCCACCGGAACGGTGAAACGGGTTCATTTCAAGACATCGACACCTATCGGCATGGCATGGGCGGTGGAAACTCGGCAATTAACGGAGGTGGACACGCCTTTTCTGGTCCGTTCAAAGGAGCAAGATGGGGCGTATCAGCCGATTATTCTCGCCCGTCTTCCGGTGGTGTAGATCAACAATTGAGATACACCTTCGATTCCAACGCCCCTGACTCAGAAGCTTTCGTTGCGACTATCAAAATCCTTCAAGAAATGGCAAGTAAATATGTGGCTCATCCAGAGGTAGTACAATTTACACGAAGGCTTTTCAACGCAAAGCGAGTAAGGAATCACGATGAACTGGGAGAAATCCAAGCATTAATTCAGTACTTCCAAGGTTCTTTCACAACGAATACCCCAGACAATGAGTTGGGTATGCCTCTGTTGTTTGGAGATCGTGGTGCGTACAGATACCAAAAGGACCCATACGGGCACGAACTTTTCCAAAGCCCCCCGAAAGTGCTGCGAGACATTCAATCAGGAGAATCAGGCGCAGACTGTGATGACATCGCAGCAGCAGCAGCATGTTGTCTTGCTGCAGCGGGATACCCTGCAATGCTCATGATCGTTGATGCAGACGCAGGTAATCCTGGACAATACAACCATGTCATGTTGGCGACCAGAACTCTACAACCGAATCCTCTTTTCGGAAGTGATTGGTTCCCAGTTGAACTGATTCACCCATTTGCAGCAGGTCAGTCTGTGAAAATAACACGATACATTCCATTGATTGTCGAAGAATACGACAGAGATCCCAAAACAAAAAGTTTGATTCCAGCAAGATTTAGGTGAAAAAATGTACAGACCATCGAAAGACGACATCGTAAGGCCAAAAGGTGGTCTTGGAGGACTCAGTCATGTAGACCGAAAGAATCCTACGCCAAGGCCAGCTCCAAGAGAACTCATCAACGGAGTTGGAAACAAACCACCAATCAATTTGTCCAACAGCCCTTATGCACAAGAAAACAATTCACCACCAAACTTCCAAACGCCGATTTTGAACAGAGCGCCTGCACCGCCCGTTCCACAATTGGGGGAAACTTTGCCTCCAGTGTCCAAAGAAATGGGAAATACTCGGGCGTTCCCTTGGAAGAGAGCATTATTCGTCTCTGTTTTGGGTGCAATCACCTATGGAGGGTACGCTTACACACGCAACCGCTCACTTGAGGAATTTGAAGCCGATGTGGCGGAGGATGATGACTGATGAGCGCACTACCATCATGGCTTCCTGTTTGGGCAATCCCAGGCATGCTGGCGTGGTGGCTTGGCGTTTCATACGCAGAAATTGAAAACGGGAGGAAATGAAATGAGCATGTTCGGAAACAACATTTGGGCGACGGGTGAAATGAATGCCTCAAACTTCGCCCTAAACGGAGAAGTGAACGAAGCAAGAAAAGCAAACCGTTCTACAGGAAAAACGACAACCGACGCCATGATTGGAGCGCCTTTGGCGAATTTCAGCCCATCCTATCCCTCTGCAAACCTTGGTGTTTCATACATGAGCACATCAAACACACACAAAGCACTTGGCGCTTTGATTCCGATTGGCATTGGAAGCCTCATTTACACCAGCACAGGCGTGAAGAATTCACCACTTGCAACATTTGCACTGATGTCAGCATCGGTTCTGAGCATTATTCCCACGACGAAAGCGATTGCCAAAAACAGGACGGTGAATGAATGAAAAAAGTCGATGAAGCAACCGGCATGATCATCGAAGTGCCAAACACAACTGCAATTCGTTCGAAATTCCCTTATCCTGGGTTCTGGGCAGCGGTTTACCCAAACTTGTCGTCTGCTATCCGACAACACGCACTACCATCATCCAACAGAAGCGAAATCGATTCTGCTCTAAAAATGCTCATAGAGATGATGAATGGTGAACAAGCAGTGATTTTGACAGAAAGGGTGTACTACATTGGCGAGGTTATGGATCTCAACTACAGCCTCCCAATCGAGGGCAGAGCCGGAAACGGTTTGGGGTACATTCGAGCAAGTGCAGACGGTGGTCGAATGGCGGTAGCAGCAAAACTGTTCGAAGCACCCATCAAAGCGATTTTGGCTCAATCAATGGGCAAGACTGCCTCTGAGCAATCTTTGACATCGTTGATGAATGAAAGGAACTCATACAAAGCAGAACTTGAAAGACTGACGATTCAGTTAAGAGAGTTGGAAAAAGGCGCAAGCTCTCGAGACGCACTTCACGCTATGTCGATTCAAATTCAAGAGATGTCAAACAGAAGCGTGCATTGTGCAAATGCAATCGCTACTCGTGAGCAACAAATCGCTGAAATCTCTTTACTGAGACAAGAATACGACCGTGTGAAAAAACAACACGATCAAGACGCTTCGGAAATCAACAACCTGAGAAGGTCGATTGCAAATGCAAACTCAAATGAAATGAGAGCAGCAGCACAAGCCAGTCTTGCCCCAGTACAGCAAAGATATGAAAACTCAGGCATGTGGCTCCAAAGAACTGCGCTTGCATCAGACAATGGGGTTTTGAAGGACCTACAACGACTACAAAACAGCCAAAAGCGAGAACTTGCTCAATTGGAAAACGACATCGTGAAGGAACAACAGGTATTCAACAATGCTTCCTCTCACTACTCGAACGCAGTTTCTCAAGGCCAACAAGTTTGGCTCAGAATGCAAGAGGTGTCGAACCATCTGCAATCAATGGAATCCAACCTTGCGAATGCACAATCAGCAATCAATACATTCACCGAACTTGAAACATCGAAATTGACTCGTATTTGGGTTGCACACCTTGCCGATTGCCGACTTGAGGTTGAAGCCCTGCTGTTCAAAGCCAAAGCAAACGAAATGGGCGCGATTCAAGGCTCTCCGACACCAAGACTTGCTGAAAACTTTGTCAATCAAGGATTGCTAAATGATCACAAGGATTTCATGACAGCATTGGTTGACATTGAAGAATTCATCACGGATGAAGAATACGACCTTCTCGAAGAAATTGGAAGACTCGGCCTATCCATGGCGTATGTCCCCGGTGATGCAAGAATCCTTGGATTGAAAGAATTCAGGAAGAGTCAAAGAATCGTTGCATACAGAAACCTGATTGAAGAAATTCTATCTCAAGGTCAAAAGATGGACGATGAAACAAGAATCGCCACCTTCAACGCAGGGTTCGCACAGTTTGTGTTCGAAAATGATTCTGACCTTGCAGAAGTCAAAGAACTGATTCGACACCTAACTGATTCCAGATTAGGCTACAAGTATGGGGAGGGATTGTGATGAGAAGATCGCTTACATTGACAAAAAGAGAACAAAGACAGGTAGAAAAACAATTGAAAAAACTTGACGCAGCCTACCAAGCAGGGCGCGTGAACGAAATGATCTACAAACACAAGCGTGCTCAATTGATTTCTAACCTATCAAGGCCAAAGGCAGCGATTACTCCAATTGAAGCAAACCAACAAGGATTCTTCCAAACACGAAGAAACATGGAATTCGGACCTGTTCCTGTTGGGTATTGGGACAAAAGCCCTCTAAACTCCCCTGCAAGAAGACAAGTGAGCGACAACAAAGTCCGTGCATCCCTGCTCTCCATTCACAACAACGAATGGTGGAACGATGGATTCCAAGAATCATTGCGCAATGCTGCACAAGCAACGAATCCAGTTGCGGTTGAGCAAAACAAAGCCGCCCAGGAGGCATCGTACTTCCAGCAAACGATCATGCAAGCGAACAGTCTCGCCGGTAGCATCTCAGCCGACACTTTCCAATCAACTGAGATTTGGAATGAAATTCAATCCTCAGCACCAGTGATGAAAGCACTTCAACGATTGTCAAACAGCGTGGAATACACCGTGCAAAGAATGAGAACGATGGGAGTTCCAGAAAGCGTTGCTCGAGATGCAATCCGCAAGGCAGCCATTGCTGCAGGCAACACAATGACAGGCGCTGGCTATGACAAGGAGCGAGCAGCAACAATTACAGCAATGGTTGTTCGTGGAGAACTGTCAATCACCGGTGCATCCAACCAAGTTGCAAACGACATTCAACAAGCAAATGAAGCCGTCGCCGCATTGAACACCAATACAGCAAACACCCCCTCAGCAATGTGGAGAAACGACTACAACATTCACGCTATTGGACCATCGGGCGGGGGCGTGTCATTGAAACAGCTCCAACAAATGAGGAACGACTTGAACAACGAACTGTCTCTTGAGAATGATCCTGTGGCGAGAAACCAATTGGTCGCTGCCCTAAACAACCTTGAAAGCGAAATCAACATGAGGCGTGCGGGAATCTCACAAGTTTCGAATGCCATGGGTCCATTGCCTCCTGGCGTTGCCCCGATTGCTACGCAAGGGAACGGCTACAACCCTCTCAACAATTTCAGAGCAAATCAATCAACGATGCAAGACACAGTTGCAGCCTTGACAAGAGGCGGGCCTGACCTTTGGAACATCGTAAACGACATCGTGACAATTCAAGGAAACATGTACTTCGATTACATGGCGGGTGAACCAATCGTGATCAACGAAAACGGAGAAGTGTCGAACTTCACCAACATGGCGGACGAATCAACAATCTTCCCGAAGGGCGACTTCACCGTGTACTCTTCAGGTAAAGCAAGCATCAAACAACTTGAGATTGTCTTGAGCGGAATTGCAAACGCACTGAACTCGCCTCACATTCCAGAAAACGAAAAGGGATACCTTCGATACTTGAAGAACATCATCTCTACTCATGTGGAACGGTTGCGAGTCGCAGCAGCAATCAACCAAGCAATGCCCAACGATCCTTTGAACAACATCGTAAACCTGCCTGTAAATGGGGGTGAAGGCTTGCCCGAAATCATTCAAAACAATGCGAACAACTTGCCTCCAACAGTCCAAAACCAAAGCCAAAACCCTGCGGCTCAACACTTGGTTCAACAAAACAACGCAACCGTTCAACAGGCAACCCAAGGTCCGGCAAACAACCTGCCAACGAGCCAAATGGGGTTAAACAACCCCGTCATCCCAAACAATACGGTAGGCACACCTGTTAAACAACCGGTGAACCTCAACCCCGTCATCCCAAACAATACGATAGTAGGTGGCAGAATCGAGCCTGTCGCTCAGAACAACCCGCCACCAATGGCAAACCTTCCGACCATCAACATGGGAATGCCCAACCTTCCGCCTATGGGTCACAAACATTACATGGCGGTTGGGAATCCACCTAACGCAATTGAGCAACTTGCACAACACAGATACACGCAACAAATGCACAGGAATATCCACGCAAAAGGCTACACAAACAACATCCCAACGCTACCCTCTTCCACAAACGGGCAAAAACAACTCAACCAAACGAAACAAAATCAAAAAGCAGTTGCAGTGAAGAACGATCCAGTATTTCATTACCAGCCGAAATCACTTGTGAATCTTGGACCAAGAAAAATGCCGTCAATCTTTACTGCCGGCGTCGGTGGTTCAACTTCAACAACGACTTCCTCTCGTTCTCACGGAGGAGCAAGGTTCGTGAACGGCTTAGATCCAAGAAACAACCACAGAAGCTGGTGATACGATGCCATCAATGGGACACAGAGAATTCATGGGAGGTTTGTTGGGTTCAACCAACAAGCCCCCTACCCTTGTGAAATCACAAGGGAATCTCTCCTTGCTGTCCTACATTGACCGACAGGGCACAAAATACGCCATCATCAGTGATTATGGCGAACCTACAATGGAAAAGGTGTATCCAACCGAAGCAAGACCTTCAAAAGACGGTTCTGATTTTAGTCGAGACTCGATGGAAGTGTTTGCTGAGTTTGACCGTCTTGTTGCAGTTTACGGTGGAGTTGTGACAGATGAAAGCGGAATCCAAACAAAAGCAGGTTCGCACGACGAACTGGACGAGATGCTACTTGCTTCTGCTGAACTACCTGAGGACATCACAATTGAACTTCAAAGGCGGGGAACGACGCCAAGCGGTAGTCCTAAGAAAACGCTTGACCTCAAATACAACACAGGAATTGTGACAAGAATCCTTGGTGCAAGAACCGACGCCCTAAGGCTTGCTCGAATCCATTACGAATCCTACTCCAAAGAGGAAAGATTGGCTGCACTGCGACATTTGAGAGACAGAGTCGCAGCCAAATACCTCGCAGCCGAATTGATTTCGTCCATGATCATGACGGACAGAGTGAAGCGCAATGCATACATGGCCGCAATCCAAAGACCAAACCCGCCTTCAATTCCTCTTTCTGAGTACCTTGAATCACAACCAACTGTAGCAGCAGTTCCCCTTGTTGCATTCAAAGTAAGGTTCGTAGATCAGCATGGAAATGAAATCCAAGGTTTGCCATACGAGGCGTCTGTGCGGGGCGTTTTGAACTTTGCAGAAGCGTTCCAAAGAACAGAGGGTGGAGCAAAGCCAGGAAACTTTTCGTCGGGAACAATGCTGACCGAAGTCGGGATGGCCGGCATGCAAAGCAACGATACAAAGAATGGCGCACTTGTTGAGAATTGGTCGGGTCGTTCTCTTGATCCAAACAGCGAATACCACATTCTGTATCCTTACAGGGTTCGCTCGAAAGGCGGAACTCCAAGAGGGACAGTCAAAATCTCAATCACGACGCCAAGAAACACCTCATCTACTGCTGATTGGGGCAACGACCGGTTGATGGTCTACAACTCTGTATCGGATGCCTCGGAGCAAAGAGGAAACGAAACAACTCGCGCCTCACCAAAGATGCTACTGTATTCTCACAACTTCAAATTCACTGATGGCGGAGAACCAGAACGCATGACGATTACGGTTCCAGTGTATGTGGAGCCTTTGCCTATGCACTTGGTCGAAAGCCCTGCGGGTAGTGGGAACATTGTGTCTGTGTGGTCTGTTGCAGATGACGCAGGTGCGATTCCAAATCACCAAAAATGCACCGTGAACTTCTTGGTTCTAAGGCCAAAGGCTTCTACGAAATGGGAGGAGGCAGACAAAAACCTTCCAGACACCCGAACCGGGTATGATGACAAGTTCCTCCAATACGAAGAGTTCACCAGTCCCAAAGGAAGGGAAGCATATCGTGAAGCTGAGAAAGAAGCATCCCCCGTCCGAGGTATCCGATTTGTCCTTTTACCCGATGCAAACAACACTTGGCAGTCCGCTAAAACGCCAATTTACATGCAACCGGATGGTTTCGGACAAATGAGTGCAGAAGTTGTACCAGGGCGGTACAAACTGAAAATGCTGGTTGAGTTAAACGCTGACGGAACGACAGGATTGCGAATTGTTCCTTCTTCGAGAGATTCTGAATTCTCGATGGCTACCCGATACGATCAGTTAGATCCTACGGTACAAGCGGCAGTACAAACCAAGTATGCCGATAGAGAACTGAAAAGGTGGACTCGCTTTGTTCCAGAAACAATCGAATTGGGCACTTTGGAATGCCCTGCTGCATTCTACTACAGAAAAACCACAGAGGAAGACACAACTCCCGTTGGCATCGTAGGAGTAAAATTGCTGAAATCCGGTTCGATTCAAGATGCAGGGTCATCTCGATTCAGAAATTTTGAGTTGAAGACCAAGGTGCCTCCGCTACCTCCCGGCCAAGAACCAGAACAAGGCTCGATTTACGAGATGCTGGGTGTTCAATTCCCTGCAATTGATGACGGTTGGCCGGGTGAAACTACAGATTCGGATGAAAGAATCTTCGACAGTACAACTGTACTACTCTCTCCCGATTCCCCCATTGACCTGTCAATGCTGTCTGCATACGAGCAGAGATACGAAGCAGAAAGAGACGGTGGAGGGGCTTCAACTTCTCCACGGCTCAGAGTACCTGCAGTTGGCACGAGAATTGCTTTCATGGGGTATTGGATCGAACATGCATGGTTTGATGCCGCAGTAGGTCCAGAATTGGTAAACAAAGAAATGGCGTTCACCGGTGGCGTTCACAAGTACAACATGGGCAAGTTGGAAACTCCGTTTTACGAAGAGGGCGTTCTCCGAGCATTGTGCTATTACCCCCAGCAAGGAGTCATGCGTCGTAAACTCATAGTGCCAGGGCAGCAACCAATCGCTTCAGATTTTGTTGTTTCTTCGATAACAACATATCCGAGATACAACCAAAATCAAGCATCATACGACAGGGTTTTCCACTTTGAAGTAGAACCGGGTCCTGAGGGCGCAATCCTTTCTGGACGATGGTGCCCTCTTGAAGAAATTGGAAGCGGAAGTCTTGAGTCCATACCTGGGCAAGAAGGAATTGTCGAGGCTATCTTCGAAATGATTCTGGAGACAATCCGAAAGGGCGGAGCACCATTGCGCCATTTCCCCGGAACAACCTTTGCACTACCGAAATGGAATCAATTTTGGTCTACGACATCGGACGGCTGGATTTTCGGAGGCAATCCGCCTTCCGGCCAACCGGGAGATTACTCAATCGACCCTAACGATGGTGGGATTACTGCAGGTGGAGGTCTAACCGACATGATCAACCGACCAGTGTATGCAGCAAGCAATACTCAGTCCCAAGGAAACCCGTTGCTTGTCACAGTTGGAGGTGAGCCGGCCCAAACCCAATCAGCGACAGTGACACAACCAAGTTTTGCTTCGGGAGGTCCAGACAGTTTTGCCGTTGCCGGGTTGGGGAACACACAAGTATCATTCGAAAACGAAAAGGCATCAATGGCAGAAATCCTACATGCACCCCAACCATCATACAATGACGACCATGATGAAGAGTTTGGATTCATAGGAGGTGCTTGATTGACACGCAGAAGGGTAAGAATTGGTGCAAGAGACACCTTCCTCAAAAAAGCAGAAGGCATCATGTTCACAGGACGCAAAACCTTCTCAACAAAAGCAACATTCACAGGAACGCTCATTTTGGGCGCAATCAGCACAATCGGAGCGGTGACGAGCATTTTCACACCAAACTTGGTCGGTCAGCAACAAGGTTTGGATCAGTACTTGACTGGAGCTTTCGCAACTTTGGCGGCTTACGGAATGTACTCAGCAGCAGACAAGATGGCCGAAAATTGGTGGGTACAGGAGAAGTGATTTGAGATGAGCATGCGAAGACCAATGAGCGGAGTGACCTTATCCTCTGAATATGCTACGGCACTTCGAGACTGGAGAAGAGAGCGAGAGCGAAGGTCTGATTCCATCAAACAAGCCCGAGAAGAGGGAATGAATGAAACAGACATCATGGCAGACCCAAACCTGCCTTCTCCCCGAGGCTGGTGGGAATACGCAGTAGACCCCCGTGGCGATGGTGCTCCTACAAGTGAGAACTCCAATGCACCAGGAAAACTTGACCGTCAGTCAAACCTCAACACCGATTCATTGGTGCTCACCGATTGGTGGGACGACCAAGAGCCGGGAATGGATACACGAGCAATCCTCTCCTATCAGCAAATGCTGAAATCAGAAATCGACAATGTTGGCGACTGGTTCGGCTACTACCTTGACGAAGCATGGACTCCAGACATCTATGTTCGTACAAGCATGGCCGATTATGTCCCAAACATGTTCAACATTTTCATGGACGACGATGGTGATCGTCTTGACCCATCGAAAACAGAGGGCTTCTTCAAGAGAACAGGACAAACGCTCGGACAAGGAATCGTTGGATACGGAATCGTTGGTGGTCTGTTCTATGTGGGCGTGACTCGCTTCATGCCAAAAGCGACCGATGGTATCATGGAAATCGTTGAGAAAGTCGTAGGTGGAACCTTCGAGACAATCTTCAACATTCGTGAAGAGTTCGTCAAATCCAACAAGAGAGTAAAGGAAGCCAAGGAAGCAATCACAGGCGACTGAGGTGAGAACTTGAGTGCATCGCCTCCGCCGTTCAACCTGCCTCCACCATTCAATGTGGTGCAAACAGGGTACGAACTGATTCGTGATGATCTCTACCCTGCGCTCGAGACAGGCGTGGACACAGCAAGAGATGCGCTACAAACAGTCGAGGACACAGCAATTGAACCTACGGTGGACATGATTCTTGGAGTACCATCAAAGATTGCAAGCCTCATCGGAGATTTCGGAATTGAGGTTGCGGGCTACGAGGTAGACGCATACGATGTACTCAGTGGAGATTTTGACGACGAGGAAACTACAACAGAAACAATTGAAGGATTCCTTGGATTTGACAGAAGGCACAATGAAGTCGACATCGTTGAGGGTGGCAACATTCCAGAACAGGTGACTCTCAACCCCTTCGCCAACGATCCAGCATTCAAACAAAGGTCGCTATGGAACATGCTTGGCGAGGACGGTGTGCAACTGACTTCTGGATACACCGAACTGAACGGAAATGAATCCGCCATCTTTGCACCATTCTCAACCTACTTTCCGACATCAATGTGGCCTTACACAGCTCCTGATGGCGGTAGATACACCGTACACAATCTCGCTAACGAGCCCATAGAAAGTGACTTCTTGGGAACAAAGCCGATTGTTGAAATCTTGATGGGCAGAAAACTGGACAAAGTCGGTGCTTTACCTGCCTTCTCTGTATGGGGCGATATTGCGTTAGGAGCACCACCCGTTGCAGGGTGGTTGGCGCTTGGTGTACTTGGCTTCTTCACGGCAGAATTTTGGCTACCTCCAATCCTCCTTGCCACAGGGCAAACAGTGGCTTACACCGGCATTGGGACTGGTGAAATCTTCTTCGAAGTCGCCAAGTCTCTGAAAACCAATTGATGCGTTCCAATGGAACGGTGAAACGGGTTCATTTCAAGACGGGAAGACCTATCGGGAGTGCATGGGCGGAGAGGAGCTTGCAAAAAGCAAGGATGCGGAGGTCCGACAACTTGCACAAAAGTACGGTTTAGAGAGGTATCTCGGCACTGAAAAATTGGCAGTTGTGACTGCTTTGGTAAAGACTTGGGCAGACGGTGCAGATGACGATGATCCTTTGACGCGCTCGACACAATGGTTGGAGACCAAATCTGAAATTGAAGACATAATGGCTGTCACTGCTTTGGACAACAACAGCAAAGAAACGATGTACTTGCTTGGTTCAACTGCTACAGGTCAAGTCTCCTTCGAAGAAGTGAGGACGGCATACACAGACGGCTACAACACATTGATGCAACAGTACGCCAACACCCTCTCTCGGTTGAACACAAGAGAAATGACCGACCTTGAAAGGCTGAGAGACAGATTCTTTGTCGCTATGCCTATGTTCGGCACCATTGATGAAAAGAACATGGTTGCAGTTGAAGCGAAGAATTCACTTCAACAAATTGAAGCCTACTTGGTTGGCAAACAATCCAACATGCAAGTCTTTGATGCGAAGGCAGCGTTGGGAGAAAGAGAAACGACAAGAAGCCTCATTCTCACACAAGCAGAGGCTGGATTCAGAGATGGATCATTGACTCCAATGGATTACCAACAGGTGCAAGACCTCATCGGAAGAAGCAAATCGCTTTTCCAAGGGCAAGTGAAAGCACTTAGGCAATACGGAAACAGCCCAGAAGCGTTGTTTAGTGAAATGGATCGTGTTCTTTCAAGGGCGAACGACATTCTTGGTCGACAAGAATCAAGGTATGCACTTGCAGGGTCTTTCGTGACGACTCCACAAATGCAAGCCTTGAGGGCGACCCGAGCAAGAGTTGGAACTACCGGAGACGGTCTACGAGCAGTTGCACCATCGAACTTGATTTACCAAGCAACGCCACAGATTGAGGGTCAAAGCGTTCCTAACGGTCCAGGGAGTTATCCTCCTTGGACTGGACTGGCGAACCAGTTTGGGCCGCCTCCAGAACCGACAGTCGTCTTCAACAAGAACGCTAACCACATGAAATTCATCAATCCGGCTGATGTGTACAGGAATGAACCAATGGAGTCTCGCTTCTCGGCTTATCACAAATCAAGACCTGTCATGGCGACACCTCCAAAGTTCCATCCAGGCATGGCGGGAGTTTCCCCTGCAGTGGCGGCAAAGAATGGAACAATGGGCACTACGCTTGGTGCTGCAGCAGACAGCGTAATCAGCCGACCAGTGCAAATCGCTATGGTTTTTGGAGTTGCATTGGGTCTCCCTGCGGTAATCCGAGCAATGAAGTCGGGGAAGAAAACATCGGATTCAAGTCGTATTCAAGACATTTTGAACCGTGGCTCACCGATGTGATTGAGGGGTACAGATGATCAAGAGCAATCCGTACAACGACCCTTCTTCGAGGTATCCAAGAATCGAAGACATGGTTGATGTCATCAACAAGATGACTGTGACACAAATGCGGGATGCAACAGAAATCAACAAGATTCCTCTTCACGCACGCCAATCACTGATGGTTTTCCTTCGAGATTGGAGACTCGAAGACCCTTCTCACGAGAGATTCATGAAATTCATTCCAGAAGGTTTCCCGCAACAGGAAGCTCTGATGATGGCAGACCTACTTTCCTTTGCTATGGTTGAGGGCGAAGAAAGGAAAAAGACAGGCAAAGACCGCTACATCGTTTGGAAGCGATGGCAAGATGAACTTCAACCGTTCTACAAGAAGTTGCCAAAAGACTTGAGCATCACAGACTTGGTCGGACTACACTGCACGCTCCTCAACATGCTTCCTCAGAAGAACTACTCTCAATATACCATCACACAACTCTTTGCCGAAGATGAAACAATGCTCTCGTCCTTGGTGGGAGAGAAAATCAAGATCAGTCCTCTTGAGTTCGAAGCACTGACGATGCTGACAAGAATGGTAGAGAAAGGTGCAATCGACCAGTTCAAACTGGCGATGACAAAAGGCTCCACAGGCTCGCTCATCGATATGGCAAGAAGAAAAGGTGTCGACATTGGTTCCATGGTTCTTGACGCATTCAAGATCGCTCAACAAGCAGCACAATACTTCCAAACTGGCGATTTCAAAATGGCTGTCGACAAAATGGATATGTTGTACAGCAACTACGAGGTAGGTGCAAACTCATTTGCAGAAGGATTGAACCAAATGTTCGTTGCAACGATGTGCGCCATCAACAATCAAACCAAAGACAAAATCAGCCTCAAAGGCGTGAGTTCCCCTGTACTTATGTCGTTAGACTTATCATTTGCACCGCAAGGTTTCCCCGAACCCTATCTTAAATTCTCGCCAGAACCCGTCAAAGTTTCAGATAGGGTTCGTGATGCAGCCTCCACAAGAGCAAAAAAAGCCGATACCAGCAAAAATAAGGATAAAGGAATGTACACAGATCCATCAGCCAATGCTGGAGTGTCAGGTACATACGGATTGAGGGCAATGTCGGTGCAAAACTCGGGTGCCAACAGCGGTGCGCCGGTAATGACAACAGACTGGTACGCTTTGTTTGCAGCGTTCGTGGCGGCGGAAGGGAAATTCGATGACGGGAATCAATACAAGAAGATTTTTGGAAATGATGGAAAGCAACGCCCCATCTTGCGCTTTGTAATTCACGGTTTCTTGGAAGAAGGCCTGACTGACCTGTTGCCAAAGGGGCTCCTAACAGTTGCAATCCAAGACATGGACCAAGGCAAGAAGAAAGCCCAGGAAGCAGCATACGGGTATGGACAGGCGCACATTCCTAAAATCGAAGTTGACCTTGTGTTCCAAGACTTTGACCCAGAAGGAGCGAAAGAATTCAGAAAGACGATTCCAACAATTCGTGAAATCGTTTCGGCAGAAGAAGACAGCGATCTCCAATCAACATTCGAAGATCTCGATGTTGGGGTTGATGCTCGCAGAAGAGGGAGAAAGAAGTCGTCCAAAAAGCGTGTGACTCAAGGGCAACTCATTGCCATTGACTTGACTCCCTCGACACATGTGCGTCTGTCCAAGGCTGTGGATCGTGCAGACTACTTCAAGCAACTCAACAAAGAAGACAGCGACTTCAAGATGCTGTGGAACAAGTACGGTCGTGGGAACAAACCAATCCGTAGAAAGGGCAAATGGTTCTGGAGGGGCAAAGAATACGCCTCGGAGGATTCGGTCAAAAAAGCCATCGCAAAAGAAGGAACATACGCAGACTACAAATCGGGCATGTCCAACATGCGATTGATTTACGCACCAAGAAAGGACAACGGCAACATGGTTCCATTCCGCTTGGTAATGCCGAAAATCATGGTGCGTCAGGAAGGAGACAGATTGGTGGCTAAATCCGGTTCTGCAGATACCAAGAAAGTCAAGAAACTGCTGGAGAGACTGGAAGCAGACTTTGGCGCTTTGAAATTCAAACTCAAACCCCTTGCAGTTGGAGGCTACGACAGATACAGGAGCTTCAAGGAGGCGGGAGACAAACAAGATCCTGTCACAAGAGTAGACCGTGGTGTGTTCAAGATTTTCCAAGCACAGGGCCTCGAAACAGGAAGCGATAGATTCTCAACGAATGCACACCCATCAGGCGTTAGACCAAATGGAAACATCATCTACAGCGCCATGACTCGGTCTGGACAACCCGTTGATATGGAGGTGCGATGATGGATCACACTTTGAAAGTCACAATTCCTTACGAAGCGGGTTTGAGCGACACAGAAATGCTGCTCAAGGTCACAAGAGCAGTCACTGATGCAGCATCCAAGAAAAAGGGTTGGAGGGCAGGTGGCTATACTCCAGACAGAGATTTTTCGGATGTGCGTGATGCTTTGCAACGCAACAAAAGAAACCAAACAGTAACACTTACGAAAACAAGAAGCGGAATCACGGCACGAAGAGTTCGAGCAAGCCCGTCAGTGGCAATCGCAGATGCTTCGGGTGCATTGGATCTTGAAGCCGCTGCTCGAAAGTTTACTCCAGAACTAACTGGCTTCGCACTTTCACAAATGGCAGACAAACTTGGCGCAAGGAAAACTGCACTTGATACAGCAATCTACGGGACTCCTGGGCTTGACCGCTCAATGAGGCTTAGTGCGATTAGCGGTGCTGGAGATGACGGCGCAATGGCAAAGGTTGTCGGATATGAACCAAACAGAGGAACCAGGATTGACTCAATGGCGGCTGGAAAACTGAAAGCACTGATTCAAAAAGTAATGCTCGACTTGAATGTCAGTACAGGAGACAAGCGAACAAAGGAAGCACAAGAATTGCTCGAGCGCAGTTTCCGAACAAAGTTTACGCTCCTTGAGCAAGACCTGGTAGATGAGTTCCGTTTGATGATCAAGGCATATCACGAAGTACGCTTGATGAACTTGCCCTACATTGAATCAATGATGGTCGGAATGGACGGTGCTGAATTCCCCGATGTTTTACTTTCCATGTTGGCACCATCGCCGGACGATTTCCTTCAAGGCACGGATGCAATGCTCATCATCGATAGCAAGAATCGTCCAGAAGAACAACGAATCATGTTCAGTTCAATCACGGACACGATTCTCAGTCTATGGTCAAGAATCCTCAATACCCGAGAAAAGGACAAGCCCGTTCTCAACACAGACAAACAGCAAGAAGTTGCCTCTCTTCTCTCAGCTTTCAAAAATGACCGAACAAAAATGGTTCGTGCGATTGAAACCGCATGTAGAAAAGCACGCCGAAGAGGTGGCGATTTCATCGATGCATTCACGCCTTATCCTTTGATAATTCCTCCCGTTTCGCTTGAAGGCGGGGAAAAAAGGTATGTCAAAGATTTGAAAGATTTGGTCGTCAAAGCAGCAGACAACGCCATCAACGAAGGAGGCCCATTGTATCAACTTGATTTTGGTACAAACGATGCCAAAGCCGAAGCAATTTTCAATGAAATGGAAGGCAAAGGCCTCTCAAACAGGATTGGGGACACAGAATACTTCATCGTTCCAATGTCCATGCCACGATTCTCTACAAGACCGATTGGTTGGGATCGTCGCTGGATGGTTGCAACCATGCGGATTGTGGACGAATACTGGAACATCCTCTACAGTGAGAATGGAATGTTCATCACTGATCTGCTCTATTTGATTTCATCCCGTGCTTACGAGTTGTTCAACTACACCATGGATGCAGAAGACCTGTATCTCTTGACCTTGCTTCTTGTAGGCGAAGAAGGAGTTGAAGCAGCAGATGTGGTTGAAGCAGTTGAAGAAGCAAAATCGGGCTTAGAAGAAGTCGCAGAAGCAGTAGGAGAAGCCTTAGTGGATACCGGCGAGCCGGAACCCGCGGAAAACAAAAAAGAAGGCGAAGAAGAAGAAGAAGCAGAAGACTTCGATGAAGCAGCGTTTGATGGCGAGATTTCTGCAGATGACCTCGAATCGATTGACTTAGGCGATGGAGAAATTGAGATCCTTGACGAAGATGAGGGCGACGAAGATCCAATGGCGGGAATGGGCACCGGAGCAAGTAGAAGGGCTCGAAGAGGTTTACTGGAACGAATCGGTTCTGACCTACCGAGAAAGAAAACAAAATTTGCGTCAGGCATCCTACCGACAGTCTCAGGTGCAAGGGGTAAGAGATTGAAAACAATCGGAGACATGCTCGGTATTTCTGGTGTTGCGAAAGGGCTCAACAAAGAGATCACAGAACTGGAGCGAAAACTGCGTGAAAGAAACACTGATTTTGAAAAACAAACACGCAAACTGAAAAGTTTGCAAGGCCTGTACGCAGACACAGAAAACGCATTCAACAAGTCTCTTGCACTCTCAAGAGAATTACAAGAAGACAAGGTTGCCTTCGAAACAAAACGGGCGGAACTGGAACAACAACTCAGAATGATGGGCACAATCAAAGATATGGACACGCAGAAACTTGCAGAGCAACGAAGCCGTCTCGAGGAATTGACCTCAACCCTTGGTACGAGAGACAAACGCATTCAGGGGCTGAAAGACTTGATTCGACGGAAGAACCTCGACCTGGCGTTTGCAGCCGATTCATACGACGACCTTTTCGCATCAAGCGGTGAAGAAATTGCACAACTGACATCCGTGCTGAATGAAAGGCAGAATTTGATTTCTACCTTGCGAGAGGGCTTGGAAGAAGAACGAGTTGCAATGAATGAGTTGTCCACAAAAACTACAGAAGAAATCAACGATCTCAACGAAGCACTTGCAAAGAAGGAAATCACTGTCAAAGAGCACAAGAAACGGATTGCCGAAGTAGAATCCGACTACGACAAAGAATTGAAACGCGCAGAATCCTTGACTGAAAAGGTAAATGAAAAAGCAGACCAACTATTGGCAGTTGAAAAGCAACTTGCATTGACTGGAGCAGACCTCGAGACAATGACCGCATCCAGAGATACAGCACTATCCGACCTCGAAGAAATGACACGATTCAGAGATGCAGCAAAGTTCAACAAAGCAGCAAGAGAAAGAGAATTGCAAGCAATACTGTCTCAACAGGCTCAAAGAATGGAAGGATTGACTCAAGTACAGAAGCGCCTGAGTACTGAACTTGGCGACAGAGAACAAAGGCTCTTGGAAACAGAGGCTGCTCTACAACTATCAAGAGAAGACCTGGCAGCACTTGATGCAAGCACAACAGCAAAGATTGAAGGTTTGGTCTCAGAAATCGCAGAACTTGAAGAAGCACAAGTACAGGCACTTGAGCAACAAAAAGAATCGATTACTGCCCAAGCAGACAAAGCAATTGACGAGTATGTTGAGGAACTGCAACGAGTCAAGGAAGAAAAAACAGAAGAAGTCCGAAAGGCTTTGCAAACTGCCGCAATCGCTGAAAACAAACTCCAGTCCAGCAGGGGTCTTGGCGCTGACATGATGATGGACAGAATCCAAGAACTTGAGAGCCTTATCTCTCAAATGACGCCGGAGCAAAGCGAAAACATCCGTGCAAAGGATGTTCGAAACCTCACTGCTCCTATCGTAATGGACCAAGCAGAATTGACTCGATTGCTCGAAAAACCGAATAGAACTTTGGACGAATTGAAAAATTACGCAAAGCACATTTTCTACATGGACAATGTCGACCAATACAAAAACAAGAAGGCCCTCACAAAAGCCATCTACAGCAAATACCGAGCCTCTCGCCAATTGCTTCGTGAGATCAAAGGAGAGCGCCGAGGCAGAAAAGCCAGAAGCGCACAGGCAATCAAGGTCACAAGAGCAGACGGTAGTGGCAAAGATTTGGGCTTAGTCACCGCAGAAGTGATGGTCGGTGTAAACATCATCAGCGACATCAAGACCGGTATTCGTGATGTGTTCGGTGGGCGATCCAAGTCAGGACAGGTGAAGCTCCAAGACGCAATGAACATCTTGATTGAAGAATTGAAGACCAGGGCAAGTGCAATGGGTGCAACTTCGATTTCCCACTTCCATGCTGAACCGTTTGTCTACGGAGGCAGCGGTTCAATCATTGGTCTGTATGGGTACGGTGTTGCACGCAAAGGTGGCACACGAAAGGCCAGTATGGCATTCAAGATGGAAGAAGAAAGAGAAATCCAAGTAGAGGCCAGAAAAGCCGATGTAGAAGCATTCACAGAAAAGTACTTGGACACGGTAATCCGAAACCGAATGACAACAAATGAATTCGAAGTCAGCCCCAATGAAATTGCGTATGAAAATGAGGTAAAGAAAGTTGAATACGATGCAGATTACCAAGCACTGATGAAAAAATTCCACCCCAAGGCAATCTATGATGGAAGGGACAATGAAAGCGTAGAAGCTCGAAAACTCATCAATGAGCATCTACAAGATTTGTACGGATTCAGTGACATCATTTTGATGTCCAAAGGCACCTTGAGGGTGACAATGAGAGGTCAAGGTGCCCGTAGAAAAGCCAAGCGAAAGGCTCGGTCAGCAGAAGTTGTTGACTTGCTTTTGCCATTGACAGGTGCCGCAGCCACGCTCTTCGCCCAAAGGATGAAATCTTGGTGGCAAGCACGAAAAGGAACTCTCCCAGCAACACAAAAGGACTTGTCATCCTTGGCAACAGTAGAAGACATGGAGGGTGTCACCAATGAAGCGATAGCAGGCGTAAGACAAGAGATGGCAAGTTTAGTATCATCCTTCAACGCTTTGCAAGACGAATTGAACAACTCCCAAACACCTCAGTTGGCAGCGGCCGCTGCAGCAGCAGAACTGCCCCAACAAATACCTCCAGCAGAACTTGAGCAAGCTTACGAGATCCTTGACAGAGAAGTACCAGAAATCGCAGAGGAAGTTCAAGATCTGACAGAAAATCTTGAAGACACGAGGCCTTTCATGTATTGGACTCCATTTGGATTCTTAAGCATCACAGTGCCTGACATGGAATACGAAGGAAACCCGTTCGCTATGCGGTATTTTGAATACTACACGGGTGAAGACGGAACGCATATAGAAGTCACAGATGATACATCAAGATTGGTGGCCGGTGGAAGAATCTCTGCAGATGCACGATATGTGTTCCCAACAAACGCCGGCCTTTTGTTTAAGTGTCAAGATAGGGTGATGGACATCTTCGGCAATCGCGCCTACAATGCAACTCAAGATGAAAAGTACGAAGAATTGTACTTTGAGGCGGCAGAAGTATTTGGATTCTTAGACCAAATCGATTGGGGTAGCCGAAGGGCTCGAAGTAAGCATGCTGTGACGAAAAATCCACCTTCAGAAAGGAAATACAAGGGCATGATCATCAAGAAGTCCGGTAAGATGTGGAATGTTGAAGCCTTCGACAAAGATTTCAAGACGCTCAAAGGCGCTCGAGATTTCATCAGCAAGAAAGTAAGCGGTGCAGCATCAGCGAATGGCCCATGTCCTCGTGTGATTGGGAAAACCAAGTGCAAAGGAACGGTCATCCTCGTGAGGAACAGATGGAAATGCAAAGCGTGCAAAGCAGAGTTTAGGGAGGCTTGAGAATGGCGAAGAAATCCTCCACCTGGACAATGACCATCTTCGAAGAGGAAGATGATGTCATCAAGGTCAAACTGAAAGGTCCATCACGCAAAGTAAACGACCTCATGGTGTTGGAAACTCTGCTTCGTGGTTTGAGGGCTTGGGACACAGATGTCGACTTCAAGGAAGGCAAGATGCCAAAAGAAATCACAAAGACTTGGATCATGCCACTGACGAAAGTCAAAGCAAAACTCAACCCCATCAGAGGGAAGAAAATCAAAGCAAACGACGACGAGGTCAAAGACTTCGAACACGCAATTGCTCTTTATCGTGACTTCAACGGTGTAGAACCAAGTGAAATCGTGATGGCTCCAGTTTGGATGCCTGATGCCACAAGCCCCCTTGTTGCATTAGGAGAAGGCGAATGCCCTTTCGTTGGCTACACTTCCGGTAAAACGAACAAGAATGGAGAACTGGACACATACATTCACCACTTCGGAGAAGACGACGATGGGAAAATCACGAAAGAAAGACCTCGGATTTATGTCACAATACCTCCTAAGGGGTACAAACCGGTCATCATGATCATTGGCGGCGAGTTTGAGATTGAAACAAGGCTTACAGGCGGAAAAGAACTGAAATGGTTGGTGGGATAATGGTAGAATTCAACATCAAGAAAGAAGCAAAAGACCTCTACAACAACATGGAGGATACAGCAAAAGAAGCATTTTACGGACCAGTTGGCATGTTCAGCAATCCAATCAGGTTCATGTTTTACGCCAGTTTGCTTGGAGCTTCACAGTTGTTGATTTTCCAAGTCATCAACGGTTCAATCAACAGAGCAATGGACAAGTGAAGGGCGGGGATTTTGTGTGGCTGATGAAGACGAAAGGGCTGCGGCTGAGAAAGAAGCCAAGGCTGCGGCTGAGGCAAAAGCCAAAGCCGAATTTCGTGAACAGTACCTAAGGGCTGCGCAATACACAGAAAACTCGGCAATCGACCACATCATGTCGTTTGCACACACAGAACACGAAATCGCAAGAGATCGTGATGACTTCGACAGAATGGCGACTACGCCATTGGATTTCAACGAAAATGAAAGAAAGGCAGAAGACCTTGCAAACACCGTTGTACTACCTACCTCAGACACAATGACTGTGGCTTATTGGCTCAAAGGTTTCCTTGGTCGTGCATCACAGTCAAGAAGCAGTCGTTTGCGTTCTGGAGGTTGGCAAGAATATCGATTGACCAAAAGAGAAGCAGACGAGATCATGGCAAGTCTGAGCAAGCGTGATGAAGACCCAGAAGACGCCCAAAACTTCGGCAGGCATCAAATTGGAAACTGGACAACCTTCGGCAAATCGTTGATTGACCGTATTGTGAAATTTGATGAGGCAGACAACAACTTCGATTACCGCTTGGCCGCCAAAAAACCAGATGTTGACACTACGGGACAATCGGTTTGGATTCCCGGAATCTCTGACAAACTGCAACTACCGGAGAAAATCACCAAAGGAAAGTCCGGCGCACGGTTAAAGGAACGATTGGAAAAACTTCGTGCCATCGTCAAACCAATCAAAAGAGATACCAAAGCCAGTGAATTGCTCAAGCCAAATCCGATAACTCCACTGACCGAGTATTACCTGATGAGGTATCTCGCTCCATGGCTTGTGAGTCAAGGCTATGTTGAACAAGCGCTACCCCAAGTAACCGATGACAGAGGATCTCCGAGGGCTGTCCTCGAAAGAATCCAAGTAGACAGGACACAACTGAACGAGGAATTCGACAGCGGTATCGCAGACCTTGTACAAGAACTGGTTGCTGAAAGTAGAACGCCGATTGACGAAATGTTTGCCTTCGAAAGAATGAGGACAACATACACCTATCCAAGCAACTATCCGGACCCAAGGACACATGTTGAAGGAATTTTCATCAAACAACCCGATCCAAAAACCGAAGACCTCGATGTCGATTACGGAATAATCCAACAAATTTACGCATCGATGACGCCAGGGAATCGCAAATCATTCGTCAAACAAACAAAACGATGGGTGTTGGACACAATGCCGAAAAAGAGCGTACATCACTACTCAAGAGGTTCCGCAGACGCATTTTCTCCGTCGCTTGGTAGAGGAAGAACGCAAACATTCCTTCCGACAGGAACTGACGGCGACCTGTCCTACGCAGAAGCAGCATTGGTTTGGTTGGAAGAGACTCGAGACGAAAGAGCATTTCAAAGTGAGTACTCGATGAAACTACCTACAAATATCGGACAACCAACTCAAAAGGAGCAAATCAGTGAAGGAGCAACGATTGTAGTGCCCGGTTTGATTGTGCTTTTGGCAGAAAAGGCTGATGAGCATGCCCTGTATGATTCGGTGTCAGAAGCGAACACAATCCATATCGAGAACATCGATGAGATGGAGGGATACGACTACCTCGCAGGTTTGATGGAGATCACGCAAAGACCTGGTCTCATCAGCGGACTTGAGTCAGAGCAAGCAGTCGAAATTCAAAGCAATGCTCTTGAACAGATCCTTGGTTCCGAGTACGAAGTCTTGTACCAGCCAATCAACGAAGAAACTGCAAGGCTACTCCACCAAGATGGCGGAGTAGTGACGACCTTGACTGTGAATCCAAAGGTTCTCTCCAAAGCCGTTCCAGAATCAGAACTCCAAAGCAAACTCAAAGAAATCGGAAAAACCGAATACGGAAAGGAATTCTTGAACCGTGTACTCCAAAACATGACTTTGCCAGTAGGCGAGGGTGAAGACACAGGAACAGGCGCTTACGCACTCGAGACAGGGCTTCAAATGAGAAAACCGAGGAAGTTCGGGGCAAAGGCATTCAACGCTTTGGGATACTTGGTCGAGGATCAGATGATTCGGTCTGCACAACAAGCAGCAAGAACCACGCAAATGCCCAAATCATCAGATTTCGACAAGATGATTGCGGCTTTGATTGGAAGTCCAAAGCATCCAGGGCTTGCCGTGTCCCACGCCGCTTTGCATTACCAGAAGTTGTATGTGCAGATGCGTTCGCCCGTTAAGAATTGGGACATCGTAGAAAAGAGCGAGTTTGAGGAAGGCACATTCCTCTCATTGACGACCTTCCTTGAAAGCCCAGCAGAGAAGGCTTTGTACTGGATGCTGAACGAAACAGGTTTCATCTCGGTTGGTAATTTCACAGGTGAAAGACCGACATTTTTCGAAGTACCACGCAGTAAAGCCACATCAGAAGCACAAATGACCGGACTTCAAAACGCATTCGCAACAGTTGTCATCGGCTACTATCGGCTTCTGTTCTCACAAATCCGGCAGCGAATGGTTTTCGCAAGGTCAGGCAGGGAAGGTGCAAAGGCAACTCCAGAAACAATCGACCTCAACAAGTACTGGAAGAATTTGATGCTGGACGCAAGCAGATCCCCGCCAAATGCCGCAATGTTTGGTACGGTTCTTCGATTCTTTTCACAATCAAGAGCAGGCACGAAACCAATCATCCAAATCCCAACATGGATGCCAGTGATGCCCGCTGACCTTCGACAAGCGAAGAATGTCAAGACTGATCCAAAGAACACCTTGAATTACCTCAAATGGGCATACGGAACAGACCCAGTCAGTCTGGAGTTGTTTGCAGAAGTCGCTGCAGCATACCACACAGCAAAGGCATTGTCTGAGTTTGAAGATTATCCGCACATGGTAGAGCGATTCATTTCGGCAGTTGTTGATGACAAAGGCGCTCCATTCCTGTTTGCGATTTTGTACAGCAACGATTTCAACCTCAGCTCCGAGACAGTTCAAGGCACTCCTGTGACAATCGTCAATTTCATGGGAGGGGGCGGAGGTTCTCCCGGTGGATTCGGTGCAAGACCACGCGCCACAAGGCCAAGCGCAAGTTCGGACTCGCCGCCTCCAAAGTCGGTAAGCGATTTGAGAAAAGAAGTACTCGAAAAGGTCGATGAAGTCACCAAAGGTCCGGACACGGAAAAGGCGGCATCAGCCGGAACAAGGCGTGGAGTGATTTCAAACATCGAAGCGCAACTCGGAAAACTGGTTGAAGCATTACGGAATTCAGATTCAGAGGAAAGCGAAGAGGCGGCATTCCAAGTGTTGCGTGGGTATGCAGTCAATGTACCCGAAGAAATCGATGGCGGAAATTTGAGAGACGATTTCATTTCGTATGTCGAAGAACGGTATGCGGAACGAGAGCGATTTACAGCCGAAGAACTTGCGGAACGAATTGACAGACTTGGATTTGTCCCTCCAGGTACAATCTTAGAAGAAGACCTTGAAGATTTCACCTTTGAAGACGAGGAGGGTGAGGGTGATGAATGACCCTGCGATTCCTCCGATGCCCGAACTTGCCGCTTGGATTCTCAAGCACGAAATCAAGAAGTATCCGAGTTTTTCTGAAACAGAGGTAGCCAAAAGAGCCCGAAGCCGAATCCTCAACAGGAGGGGAGGCAAGGGAAAGTTTCTCACAGAGAATGCGAAGTATTGGATTGCAAGAATGCAAGGAGGTGGTGGTGTTGGAAAGAACTCAGTGCTGCCCATCGGCCACACAACAATGGACAAATCATTGAGTTGGAGGGAGGGATTTCGCGTAGAAGGCGACCCCGTCATCATTGAGGAACGCGACTATCCAGGACTTGATTTGCAAGAGATTGCTGATTTGTTCACTGCACAAGCAATCGTGCTTTATCGAACGGAAACAAGAGGGAGCAACATTGGTCCAGACATTTCCAACCTTGCTGATCCAGAACCATTGACTGCAATCAACATGGAAGGCGAGACGAACTTTGACCTGCTCCTCACACAAAGGAAACAAAGAGAAGCCTATGCTAACACGGTGTTGCGCAGTCTGCACTATGCAGTTCCACGAACAATGGGAATCAATTTCAATTCAACACGAGGAAGAATCCACGGACTCCATCCGTTGATGTTCAATCCCGGCACAGAAAATGTAGGAATCGCTCTCCCTATACCTCAACCCAATGAAGTGTCCAACTTGGTGTGTATCGAAATCTTGGGAACGGCAATCACATCAACTCGTGTTCTCCTTGAAAGGGGAGAAATTCTTGCAGAGGCATTGGAAGAAGAACTTTCAGCCAAAACGATGCTGTGTTCAAAGGGCAAAACAGGCTACATCTACATCGCAGGTGGGACGATGGGCGGTTTGTCCTACAATGATGTGTATGATCGTTTGGCAACGATGGGGAAATTGGTCGGCAACCCTGCGTCAAACAGCAAGGTGTCATACAAGGACATTGAGTTCAAAGACCTCGGCATCAAGGTGTCTCGAGAGAGCTTTACACGAAGAAACGAAGATGTCCTTCAACTTCCTTTATCGCTTGACATCTACCCCTCCAAGGAAAAAGAGTCAATGAGCAAGGCATACGAGGGAAGCCATCGCTTAGGTGCTGCATTCAATCAAACAGGACTTGCAATTACGCCTGTGGCAAACCCGATGGTCTTTGACCCAGGTTATGACGATCACCCGCAAATCGTTCAGTACAGAATGAATGAAATGGCTCCAGCCGTCATTGAATTTCTCCGACAAGCACGAGTCGCCATTCCAGAATCGGAGGTAGAACCAGAATTGGTTTTGCCTTCAAACACATGGCAACAAATGCGTACTGAGAACGCCAAGGTGAAAGAAGCCACACAGGAAGATTTGCAGCGAGTCAATGACGCTTTCTGCATTCCAAAAGGTCGTGAAGTCTCTTTGGTATTTGACGGAACTCGAACAGTGATGCAGGTAAACAATGAACTCGCCTTTACTGGTATTCCTCAAACCAACGATTTCAACCAATACTGCGTTGCCGCAGGCATTGAATCGATTTCAGTAAAAGGAATCCTCACACCTTCAGACGGCACGAATCACACTTTGCTCGACAGAGTAGTTGAAATGGATGTGATACCGAGCGACCTCGGAGAATCATTGAACACTTTCATGCCTTTGGAGGTTCAAGTCTACGGTGTGCTTGATGACAGCCCGCTTTCAAGGATTCGTGGATTAGGCTTTCCTCGAGCGAAGTTTGTTCGCAACATAAGTACAGAATCAGAGGGAAGTAATTTCGCTGAGTTGGTGACAGATGAGTTGGATTCCGGTTATGCCACGCGCATTCTACTCGATTTCTCCGATGAAGAATCGAAAAACATGTATTCGGAACAAGTGCTTGATGCGGCAGTGATTGGGTTTGACCTTGAAGGCAAGAATCCTCAAAACGGTATGATCGGTAAGGTCATCGTAGCCCTGCTTTCTACGGAGAAAATCAGAGTAGACAAAGGCGGCAAGCCAAAAACCATCAAAGCAGAGATGTACAACCCGATTGGTGTCGTTGGAGCTTTCGCTGGTTTTGATGTCGACGCCAAGCGTAGAATCTTTGAGCACCTTTCCAACAATGCAACACACCCTGGTTATGGCGATGGGTACTTGATGGTGAACCCGGAAAAAGCAAACCTCGTAGTCCGAATCATGCACAAAGGCGTTCTATCGGTCAAGAGGCAACCACGATTTCGCCTTGTCACCAAAATGAAGGACTTTGTCGGCCCTACGATTCCTGTTGAACGCTCGCCTTTGGATTCTACACTTGGGCGAGGAGTACCAACGGACATGAACCTGCAGAGACTTCAATTCGGAGGACGCCCTGAGAAGATTCCGGGAAATGCAAATCTCGAACCGTTTGACGAAGTTGAACTACCGATCATGCGAAGCCCAACCATTACTTCGATTGTCACAGAAGTTGATGGGTTTGAGGAACACTTCATAGAAAAGGACGACACCTATTCCTCAAGATACAGCGAACAATCAGAACGCCTCACATTCAAAGCGCCCTTAACGCAGTTGCCATTCAACAATCCCTTGAGAGGAGCAGAACCAATCCTTGACGACGCATACGAAGGGCCTGTTGATGTTCAAACACTTCTCACAGCCAGTCTAAACCCGCCAACGGAAAACTGGAGCGCTCACCGTCAGCGTGTACCGTGGGACTTCGCACCTAACGCATTCGGCAGAGGTTCTGCGTTTAGGACATTCAAGATGGATGATCCTACTTCTCGAAGGAAAGCAATCCACATGGACGGCTGGAACCGTCGCTATGACAAGTACAAGGGCGTACAAGCGATTGCTGGTCGTCTGCTCAACGGGAAGTGGCACATTCAATCCATTCGTGTTCCTCGCAAGTACAAATTGCGCAGAACTCTCAAGGAAGTGCGTTTGGATCGCAAACGCCCTCCGAAGTGGTACAAAGAACTGCATCCAGAAGCAAAGCCCTTTGGAACGAAGAAGAATCCTATCGTTCCACGAAATTACCTCAAAGCAATGGATGAAGGTTGGACAGGTTTCCCTACATGGGCGATTCAACCAACATTCTCAATCTCCGACCTGCAGGGGAATCCTCCAAAGAAAACTCCAGGTGGCAAAACCATTCCCAAGCGATACCTCAAGGGGCTCACAAAGGAAGAGATGGAAATTGCAATCAAGGAAATCGACAAGGGCTACAAATACGACATTGATGATCCAGAAGCATACGAATACTGGAAATCGGAC
>Ga0160423_10000241_pt1 | contig 43214 bp, 27 predicted proteins | sample CRUFie14St8metaG_FD_108191 | JGI IMG/M metagenome (GOLD analysis project Ga0160423, IMG submission 108191) | Marine microbial communities from the Costa Rica Dome - CRUD Field 142mm St8 metaG | ecosystem: Environmental > Aquatic > Marine > Oceanic > Photic zone | place: Costa Rica: the Eastern...
ACCATGCCGAGCAGATCTTTGACATTGCCCATTTTCTTGATCTGCTGGATTTGGGCCAAGAAATCGTCGAGGTCAAACGTGTTCTTGCGGAGCTTGGCTTCAAGGCGTTGGGCCTCCTTTTCGTCGATGGCCTGTTGGGCGCGTTCGACAAGCGACACCACGTCTCCCTTGCCCAGGATGCGGTCCGCCATCCGCTCCGGGTGGAACACGTCCAGCGCATCCATCTTTTCACCGGTACCAACGAACTTGATGGGCTTGCCCACCACGGAGTAGATGCTCAAGGCAGCACCGCCGCGGGCGTCGCCGTCGAGTTTGGTCAAAATCACCCCGCTGAAGTCGAGGCGGTCGTTGAATGCTTTGGCCGTTTGAACGGCGTCTTGTCCCGTCATGGCATCCACCACAAACAGGATTTCGTCGGGCTGCACGGCGTCTCGAACCGCGGTGATCTCGTCCATCAAGACCTCGTCAATGGCCAAGCGTCCCGCGGTATCCACAATGACTGCACCGTACCCTTCTGCTTTCGCCTTGGCCATGCCTCTCTCTGCAATACCCACGGCATCCTTGACCCCAGGTTCAGAATAGACGTCGGCTCCTACACTTTCACCCACCACATGAAGTTGGTCCACGGCTGCAGGACGATGCACGTCACATGCAATCAACAGAACCTTTCGTCCAGACTTGGCAATGCGCGCCGCCAATTTTCCGGCGTGGGTGGTTTTACCAGCACCTTGAAGACCGGCAAGCAGGATGGTGGAAGGCTTGCCTTTCAGCTCCATGGGAGCCGCTGCTTCGCCCATCAACTTGGTCAATTCCTCGTGCGTGATTTTGATGAGGAGTTGTCCCGGTTGGATCGAAGTCAAGACTTCGCGTCCCAAGGCTTGTTCCTTGACCGTCTTGACAAAGTTCTTGGCCGTCTTGAAATCGACATCGGCATCAAGCAGTGCTTTTCGCACCTCTTTCAACGTGTCACCGACGTTCACTTCCGTGATGGAGCCGTGTCCTTTCAGGACTTTGAAGGCGCGCTCAAAGCGCTCTTGGAGATTCTCAAACATGCTGCAATTGGCCTCTTAAATGGGGGCGAAAGGGGAACAAAGGTACTTCGGATGTAACCCAAATCCACTTGTTGCGTAGCACCCCTTTGGAACACGACGAATATGTATAATATTTCGACGAATGAGGATTTTTATCTGTCATTCATGGTCTTTTCAGCGACGAGTTGTATATTTAGGGTGAAATAATCTTTTCAAATCATGCGAACGAACATTTGCCTCGCCTTTATGGCCCTCTTCGCCTTGGTCCCCTTCACGGGTGTCAATGCGCAGTATTCATTGACGGTGGAGTCCTCTCCAGCCGTTGGCGCCGGTGGTACTGTTTACCGATTCTACGTCAATGCCAATGACGCCACGGACAAAATTTCCGCGGTGTTCGGCAACGACCAAGCTCATCTGGTAATCAACACCCCTGACGGTATTTTTAACAGCACCTTCAATGCGAGTTGGAGTGCATCTGGTATCAACGCGGCCTTCATTCCGCTCGTGCCTGATTTGGTGGACGACAGCTATGCGACCATCAATTTGGATGGCCCTGCATCCACATCTGGACTTGCCGCCGCGGCGGATCCGTCCATCGTGGAGGATGCAACCTTGTCTCCAACCATCAGCGGCTACTTTACCGCAGGTGGGACAGGCCTCGATGTGAACACCTTGACAGGTGGGTCGTGGTATGTGTTGAACACGGCTGGCAATGCTTTGCCAGACGCCAACAACCGCTGGTTGATTGCTCAAATCACCACAACAGGTTCCATCTCTGGACAAATGAACTACCAGATCTTCCCGCTTGGCGTTGGTGCCAATCAGGTGCAGATGTCTGTTTCATTTGACGGTGCAGGTGAGTTCGGTGGTTCAAACAACGTCGTCAGCGGTTGCACCGACTCAAGTGCTTGCAACTACGATGAGAACGCAGACACGGACGACGGTTCTTGCACCTACCCTGCGAGTGCAATCGTGGATTGCGACGACAACTGCGTGAATGACGCAGATGGAGATGGCATTTGTGACGAAAACGAAATTCCCGGTTGTACGGTTGAGGCTGCTTGCAACTACAACCCTGCGGCCACAGACAACGACGGTTCTTGCGCTCAAGAAGACGTTTTGGGTGAGTGCGGTGGAAGCTGCACGGCTGACGCCGATGAAGACGGCGTCTGTGATGATGTCGATACGTGCATCGGAACGTTGGACAACTGCGGTGTGTGCAATGGAGACAACTCTTCTTGCACTGACTGTGCAGGCATCGCAAATGGAACTGCTGTTCTCGATGATTGTGGAGTTTGTAATCAAGCCTACATCTACAACTTCATTACCCACGTCCCCACCTATGTGGACAACGCAAATGCTTTGATTCCTGGTGTTGATTTTGATCCATCACAACAATTTGTTGTTTTGCCGGGTGATCCAGGCGATCCAAACTTTAACGCATCTTGCAGTGGTTGTACAGATAGCACTGCTTGCAACTACGACAGCGATGCAACCATTGATGATGGTTCTTGCGAGCAAGAAGACGCTTTGGGCGTGTGCGGTGGCGACTGTGAGGCTGACGCCGATGCCGATGGCATTTGTGACGACGTTGACGAGTGCGTCGGTCAACTCGACGAGTGCGGTGTTTGCAATGGCGACGGCAGCTCTTGCGCCGATCCTTGTGCAGCTGCTGCAGCTGCCAGCGCGTACAGCTTGACGGTTGAATCTTCTCCAGCCGTGGGTGCGGGAGGTACAGTCTACCGTTTCTATGTGAACGCCCAGGACGCCACGGACAAAATTTCCGCGGTGTTTGGCAACGATCAGGCGCACCTGCTCATCAACACGCCTGCTGGCATCTTCAACAGCACGTTCAATGCGAGCTGGAGTGCATCGGGCATCAATGCGGCTTTCATTCCGCTCGTACCCGATTTGGTTGATGACAGCTATGCCACCATCAACTTGGATGGTCCAGCGTCAACTTCTGGCGTTGCAGCCGCAGCTGATCCTTCCATTGTGGAAGACGCTGCGTTGAGCCCCACCATCTCTGGATACTTCACGGCGGGAGGAACATCTCTTGATGTGAACACGTTGACAGGTGGTTCATGGTATGTTCTGAACACTGCTGGCAACGCCTTGCCTGACGCGAACAACCGCTGGTTGATTGCGCAAATCACCACAACAGGTTCCATCTCTGGCCAAATCAACTACCAGGTCTTCCCACTCGGTGTGGGTGCGGACCAGGTTCAGGTCTCCATGCCGTTTGACGGTGCTGGCACCTTCGGCGGTGGTTCCGACATCGTTTGTGGCTGCATCGACGACACCGCTTGCAACTACAATGAGGACGCAACCAACGACGACGGCTCTTGCACGTACCAAACAGATCCTTTGTTGAACTGTGACGGCACTTGCATCAACGACGCCGACGGCGACGGTGTGTGCGACGAAAACGAAGTGTTGGGCTGCACCGCTGAGGCGGCATGCAACTACAACCCAGCTGCGACAGACAACGACGGCTCTTGCGCTCAAAATGACCAATGCGGTGTTTGTGGCGGAGATAACTCAACATGTTCTGATTGCGCTGGGATTCCAAATGGTACTGCAGTACTTGACGATTGTGGTGTTTGCAACTCTGCTTATATCTACAATTTCATTACCCACATTCCAGTTTACGTCGATAATGCAAATGCGCTGATTCCCGGTGTGGACTACGATCCAGCAACCCAAATGGTTGTTTTGCCAGGAGACCCTGGCGACCCCAACTTTAATGCATCGTGCAGTGGTTGTACGGATGCTTCTGCATGCAACTTCGATGTTGACGCTACAATTGATGACGGTTCATGTCAGCAACTTGATGAGTGCGGTGTGTGTGGTGGAGCTGGCATCGCTGATGGCGCCTGCGACTGCGATGGCAACGCTCTCGATGCTTGTGGTGTTTGTGGTGGTGACGGCTCTTCTTGTGCGGGCATCGGCGTTGCAATCAGCGCTTGCTCAAGCTTTACAAGTGGATCTGCTGCAGCGTGGCCATTTGTGTTGACTGCGACTACCATTGCTGATGGCGCCAGTTCTCAGGAAGCGCAAACGATGGTCATCAATGTGACCTCATTGCCAGCGGGAGCGCAATACCGCGTTTTCAAGACCACAGCGAATGGTGGTTCTTTCTTCGGAAATCCCCAAAACCTCGTTTTGGGCCAGAATACGGTAACGGTGTCTGCTGTTAGTTTCGACCGGGCAGTGAAGTTCCAATTCTCTGACGGGGACGTGGAATTTGATTTCTTGTCGATCAACGATGAGGAGCGTGACGAATGCTACGCGGTGGATCCAGGAACGCCCATTTCTGAGTGCAATCAATTCGGAGCAGGTCCCAATGGCAACTGGCCACATGCTTTGACTTTGACCACTCCCGATGATCCAAGCAGCAACGCAGCCCAGACTTTGGTGTTGACTGTTGCTTCACTTCCTGAAGGCGGTGCAAACTACCGCGTGGCCAAGACAGTGGCCAACGGCAACTGGTTTAACGCCAATGCCCAGGCCCTTGCTTTGGGCGAGAATTCAATCACTGTTTCGGGTGTTTCTTTCGCACGCACAGTGAAGATTCAGTTCTCAAGCGGTGCCGTTGGTGTCACTTCAATCGTGGCAAACGGTACAGAATTGGTCTGCGGTGCGGGTTGTACTGATGCAACTGCTTGCAACTATGATGCTGATGCGACCACTGACGACGGCTCATGTCTCCAAACAGACGAATGCGGAGTTTGTGGTGGTTCAGGTGTAGACGCGGATGCCGATGGTATTTGCGACGACGTTGATGATTGCATTGGTGCTGTTGACGGTTGTGGCGTGTGCAACGGCGATGGATCGACTTGCACAGGTTGTGCCGACCCTGCAGCCAGCAACTACGACGAAAACAACATTTTCGCTGACAATGGTCAGTGTGTGTACGCGACCACGTTCAACGTGGACATGAACTGCTTCGACAACGCTGGTGCCAGCGTGAATGGTGCAACGGAGTTCACTGAGGTGTTCGTGACTGGTCCTCTTTTGGGATGGCCTGCCAACGATGGCTACAATGCCCTCACTGACGACGATGGCGATGGCATTTACTCAGTGACCCTCGACTTCCCTGCGGGCACCATCGAGTACAAGTACGCCATCAACGGTTTCGCCGATCAGGAAAACTTGGTTGACGACATGCAGAACGGTGGCGATTGCGCTCCCGTGACGGATTACGCTGGTTACGCCAACCGTCAGGTGGCTGCGGGCGCAACGGCCGACGACACGTACGGCTCTTGCACTTCTTGCGCAGATCAAGTTGAGCCTGTGAACCTCACGTTCCAGGTGGACATGAACCAGTACGCCGAAGGATATGTCTATGGCGGTGTGTTCGTGAACGGCAGCTTTAACAACTGGTGCGGCGGTTGCAACCCCATGAACGACGACGATGCCGATGGCATTTGGACGTTGACAGTCAGCCTCTTGCCTGGCACCTATGAGTACAAATTCACCCTTGACGGTTGGAACTACCAGGAGGAATTCGCGGGTGGTGAGTCTTGTACGACCACCATTGATGGCTACACCAACCGTTCGGTGACCCTCGAAGCTGAAACAACTTTGCCTGCAGTGTGCTGGGAGTCTTGCGACGTTTGTCCCGCCATCGAAGATGTGCTGGGTTGCATGGACGAAACGGCCAACAACTACAACCCAGACGCGACTGTCGAGCCTGAAAACGCTTGCTTGTACGATTTGACGTTGTCTGTCGACATCTCTCAGACGTCGTTCACGGGTGTGACCCTCGCTGGGACATTCAACGGCTGGAACAACGGTTCCAACCCCATGGCTGACGACGACGGCGACGGCGTGTACAACATCACCGTTTCTGTGACTGCGGGTGCGCAGGAGTACAAGTTCTTGGGCAACGGCGATTGGGGCCTCGCAGAGAGCTTCGATGGCACAGAATCTTGCACCACTGATCCTGCCGAATTCGTGAACCGCGTGGTTCTCGTCGAAGGACCGACTGTGGTGGAGACTGTCTGCTACAACAGCTGTTCAGCATGTGTTCCAAACGCGGTTCTCGGTTGTACTGATGCGACTGCGAACAACTACAACGCTGATGCGGACACCGACGACGGTTCTTGCTTGTTCAACACCACGTTCAACGTGGACATGAACTGTGCTGGTGTGGATTTCTACGAAGTGTTTGTGACTGGTCCTGTTTGGGGCTGGCCCGCCAACAGCGGATTCAACCAGTTGATCGATGACGATGGTGACGGCATCTACAGCGTGACCATCGAAACGCCTGCCGGCGACATTGAGTACAAGTATGGCATCAACGGATTCGCGGATCAAGAGAACTTGATCGACGACATGCAGAACGGTGCGTCTTGCGCTCCTGTGACAGATTACTTTGGGTTTGCCAACCGCCTCGTGGCTTCTGGCAGCACCACGAACGACACGTATGGCAGCTGCGAACCTTGTCCACAAGACGTGGAAGGTTGCATCGACGAGACGGCGTGCAACTACGACGAGACTGCCACGGTCCAGGCCTTTGGAGACGGTACATTGTCCTTTACCTGGACAACCATCGGTTCCTACGCTGGTGAAATTTCTTGGGACATCACAGATGCCGACGGCAACGTGGTGGCTTCTGGAGATGCCAACGCAGCTGTGGGTGGATCTGCGACCTTGCCTGCAGGCGATTACAGCTTCAACGGCTACGACAGCTATGGCGACGGATGGAACGGCTTTGTCCTCGGCATCACCGATGCGGGTTCAGGCAACGAATACAGCTTGACGCTTGATGACGGTTCAACCAACAGCGTGGCTGTTTCAGTCTCTGGGGCATCTACATGCACATACCCTGCGAACGAGCAGGTCGATTGTGACGGCAATTGCGCCGATGGTGGAATTCTTTACCAGTTCGACATCAGTGACCAGTTCGGTGACGGCATGTGCTGCAGCTACGGAGAAGGTTCTTACACCATCTTGGTGGACGGAGCGGAAGTCGCAACGGGTTCAGACTTCGGCGGCAGTGCTTCGCATGCCTTCTGCGCCCCAGCTGACGCATGTGTGTTGGTGGTCTTTGTGGCCGACAACTACCCCGGTGAGCAGTCGTGGAGCTTGAGCGCCGACGGAACCCAAATCTTGGGTGAAGGCCTCGATGGTTCTACAGCCACTTACGGTGCTGGCGGATGCGTGGGAGGTTGCTCCGACGAGACGGCTTGCAACTACGACGCGGATGCGGTGCTCGACTACGACGACGGATCCTGCACCTACATCGGTGCCGGTGAGTGCGATTGCGACGGCAACGTCGAAGATGTGCTCGGTGAGTGCGGTGGTACTTGCACGGCAGACGAAGATGCGGACGGCATTTGTGACGACGTGGACGACTGCGTGGGCGCATACGACGATTGCGATGTGTGCAACGGTGACAACACTTCATGCGCAGGTTGCGATGGCATCCCAGGCAGCGGCACGGTCCTTGACGACTGTGGCGTGTGTGGCGGTGACAACAGCTCTTGCACGGGATGCTTGGACGAAACTGCCTGCAACTATGACGCTGACGCGACCATTCAAGGGTTCGTGACGGGAGACATGGGGTCACTCCAAATTGACTTGACCGCAGGCTCATGGCCCGGTGAAATCTCTTGGGAACTTGATGGCGCCACATATGGCGCACCTGCGAGCGGCTCCTTCGATCTCGCACCAGGATTGTACACCATCACAGGTACAGATTCCTACGGTGACGGATGGAACGGTGCAGAGATGACCATTGTGGACGCTGGAAGCGGCACTTCGTACATCTTGATCGTGACTGAATCCACTGCTTCAGTGGAAGTGGAAGTGACTGCCGGCCTCGTGTCGACCTGTGACTTCTCATCTTGCTCTGGTTGCACCGACGAAACGGCGTGCAACTACGATCCAACTGCCTTGACCGACGACGGTTCTTGTGTGGCACCTGACGCCCTCACGGGTTGTGGTGACACCTGCCTCGACGGCGGTGTGTTGTACACGTTTGACATTGCTGACCAATACAGCGACGGCATGTGCTGCACTTACGGCGAAGGATCGTACACCATCTTGGTGGACGGCGACACGCTTGCCACAGGCGGCGACTTCGGAGCTTCTGCTTCAGAACGCTTCTGTGCACCTGCTGACGCTTGCGTTCAGTTGATCATGGTGGCCGACAACTACCCAGGAGAGCAAACCTGGAGCTTCACCGCCGATGGCGTGGAACTCGCGGGCGCTGGATTGGACGGTTCGTCAGCGACGTACAACTTCGGCGGTTGTGTCGAGGGGTGTACGGATGCCATGGCGTGCAACTACAACATGGATGCGAACATCGAAGATGGAAGCTGCACCTACGCTCCTGAGTACTACGAGTGTGACGGCGAGACATGCCTCAACGACGCCGACGGCGACGGTGTGTGTGATGAACTCGAAGTTGAGGGCTGTGTGGTCCCAACGGCTTGTAACTACGTTGCAAGCGGCGTGACTGACCTCGTGCCTTGTGTGTACCCTGAGCCAGGCTACCTCTGCGACGGCACGTGTGACGGTGATGCGGATGGCGATGACATTTGCGACGCCAACGAAATCGTCGGATGTCAGGACAGCACGGCGTGCAACTACGACGCCACTGCAACCGATGCCGGCACTTGTGACTTCACAAGCTGCCTCGGATGCATGGACGATGCGGCGTGCAACTACGACGCGGACGCCACTCAGGACGACGGTTCTTGCGACTACTGCTCATGTGCTGCCGATGCAGCTGGTGGACAGAACGGCTTCAACCTTTCTGTGGAGACCTACGCTGAAGGTGGCGTGTTTGGCACGACCACATACCGCGTGTACGTGACCACGCCAAACGAAACAGACTTTGTGTCTGCCATCGCTGGTGATGAGGTGAACCCATCTTACCTCCGCACGAGCACGAGCTTCTACCAGAACGCGCTCGGTGGTTTGACTGCGGACATGATCAACCCCTTGTTCTTCGGAGCCTTCCCAGAGCTCGAGTACGACAGCTGGTTGACCATCGGCATCGAATCTGCCCCAGTGGTGGGTGATGGCACTGCTGCTGTGACCTTGGCTCAGGCCGCAGGTGACACATGGGGTGCCGACTTCGAAGCAGGTCAAAACCTCGAGATGAACAGCTTCTTCGGCGGATCTTGGTTCACCACGAACCTCGTGAGCAACGGTGTGGCTGGTGCTGACAAAAAGGTCTTGGTCGCTCAGTTGACGACCGACGGTACGTTGACCGGCCAGTTGTACGTCCAAGTCTTCCCTGAAGGCGTGGGTGCCAATGCAGAGTACTTGACGCTCAGCTTCGGAAGCAGCTCTTGCGGTTGCACCGACGAGTCGGCGTGCAACTACAACGCAGGCGCACAGTACGACGACGGTTCTTGCTTCTACAACGAGCAGTTCTACACTTGCGAAGGCGTGTGTGAGAACGACGCGGACGGCGACGGTGTGTGTGACGAACTCGAAATTGCAGGCTGTCAGGATGCTGAGGCTTGCAACTACGACGAGACGGCCACCGACGACGACGGCAACTGTGAGTACGTGGAACCAACCTTGTTGCCAGGTGACGCACCTGCGTGCGGCCTCTTCTTCAGCGGATACGCGGAAGGTTCTAGCAACAACAAGTTCCTCGAGATCTTCAACCCAACCGACGCTCCCATCAGCTTGGACGGATACGCTTACCCGAACGTGAGCAACGCGCCAAACGTTCCTGGTGAGTATGAGTACTGGAACGAATTTGAGGCGGGTGCTTCTGTGGCCCCAGGTGACGTCTACGTGATTGCCCATCCTTCAGCTGACCCAGCCATCTTGGCTGAGGCTGACGAGACGTTCAACTTCTTGTCGAATGGTGACGACGGATTCATCCTTGTGATGGGCACGCAGGATGATTTCATCCAAATCGACGCCATTGGTGACTGGAACGGCGATCCCGGATCTGGTTGGGACGTTGCAGGTGTGTCTGCAGGTACGAAGGATCACAGCTTGATCCGCAAGTCTGACATCACCAACGGAAACGGTGGAGATTGGACAGCGTCTGCGGGTACGGACGCTGACAACAGTGAGTGGATTGTCCTCGACCAGAACGACTGGACGGGTCTCGGCAGCCACGACTTCACCGGCTCATGCGGCGGTGGCAACTTCGCCGTGGTCTACGACTGTGACGGCGTGTGCTTGAACGACGCGGACGGTGACGGTGTGTGTGACGAGTTGGAGATTGCCGGTTGTACCGACAGCGGTGCCTGCAACTACGACAGCGCGGCCACGGACGACGACAGCTCTTGTGAGTACCTCACTTGCGCTGGGTGTACGGATGACACTGCTTGCAACTATGACGGTTCTGCGACCATTGAGGACGGCTCTTGCACGTACCCAGATGCATTCTACGACTGCGATGGCAACTGCTTGAACCCCTCATGCTACACCTACGCGGATGGGTCGACCATCTGTGAGGAGAACGTGATCCTCGGTTGCACTTACGAGGCGTCTTGCAACTTCGACATGGACGCGAACGTGGAAGACGGTCAGTGTGACTTCAGCTGCTTGTTGACCGGTTGCACCGATGCGACTGCAGTGAACTACGACGCTGCTGCCACCACGGATGACGGTTCTTGCTTGTTCGTGGGTTGCACAGACCCAGAAGGACTCGACTACGATCCAACAGCCAACTACCCAGGTGGCTGTGACTACCCAGAAGCCTGCCCAGGTGACTTCACCGGCGACGGCGAGGTGGACGTCAACGACTTGCTTGACTTCTTCCAGCTCTGGGGCAACGTGTGCGAATAAGACTTCGCCTGATTGAAAAGGGAGCGGGCCACCTTCGGGTGGCCCGTTCTTGCTTTTCAGACATTAGATTTATAGCGGTTTACTCAGCAGGCGATTGAAAAAAGAGAGAGGAGGATGAGCAAGTCCATGACCGACAAAGACCCATCGTTGTCGAGATCACCAAAGCATGCATCATTGATTGGCAAACACATGGCTTCGGATGAATTCCAATGGCTGTTGGTCCCGCAAAGGGAAGATTGCAATGCTCCGATGGATGGAAGAAGGGAGTTGGAAACGGGCTGGCCAAAGAAATCACGGCCTCCGTTGTTTTCGAGAAAATCGAGGGTGTCTGCACTCCCCGAAATAAGCGTTCCACTTTCCACTGCAGGACTGTTGGGTTGCAATTGAAAATTCAGTGCCGACTGTAGGGGGATCATCGCAGAGTTTGAAACGAAAACCGGGTCCACCATCAATGCTCCTTCCAAGAGGTCCTCGTCCAATTCAATCCGAGAGGCTGGGTAGAACAGATTGGTTCCGACGGAATACTGATTGTCTTGATCTTCGAGAAAACTCTGGAGCGTTTCACCGTCTGAAGCCATGCAGATGAGGTTGTTCAATATGTGCACATCTCCCGCCTCAGGCCACACATAGATTTCTGGGTTGAGCGTGGAATCAACATAGACCGTGTTGTTGTAGAAAAAAGTACCTACACTTGGGCATCGAACAGGACCGCCACAGAAAGTGGAGACCCAAAAGATTTTGCCTTTCTTGTTCCACGGGAGCCCATCAGGATCCTCTCTGTAGCCATCGTTGATGCTGATGTTGTAGCGGTAGCCACAATTGATGTTGTCACCCAAAACCTCTGCGAAGCCTCCTTCGTTGTTGAAACTCAAGTTGTATTGGATGACCACATCCTTGTTTCCGTAGTCGATGTGAGCACTGTAGGAATCCTGCGGGCCGTGTGCATTCATCAACCGGTTGTTTTGAATGAAAACGCGCTCACACTTGAAGGTCCATGTGCCGCTCCCGCGTTTCCACATTCGTTCGTCTACACTTGAACCTGTGTGATTATAAACGCAATGTTCTACCACAACGTCCCGACATCTGTTGGGGACAAAACCTGATCCCCCGGTGTGTGAAAAGGTGCATCCTTTTACGTGAATGTTGGTGTTTTTGATGTTGTTGTTCCCAGCCAGCCCAAGTGCTTTAATCCAAAAGCCATAATGACCAGTCCGTGTGATTTCCGTGTCCTCGACGACAACATGATCGATGGTGTTGACATTGCCCAGAAGTGTATCTGATCGGTTTTCCAGCTTGATGCCATAGCCCAAGTGCTTGTTTTCTAGGTTAGTGGGGGTAGGGAAAATGTCGTGAATGACAACGCCCCTGACAACGATGCCCTCGATTGATGTAGCATCTGCTACCACCTTGATGCCGAATCGGACATTTTTTCCTGAGCCCCAATCGTTCGATTCGCCCAAGAAAGTGGGCAACTTCTTCACCACGCCATTGGAATCTAGGTGTGAGGCCTGGTTGGTGAACACGAGATTTTCAACAGTGATGAAACTGTCGTTGTAGATGAGCAGCGCAGATTGAAAGCCATCTCCATCAAGACTGGGCGCAGGCTGATCCTGAGATCCGAAATCACTGAGAACAATCGGTTGAGTTGGCGAACCTGAGCCCTTGACATGAAACATCCCGAGCCAATGCCCACCGCGCTCAAAAAGGACCTGATCTCCTGGGGAAAAAGTCTGTTCGTTGAGCTTGGCAAGGGTCTGCCATGCTGAATTGGGAGCCGTGCCCAAAGCTTCGTCATTCCCGGTGGGAGAGATGTAATACGTGGATTGCGCCCATCCTGAAATGGATGTCATGGCGCACAGAAGAATCGGCAAGGATAACCGATACGACGAGAGGTAGAACATGAGGGTTCGGGTTTGGCCGGAAGTAGACTTCCTAAAGTACCTTGTCATGCAATTGTGTGAAACCGAGCAAACAATAGTTATGACCATGACAATGCGAATTTCAGGAGCGGTCGTTGCCAAAGCGGTGATGTCCATGGTGCCTCTCATGATGATGGCCTTCGTGGCGGTCAGCCAAGATCAAATTTCCTACAATTGGGAAGGTTCGAAAGAGGGGTGGGTGCCCGCCAGTGAGAACAATTTGGGCTGCAACCTCATCGAACAGCCAGAAGCCATGGCCATGCGTGCATTCAACACCACGCCTGTGATGAGAAGCGGTACGCTGAGTGAAAGTTTGGGCATTGATGCGAGCGAATACGACCGCATCCAAATCACGTTGAAGAACCCAACCAGTTCTGGCAATCCAAATGCGAGATTGTTCGCCTACGGACCCGAATCAAATGCGTTCATGTGTCATTGGAACGTCCCCGTGGACACGAGCATGACCGAATTCCAGACGTACACGCTGGACTTGACAACGCCTCCCAATGATGGAAGTGGGACGTTCGAGGGAGAAGTTGCTCGATTTGGTTGGAGAGGTCCTTGGGGTGTGGCGAATGGGGACACCATTTACTGGAAAAGTATGGTGATTTACAACTCTTTGGGGTGCACAAACGCCGATGCCTGCAACTATGAACCTTTGGCAGAAATTGACAATGGCGCATGTGTGTTGGTGGGTGATTCCTGTGACGATGGAAACCCAGCGACCTTGGACGACATGATCAATGCAGATTGCCTGTGTTCTGGTCAGGTCGATGAAATCCGGGAACCAAATGCGCCATTCAATCTGGATTTGGGACCCAATCCAACCTCCAACGCCTTGGAGGCCCATTCTGCCATCCCGTTGGGGGCCATTCGAATTTTGGATTCTCAAGGAAAGGTGTGCTTGGAACAACAAACCAGCGAGACGCGCATGGTTTTGGATGTTTCGAACTTTGTGCCGGGGCTGTATTTTTTTGAAGCCAACTCCAATCAAGCACGTGTGATTTCAAGGTTTATCGTGCAACGGCCTTGAGGATTTCTACGATGTGATGGACTTCAGCCGCAAAAGAAATTTCGTGTGGCTTGCGGTGTTGCTTTTTTGTGTTGGATGCACGGCCGCCAAAGACCGCCATTCCTTGAAAGGCAAAAACGTATTGTTCATCGTCGCAGATGATTTGAATTGTTCGCTGGGGTGCTATGGGGATCCAAATGCCGTGACACCACATCTGGACAATCTTGCAGAGTCAGGGGTTCGATTCGAACAAGCCCATTGTCAATACCCCCTGTGTGGCCCATCTCGGACAAGTTTCTTGACAGGGCTGTATCCGGGGCAATCCGGAGTGAGAGACAATCGAGTCTTGCTGCGAGATGCTCTGCCCGAGGTAACCACACTGCCCCAATTGTTTCGCCAACATGGATACGATGTGGTTCGAGTGGGGAAATTGTTCCACTATGACAATCCGGGAGAGATAGGCACCTCAGGTCAGGACGACAATCCTTCTTGGGATGAGACATACAACCCTGTAGGTCGTGACAAAAGGGAGGAGCATAGGATTCACTCTCTGGTTGAAGGAAAATTTGGGGGAACTTTGAGTTGGCTTGAGTCCTTCGGCGACGATGAAGAGTATACAGATGGCAAAGTGGCGCAAATCGCATCAAGAAAACTGGAGGAATTTGCACAAGAGGCCAGACCATTTTTCTTGGCCGTAGGCTTTTTTCGACCTCACACACCCTTTGTCGCGCCGAGCAAGTATTTCGACTTGCATCCTTTGAGTGAGATTCAGGTCCCGAACAAAGAAGAGGAGGCATTGGAACGCCTGCCTTTGCCGGCTCAAAAGTCGGTGCGATCGCGTCCAAGTCAGTTGAATGTGCCTTTGGACACGGCGAAGGCATTGATTCAGGCGTACCGAGCTTCGGTGTCATTTGTGGATGCCCAGGTGGGACGTGTCCTCGAGACGTTGGAAAAGACGGGACTAGGTGACAATACCATGGTCATTTTCTTAAGTGATCATGGGTACCATCTTGGGGAGCATGGACATTGGCAGAAGCAAACGTTGTTTGAAGATGCCACTCGGGTGCCTTTGATTTTTTGCAGTGGCGACGAGCATCCTTTCGTGTGGAACTCAGATCGCCCTGTGGAGTTGGTTGACATTTACCCCACCGTGGCGGCTTGGGCTGGCATTTCGCACGACCCGAGCCTTCCTGGAATCGCGCTCTTTGAGCAGCCAGATTCAGTCGTGAATCGGCGTGCAGGTGCATACACAACCTGGAGGAAAGGGGTGTCACTTCGCACAGAGAACCACAGAATTACCCGATGGGGTCAATCAGGCTCACTGGGATGGGAGTTGTACGATCACAGAACAGATTCGTTGGAATTGTTCAGCGCTGCGACCAATCGTGAGATGGCGTCTTTGTTTGATTCGCTGTCTCAATTGTTGAATCATGTAGATTCCGTGAATCAAGTTGTGCCGATGGCTGCAGGTCATGTGAATTACAATGCCGAGCCACTCCCTCGAACGAAGCCGTTGGTCAAGGCGACGAATGCTCATTGGCCATGATGGAAAGGTGGTTGATGTTGTTGTGTTTTGGCATGTGGTCGTGCGCGTCTGTTGTAGACAGCCGAAACGGCCAGCCTCCGAATTTTATTCTGATCCTCGCCGATGACCAAGCTTGGAACGGAACGTCGGTGGAAATGCAGCCTGGCATGAAGGAATCGGCGAGTGATTTTCACCGCACCCCTTTTCTCGAGGAGTTGGCTTCCAAAGGCATCCGGTTTTCAAATGCCCGTGCTGCCGCACCAGTTTGTGCGCCGTCCAGATACAGCATTCAATTTGGGAAATCTCCTGCCCGCCTTCGCTTGATTCGGGTCGGGATGGATGCAAGTCACATTCCTCATGCTGAATGGCAAAGCATTGCCAAAGTCCTGCAAAGTGTGGACCCCAATTATGTGTCCGGGCATTTCGGGAAATGGGGGATGGGTGCGAGTCCCAAGGTTTTGGGCTATGATGTCGGCGATGGTGCCACACGGAACGTGGATGGGGGGTTTGTCAATGACAAGTCACAGTGGGAAACCACATTGACGCGAGATCCCAAAAAAGTGTTCGAGTTGACAGATCGTGCAACCGCCTTTCTGGACTCATGTGCATCAAGCCAGCGTCCTTTTTTCTTGCAGGTTTCACATTACGCGGTGCACAGCAACATCCAAACGACCGATTCCTCCTTCGCCAGCATGAATTCACGTCCTTTGGGGGATCGACATCGCCATGTAGGGTTTGCAGGCATGACGCTGGATTTGGATGAGAGTCTCGGCAAAATCCTAGAAACGGTTGAAGAGCTCGGGTTGAGTGAGCGCACGTATGTGATTTACATGTCAGACAACGGAGGTGTCCCCAACATTCCTGGAGCCAAGAAATACGATCAAAGTTTGAATCATCCCTTGCAAAGGGGGAAGTGGGATGCCATGGAAGGGGGCTTGCGGATTCCGATGGTTGTCGCGGGCCCGGGAATTTCGCCAGGAACTCATTCCTACGCTCACGTTTGGGGGGCTGACTTGCTTCCGACCATTGCTGACTTGGCAGGTGGACTGGCGTTTTTGCCGGACAGCTTGGACGGGGGTAGTTTTAAGCCAGCACTGTTAGGTTGGAAAGGCGTTGAAGTCACTCGGTCAGTCGATGGCATGGCTTTTCATGTGCCCTACCGAAATAAAATCGCCCTGAATCGCCCACATTCGGCTTGGATTTCCGGCAATCACAAGCTGCTCTATTTCCATGATGATGGCGAAGTAAGGTTGTTCAATTTGGAGGATGATTTCGGGGAAACCCGAAATCTTGCAACAGCGTTGCCTCTCAAGGCAGAAGCCATGAAGGAAAGTTTGTTCAGTTATCTGAATGAGGTGAGTGCACCGAGGTGGCAAGAGGGCATCACTTGGAAAGGCGAGCCTTTTTCGACTTACGAATCCACCCATTGATGACCGTACGACTTCTGATTTTGACAGTGGCATGTGTTTCCATGATTGCATGTGGTGACATGGCTGAGGAACAGATGTTCAAGGGAGATTCCAAGTTGCCACAAGCTCAACCTGCGACCATGGTTTGGATCGAAGGAGGGGAGTTTGTCATGGGCGCAGTGGCTGAGGACCCCGAGGCGTTGCCTCGTGAAAAGCCGCGTCATCTTGTGGAGATCAGTGGGTTTTTCATGGATGTCCATGAAGTGACGAACGGACAGTTTGCTGAGTTTGTACAAAGCACCGGTTATGTAACTGTCGCAGAGCGGCAAATTGAGACTGAGCAGGGAGTGCTTGAACCAGGCTCCATGGTGTTTGAGATGCCCAAGGAGATTTTTGGTTTGCGTGATCATGGGCAATGGTGGAGATGGAAAATTGGTGCGAATTGGCGGCATCCAGAGGGCCCTCAATCTTCTCTGGAAGATCGCAGAAATCATCCTGTTGTGCATGTGGCTTATGAGGATGCGGTGGCTTATGCCACTTGGCGCAATTGCAGATTGCCGACTGAGGCAGAGTGGGAATATGCAGCACGATCAAAAGGCCAGGAAGTGCGGTATCCCTGGGGCAATGAGTCTCCTCTCAATGGAGATGTCAAATGCAACATCTGGGACGGGGTTTTCCCCACAGTCAATCACGCCATGGATGGGCATGTGGGAGTTGCCCCAGTCATGACCTATCCGCCAAACGACATCGGGATTTGGGATTTGGGAGGCAATGTTTGGGAGCTATGTGAAGACTGGTATGCCCCCAATTCATACCAAAGGTTTGATACGACAGAGAGGCGTGATCCGAAAGGTGTGTCCGAGTCTTTTGATCCGATGGAGCCCATGGTGCCCAAGAAAGTGATGCGTGGAGGCTCTTTTCTCTGCAATGAAGGGTATTGCTCCAGCTACCGAGTGACCGCGCGCATGCCGGTGGCTTTCGACACAGGCACCAGTCACATTGGATTCAGGTGCGTTCGGGATTCCATAGGTGCTGGGGCGAAGGCAGTGTCGAAATGACATTTTGTCGACTTCTGATTTGTCCGTGTGTATTAAGTTGCGGTGTGGAGAAGTTGTGTGATTGTCTCTATTCTGTTGGCTGTCATGCTGGCCGCTTTTGCCTCCCCGTTGGACTGCTTCTCATGTTGGGTTTTTCCACTTTTGCGCAAGAAGGAGGGATGTCAAACTGGGAAAGCAGTGCGCCTTCACTTGAGCGTGCCCCGGTCCATGGGATTTCAGCTTCTGGGTTCTGTCGCGTGCTTGGGTATGTTCGATCCCAGCAGGAAGTTTTCCCAAACAATTCAGGGAAGACCATGGCCGTGCTGGTGGGAGACCTTTACCGTGAGCCCATGTTTTTAACCAGATTGAAGCTCGTTACCCAAGATGGTGTGCAGTTTGGTGTTGATTTGATGGGCAATTCGTTGTTCAAAGGGCCTGAATTGGAGGCTTCTGCACTCACCTTGGATTTGGGTTTAAATACCTCCCTCAAAATCAAGAAGCCTTGGGGCAAGGTGACCCTTCGGACAGGAGGAGTGACATGGTACAGGCAGAGTCGATTGACAGTTTGGGGCAATCAGGCGTTCAACCGTTTGAGTCTGTTCGACAGAAGACCCCAAGCAGCCGTAGATGCCAGACCTTGGAACCGATACCGCAACTATGTCGATGAAGGACTTGTCGACATGGGACTTCGCTACGGGTCCCGAGCGTTTCAAGGCATGTTCATTGGGCTCAGTGATTTGCCGGGAGGAATGAAGTTGAAGGGAGTTGTTGGGAAAAGCAATTTCAATCGCCCTGCTTTTGAAGGGGCAATGAGTTTCACCTCAAGCTGGAGAGTGGCGAAGGACGTTGGTGAGAAGGGCAATTTGGCCATCAACACGCTCATGTCCCGTTCAGCATTGGACTCCACATTTGCAAACGAACGAGCGTACCATCTTCACACCATGGAGTCGCGCTTTGGGGTGCGCGAGCACGTCGTGATTGTAGAGGGGGGGTGGGGATTTTATGCAGAGAACTCTTCTGACGCTGTGCAGCAAGGTGGCGCTTTGTTCATGGATGTCAGGGCGAGTCCTGGTGCACGCATTCCACTTTCCCTGAGGGCTTATCGAATTGCGCCGGAGTTTGTCAACGTGACAGGAAATTTCCTCAATTCGTCTGTGCTTGAAGTCTTTCCCAACGTAGCAGGAATCGGGGCAACGGTAAGGGCTCCTTTTGAATCGCCTCTTGTTGGATTGGGCATCCCTGTGAACAACAGGCAAGGACTGGAACTTCAGGCGCAGGGGCAAATCTTGGGGTGTGCGGTCAATGTCGGAATGGGGGTGTCCTCCGAAATTTCACCCACTCAAGGTGGGGTGTCCTATTTCCACCTCGTCAATGGAGAAACCATTTCGAGGTTGAACCTTTTCTCGCGAGCATGGGGCCCTTACAACGCATTGAATAGCGTTTACCGTAGAACGTTTGAGGTGGCTGCATTGTCGGATTCGCTCGTGAACGCTGGAGCGTCTTTTCAAAAGAGGTTCAACACCCTTGAAGCCCAACTCAAAAAGCGTGGTCAGTGTTTAGACCACGCATGGACGCTCTTGTCCACGTTGAAGTTGCGTTCCGCACAACGCGAGTGGTTCGGGTTGCATCAATCCGCTGGAACGGCCTTGTTAAAGCAGCAATGCATGCAGCTTGATTTGGGCATTGAATTGAATCCTCGCGTTGTCGCTTTGGGTCATTTGGGCGTGGAACGCGTGGTAGGAAATGACGAAACGTCACAAGGAGATGCAGATGTTCCTTCCGTGGCCAATAGATTTCAAGACTGGCTGTCCAAAGGACAGCGTCAGGTTTCGACCATGGCACGAAATCAAACCCATCAAAGGGTGGGATTGGGGTTGGATGTTTCCCTCTTCACCGGCGTCAACTTGTATGTCCGACAGCAATGGTATTCCTACCGAGACCCCAATTTCACAATGAACCAACTTTCAGGAACAGAAACGATGGTAGAATTGAAAATGACCTTTTGAAATGAAATTCCCTTTCCTTGCGTTTTCATGTCTTTGTCTAGGTCATTTGGGGTGGTCACAAACCACGACTTCTGGACCTCCGAAGCAATATTGGCTTGACGGATTTTCACGGACTTGGTTTACGTCTGACGCGTTGCTGGGGAATGAGGTGAACCCGGCCAGCATATCCAGCGGTTGGAACTTGCTCGATTTGAATCCACACGTCAACCCTGTTCAAGGAGTAGAGGTGTTTGCACAAATCCGTGTGCTGAATGAATTTGGGGGGTTCTTCGGGCAGGGTACCCAAGTTGATGTTCGTCAGCTGCGGGTGTCGGGAGTGCTCAAGAACAAAGTGAAATTCAACCTCGGAGATGTTTACCTCAATCAGTCTGCATTCACGTTGCACGCAGACGAAGGAGAAGCCTCTGATCCGTGGGGCCATGCTTTTGCCGCGCAGCGTAACCTGGTCGCTTACGAGAATTTTTTTCAAGGAAATCGTTGGCGATTGCAAGGGGCCCAAGCCAATGCCTCGTTCAAAGGAGACCGTTGGATTGAACATGTGGTCTTGGATGGCTATGTCACGCGTCCACGCGGATCGCGTCAACTTTCGGAATCAACTTACTCGCCGGACCGAGTGCTGGCAGGATTGACCACTGCGCTCGTGGGTCAAAAGGGGTGGTCAGGGGAGTTGCATCACGCCGTTTTGGCAGACTTGCCCTACTCTGGAACAGTGGAGCACAACGTCCTGAATCCCGTGACGCACGGCCTGTTGCACAAACAGCCGCAAATGAATGGGGCGCGCATGCGTTTCACTGCTGAAGGCGGGTGGTCGAACCACTCATGGCGCATTCGCGACATGATGAGCGGAGAGGTCACCGGTTTGTCGGATTCAAGGAAAGGTGGTTTTGCGGGTTTGAGGTTTCTCGTGGCGGCGCAAGACTCGTCATGGCAAGGAGAAGTGGCCTATCGAGAGGTCGACCCGTTTTTTAGAAGTGCGGGTGCGCAGAGCAAGCGCTACGATTTCTCAGACCTTTCGATTCCGTCGGTCTTTCCTGTTGTTGGAGAGGAGGAACTCTCCCGTTCTGTTTCCTTGTTTGACCTCATCTCTGATGTGACCGTCGCAAACCAAGGGGTTTCGGCAACCCTGATGCCAATCGCACCGCTGTTTGACAATGTCTTGCCTTATGGTCAAGCCACCCCCAATCGCAGGGGGGCGATGGCGCACATCCGCAGAAACTTTGAGAATGCCAAGGTGGCGCTTCGAATGAGCCGTTTTGCGGAGTTGACGGGACAAGGCACCTCGGAATTGAGAACGTTTTCTGCTGCGGGATTGGGCGTGGAGTGGAACTCTGCGCCATCAGCTTCGAGGAGCTTCCGTGTGTCGGCTTATGAGCAGATTCAGCACACCTTACGCGGTGGCAGCGACCTTGAAAAAGTCGAACTGCTCACATCCAACCTCACGCTTTCTGCTGCTCTTGAGTTGTTGCCGCAGTTTTGGATCGAGTGTTCGGGAAGGCATGCCATAGGTGCAGGACACGAATATTTGAACGTGCGTTCTGAACTTGGAGAGTTGTTCAATTTTCAAAAGACAGAATTGGATGTCCAGGCATGGATGACCTCCTTGGGCATCATGCACAGTTTGTCAAAGGATGTTTCTGCCAGGGCCCAATGGAACGTGTGGGGTCAAAACGATGCCAATCGGAGTTCTTCGAAAATCTTGGCCAGTCAAGTGTTTATTGTGATATCCGCCGACCTATGATGAAGACCACGACACATATCGCCCTTGTTCTTTTGTTGACCTTGATTTGGAGTGCCGGATGCAATCGTCCTGCCTCGGAGGGTCCATCAATCAATGATTTGTTCGGAGTTTTCGAAGTGATTGATTCCCTCCAATTGACCAATGTGTCGCCTGATTTTTCCTCGGGGGAATCGGTGGGATTTTCCTGCAAATTCTCCAAACCGGTGGAGTGGAATCTGCTCATCACGGGTTTGGAATCCGGGAGCAGAAAGACCTTCGAGGCTTTTTCTTCAGAGTTGTTTGCTGAACAGATTGTCTGGTATGGGAATTGCGACGATGTTCCGTTTTTCTTAGAAGAGACCTGCGAGGTCAGATTGAGCGTGGAGGGCGAGGAAGAGGAGTATGTTGCCGCGTTGCAAGTGGCGGGGGTCAAAACGTACTCGGGAATTGAGGTGGCCACTTTTGACGTTGGGCTTCCCGATGGTGCTCTCGTTTGGCACCAAGACGGAGGCAACATGACTTTTGAACTGGCTCAAGAAAATGCACTCCAGGGAAATCAGTGTTTCAAAATGGGGGGGAGGGTGAATTGGGACTGGAGTCTTGGCTACATAGACATTCCAATTGACTTGAATGATGTCAATGCATCAGCCGAGGACTTCTTCCTGAATGTGGGCGTTTTCGGTGGGATGGATGATCAGTTTGCCACGGATCAATACGTCAACATTTTGCTTTCGGAGTCAAACGCTCCGTTCAATGACAACGTCAACAACAACGCAGCGGACATCTTTGGCACAGGATCGGAGGTCTACAAGCACCAAATTCGTCCGGTGGACTGGGAGGGATGGAGATATTTTGCCATTCCGTATTCGGAGTTCGAAGTAAAAAGTGAAGGAGGAAACAACGTCAGGGAGCCTTCCGAAATTCGGGGGATTCGTCTTGGATTGCAAGCATGTCCCTTCAACAGTGGGAATTGCCCAGACAATGGAAACATTGAAGCGCAGGCAGATGTGGATTACATCATGTTTACAGTGGGATTGCCATTGCTTGAGCAGGAATGATGAGAAGAGAGATTCTCATATTCGGAATCTGTGTGTTCTGCTATCTCGGATGTGACAGCATGCAAGAGGTGTCCCTTTACGAGGTGGACTTGACGCCCACTCCTGAACAGTTGGTTTCGTCATATCCTTACCGGCACGTCTATCTTGACTCATGCAACTCGAATCTATTTGGCCACCGCAGCCATCCTTGCAAGCGGGTTGAATTTGTCAAAGACAACTCAGTGGAGGGTGAAGATCACCTTTCGATTGCATGGCAACAAGGGGACAGCTGCCGCTATCTCGGAGTGGGATTTCCGTGGGCGAACTACGTGGGGAAGAACTTGAAAAACTTGGAGCAAATCGCAGCGTTGCAATTCCATGTTCGACTTGACTCAGGTTCGGTGAGCAAAATCCCCATGTTTTTTTCTTTGGTGGACTACGGTGGGCGTCAGGCCACCTCCAAAATCAACCTGTTGAATGTGGAGGGACAGAGATTGGATGAGGAATGGCGCACAGTACGTATTCCGTTGGCGACCTTTCGGGCATCAGAGAAAGGGCTCAATCTTGAGAATGTGAAGGAACTTCGCATCGAGTTTCAAAGAGAGGGTCATGTGCATTTGGATGCCATTCAGATTGTTCCTTTTCACCATGAAGGCAAATTCTTGGAGCCCATAGGTGAGGACGTTTGCGAAAATTTGCCATTGGTGATGAATGCCAGGAATCTGTGGTGGGGGTTGAACGGCTCAGAGACGATGGGTTGGGCTGAGGGAGAGGGATTTTTGGCGCTGCATTACGACAAGACCGGTCCTCAGAGAGATTGGAATTCATGTGGAGTGGCGCTGAACCAGTGGGAAGCCCTTGACATGTCCGAGGTGTATTCTGCTTCGGCGCTGACGTTTCAGCTGCACGGACAATTCAGTCCACTCAACTTCTCCATTTTGTCTTCAACGGGTGCCCCAAGGCAGATCCGTCAACGACTGTCACTGGATCACTGCATTCAATTTGAAGAGGGCATTTGGTCGTGTGCCATCCCCATCAAGCAGTTCGACCAGCATGAACAATTCAATTGGTCTGCCACAAGGGAAGTGCGCTTGACTGTCACTGAAGACATCGACGCGGCAATGCATGAATTGCAGTGGTCGGAGTATCGTGGAAACCCCAACAAAGTCCATCGTTGGCTTGAACATCACAAGCAGTGAGAGCAACGCTACGACATATGATGTGGTTGGGGTTGTGGATGTTTTCGCAATGGGCACATGGTCAAACGACTGCCGTGACTCTCGTGGCTGATTCTGCGGGGTGGTCTTTGATGCGTCACGGAGCGCAGCATGAGATCCTAGGGGCAGGGGCAAAGGCCCATTTTGGGCTGCTGGAGGAGTGTGGGGCCAATTCCATTCGGTTGTGGAGCACAAACAAATCGGCATTGTTGGATTCCGCACACCAACGAGGGATGTCAGTCATGCTTGGATTGTATCTGAGGCCCGAACGTACAGGGATGAATTACAATGATGTTCATGCCGTCGAGGGGCAACTCGCCGAGTTGAAGCAAGAGGTGTTGAAATACAAGGACCATCCGGCTTTGTTGTTGTGGGGCATTGGCAACGAGTTGGATCTCAAGTACACCAACACCAGGGTTTGGGATGCCGTGGAGGAGTTGGCCAAGTTCATTCATGACGTCGACCCCAATCACCCTACCTCCACGGTGCTTGCCGGAATCGACCCGGCAAAGGTGCACATGGTGAAAACCCGGTGTCCCGACATCGATGTTTTGGGGGTGAATGCCTACGGGAGCATCGAAAAACTCCCACTGAACATCCGTCGCTTTGGTTGGAGCAAGCCTTACATCGTCACGGAGTGGGGTGTGAACGGTCCATTCGAAGCTCCTACAACATCTTGGGGAGCGAAGAAAGAACCACCAGGAGGGGTCAAGGCCTCTACACGATTGAGGCGCTACGACGACATCATCGCGGCAGATTCGAGCATGTGCCTTGGGAGTTATTGCTTTCTATGGGGCCAAAAACAAGAGTCCACAGCCACATGGCACGGCCTGTTTTTGAGCGATGGTTCGGCCACTGATGGTGTGGACGCCATGCACAAGGCCTGGTCAGGGGAGTGGCCAACTTGGCGTGCTCCAAGCATTCGAAACATCCGTATGAACGATCGAGGCTGGAAAATCGACCACATTGTGGAGCCCGATTCAGAAGTGCAAGTGGATGTCGACTTGAATGCATTCGAGGGTGAAGTCCAATGGCAATGCACCTTATTTCCTGAATCACGATCCAAAAAAATGGGAGGTGATCGTCAGAAAAGTCTCGAAGAAATTCCCACCGACTTTACGTTTGTCAACCCGGGATCGGTTGTCTTTAAAACGCCGAAGAATCCAGGTGCCTATCGTGTTTTTGTCAAGGCATGTCGGGATGGGAACAATTGTTCGTCAGCCAATGTCCCTTTTTTGGTGCGAAAATGAAACCCTCAGAAAATGTCATGTTCATGATTCAGTCTTCCTCATTTACCCGTGTGCTCACAGCGTGCATGATGGCCTTCGTTCTCGGGTCATGTCAGACAGGTTCGGTCAGCGTTCGAGAGTCCAAACCTTTGAATGTCATCTACATCATGGCTGACGACCACGCTTACCAGGCCATCAGTGCCTACGGTTCAGACCTTGCCACCCTCGCCCCAACGCCCAACATCGACCGCATCGCCAAGAATGGGGCACGCATGGACCAAGTGTACTGCACAAACAGCATCTGTGGCCCGAGTCGTTCTTCCATCTTGACGGGGCAATTCAGCCATGTCAATGGCTTTTACAAGAATGTGGATGGAGGAGACTTCAATGGAGACCTCGTCACCTTTCCTAAGGTGTTTCAACAAAACGGATACGAGACTGCAGTCATTGGCAAATGGCACCTGGGGACAACGCCAACGGGATTTGACTACTCGAAGGTGCTGATCAATTGGGGAGGGCAAGGGACCTATTTCAATCCGCAATTTTGCGTCAATGGGGTGGATACGTTGGTGGAGCAGACAAGGCATTCGACCCAAGTGATTGAAGACGACTGCATTGATTGGCTCTCCCAAAAGCGCGATCCCGAAAAGCCCTTCATGCTGCTGTATCAATTCAAGGCACCACATCGGGATTGGCGCCCGGACTCCATGTACCACGATTTGTTCAGTGACTTCGATTTTCCAACGCCACCCAATTTTGACGACGACTATGCAGGACGAAAGGCGGCATCTGAGAACATGATGGAAATTGGGAATCATCTCAATCGAAGAGACATGAAGCAAGTGCCGCCGTCAGGTTTGACGCGCCGTGATTCTATGCGATGGCTTGCATACGGGGATAAGGGACAATTCTGGACCCCCCATGACTCTCTACAGGGGTCAGAACTCAAGCATTGGAAGTTCCAAACGTACATTAAGGATTACTTGAGGTGTGTTGCAGGAGTCGACCGTGCTGTCGGCCGTGTTCTCGATTATCTCGAAGAAACGGGACTTGATGAAAACACCTTGGTGGTGTACACCTCAGACCAGGGGTTCTATCTCGGTGAGCATGGTTGGTTCGACAAACGTTGGATGTACGAAGAGTCGTTCAAAATGCCATTTGTGATTCAATGTCCTGGAGTCATTGAACCCGGAATGACCTCAAGTCATATGGCCATGAACATTGACTTCGGTCCCACGCTGCTCGACATGGCAGGCCTCGACATTCCGAGTTCAATGCAGGGCAAAAGTTTTCGGTCGGCCTTTACCGAAGAAAAACAGACGGGTCGCAATTCCGTGTACTACCATTATTACGAGTACCCCATCTGGCACCAAGTGCAACCACACTACGGCATCAAGTCCGGACCCTACAAGCTGATGCACTTTTACTACTCGATGGACGAATGGGAACTCTACAATTTGGAATCAGATCCCAGGGAAATGAACAACCTTTACGCGGAAGCCTCTGACACACTCATTGCTCGTTTGAAAAGCGAATTGCACAAATTGCAAATTGAATTTGGGGACAATCAATCTTTGGAACGAATGAGGTCCATGACGGACACAGTGATTACGAGGGTGTACAATGAGCCACGAAAAGCACTTGAAAAGAAGAAATAATGAGTGCGTGGTTGCATATGAAGCTGATTTCCACTACCTTATTTAGGCAACTGATATTGACGAAATGAAACCCCTTCCCTACCTCCTTGCCGCATGTTTTGCGTGCTTTTCTTTCGCCCTTGCTGCTCAAAATTTGACCGGTACATGTGATTTGTTCGAAGAGGGAACCAACGCCAGCTGGCCATACGTGTTGACGGCGACCTCTCCTGCAGATCCAGGGTCATCCGCAGAGCAAACCATGGAAATCAACGTTCTTTCCATGCCTGTCGGTGCCTCTTATCGCGTGGCAAAAACAGTCGCCAATGGAAATTGGTTTTTTGGTAACGCCACAGCATTGTCTTTGGGATTGAATACGGTCTCAGTTGCAGCGGTGTCATTTGATCGCTCGGTCAAGTTCCAGTTTTCTTCGGGTGATGTTGAATTTGATTTGTTGACCGTGAACGCTGAGGAATTGAGCTGCGCAAGCGACCTCGAAGGTGTGCCCATGGCCAATTGCGCCGCTTTTGATGTGGGACCAAATGCGACTTGGCCTCATGTGATTACCGCAACAACCCCTGATGATCCTGGCAGTTCGTCAGCCCAAACCATGAACATTTTGGTGAGTGCCCTTCCAGCAGACGGAGCCAATTACCGGGTTGTCAAGACGGTGGCCAATGGGAATTGGAACAACGGAAATGCAGTGGCACTCAACATTGGCATGAATGAAGTCACGGTAAGCGAAGTCAGTTTTGCACGTTCGGTGAAGTTTCAATTCTCCAGCGGGGCGATTGAAGTGGCAGGCATCTCCATCAATGGAGCCTCCATTGCTTGTGAAGTTGAGCCTTGTGACGACCTTGATGCAGATGGCATTTGCGACGATGTGGACGATTGTGTGGGCGCTCTTGATGCCCTAGGCATTTGCAACGGCACTTGCTTGGAAGACTCAAATGCGAATGGGATTTGTGATGCTGATGAGGATTTTGTGGATCCGTCATCTTATTGTGGCCCCGGCACGACCTGGGATGCCGCCTCCGGTCAGTGCGTAGGGGCAGATACGTGCATGGGGGATTTTGATGGCGATGGGACAATCGCCACGTCAGATTTGCTCGGATTCCTTGCAATTTTCGGAACCACCTGCATTTGACCTTGATGTCTTCTTGAGAATCGATGCGGGCCACCTTCGGGTGGCCCGTTCTTATTTTTGGCCTATCACAAGCGCAACCCAGCATGACCCCACAAGACGACGCCAAACGCGAACAGCTTCGCGCCCAATTGAACGACACGCACACGTGGCCGTGCGTCTTCAAGTTCAAGTTCATCATGCCTTCGAAGCCGGAGAATGAAGCGACGCTGCGTGCGATTTTTGGGCAGCAGGCCACGTTCCAAATTCGAGATTCGAAAAAGGGGAGCTACCGCGCGGTCACGGTGGATGAAAAGGTGGAGGGGCCGGATGACATTTTTGCCCGGTATGAAGCCGCGGCGACCATTCCTGGCATTCTTTCGCTATAAGCCATGGAGACGCTGCAGTGGACATTGTTGGTGGGGCTGTTGGGCATGGTGGTCTTTGTCCTGTGGTCACGATTGAAGGCTTCCTACGCCCGCGGCGTGGCGCCGCGTGTGGACGTCGATTGGGAAGGAGAGGCGGTGGAGCCCGGGGACGGGACTGTGCAGGTCTCCGTTCGGGTCAAAACCGCAGGGGAGGTGCACATCGAATTGCGCGGACCTGGGGAGGTCCGTGTGGTCGTTCATGAGGGGGCACTGGCGGAAGGCGTTCACGCCTGGAGTTTGGAGCGCCCCACAGCGCAAGGGGATTGGACCGCCCACTTGACATGTGAGGGTCACCGCTCAGAGCGAAGATTCAGCCTTTGATCACATGCGCTCGGGCATGTCAATGCCGAGCAGGCTCATGCCGTTGGAGACGGTGGTGCTGACGGCAGCACACAGGGCCAACCTCAACTGACGGACATTGTCGTCTTCTTCCTTGGCGATTGGATGATCTTGGTAGAAACTTGAGAACGCCTTGATGAGGTCGTAGCAGTGGTTGGCAATCAGGGAGGGGTCGTACGTCGCTGCCGCCTCTTGGACGATGGAAGGGAAGGACAACACGCCTGCCGCAAGGGTGCGCTCGGCGGAATCCATCGGGGTGTCTGACGACCACGCAAGGTCTTGCACCATCACGCTCCGGAGGATGCTTTTGCAGCGCACCACATTGAATTGAATGAAGGGCGCGGTGTTGCCAAAGAAGTCGATGCTCGACTTGGGGTCAAACATCATCGACTTGGCTGGCGCCACTTTCAGCAGGAAGTATTTGAGTGCGCCGTGGCCGACTTTTCGGGCCAAGGCCGCTTTGTCTTCTTCTGAGAATTCGTCCACCTTTCCAAGTTCGTCGGAGATGTCGCGGGCGGTGGAGCGCATCTCGAGCAGCAGGTCGTCGGCATCGACCACAGTGCCTTCACGGGACTTCATTTTGCCCTCAGGCAACTCCACCATGCCGTAGCTGAGGTGGTGGTTTTGGTCTGCCTGGGCAAAGCCCAATTTCTTCAGGATGAGGAAGAGGACTTTAAAGTGGTACTCCTGCTCGTTGCCCACGGTGTAGACTTGGCGGTCCAACGCGGGGAAGTCTTCGAACCGCAGGATGGCCGTGCCGATGTCTTGGGTCATGTAAACGGCGGTGCCATCCCCACGAAGGAGGAGTTTCTCGTCCAGGCCGTCCTCGGTGAGGTCCACCCAAATCGAGCCGTCCTCTTTTTGGAAGAACAACCCCTTGGCGAGTCCGTCTTCGACGTGCTTTTTGCCCAAGAGGTAGGTGTCGGACTCGTAGTAGAGTTTGTCGAAGGTCACGCCCATGTCTTCGTAGGTCGCGTTGAAACCTTCGTACACCCAGCTGTTCATCGTTTTCCAGAGTTCGACCACTTCGGCATCGCCATCCTCCCACCGTTGCAGCATGGCACGGGCTTCTTGCATGATGGGGCTTGCGGCTTCTGCGTCTTTGGGGTCCAGGCCTCGCGCCACGCCCTCGGCCACCTCGGCTTTGAAGGCCTTGTCAAAGGCCACGTAGTAGCGGCCCACAAGCTTGTCGCCTTTCTCGCCGGTGGAGGCTGGGGTTTCGCCGTTGCCCATCTTCTGCCAAGCCACCATGGACTTGCAGATGTGGATGCCTCGGTCGTTGATGATTTGGACTTTCACCACGTCGTGGCCCGCAGCTTCGAGGATGCGAGAGACGCTGTAACCCAGGAAGTTGTTCCGGAGGTGGCCCAAATGCAGGGGCTTGTTGGTGTTGGGGGAGCTGTACTCCACCATGACCTGAGACTTGGACCCCTGTGGGGCAAAGCCCCACGTATCGGTCAGGGCATCTTTCAACGTGTTGGACCAACTCTTGTTGCTGAGCGTCAGATTGAGGAATCCCTTGACCACGCCGTAAGCCACAATCCAAGGGTGAGCTGCGGCCAAAGCTTCTCCGAGCTTCTCCGCAACGACGTGGGGAGGTCCGCCCGCCATGCCGGCGAGGGGGAAGACCACCACGGTCCGGTCGCCCTCGAATTCTGCGCGGGTGGTTTGGATTTGAATTTGCTTGTCTGCAGGGCGCTTGCCAAACGTGGCTTCAAACGTGTCGAGAACCGCGTCGTGCAGTCGGGAGTCGAGAAGATGAATCATGGATGCAGGTCAGGACGGGGATTCAAGCGGGAGGTGGACTTCGGCCATCATGCAGCGCGCCGAACCTCCTCCGCAGGTTTCAATGGTGTTCAAATCGTTGTGAACGAGGGTTCCAAACTGCCCCAGCGTCTCGCGTTGGGCAGGAGTGAGCACGTCAAACGCCGCTTGGCTCATCACAATCAAGGTCTCGCCTTGGGTGGTTCGAACCTCGAGCATGTTGCCGGCGAAGTGGTTGATTTGGTCTTCGGTCAGGGGCACCACGGCCAACCCGTCTTCCGACAAGGACTCTTCGAGAAGTTTTCTGTCCTCGGGGTGGTCGACGCAGTCCAAACACACCGCCGCCCAGCCCGTGCCAATGGCCATCATCACGTTGGTGTGGTAAATGGCCTTGCGCGCGTCTCCCACGGATTGGAAGGCTTCGAACACCACGCCTTCCAGGTCCATGGCTTCGCACCACTGTTCAAAGGCATCACGGTCGGTTCGGGGGCTCAATGCCGCATAGGCTTTGCCGTGGATGCGGTCCAGCACCATGCTGCCCGTGCCTTCCAAGAAGGCGTCGTGCGATTCGAATTCGGTGAAGTCCACAATCTCCTCCATGGCAAAGCCGTGGGCGTGCACCAAGTCGTGAAGGATGTCTTCGCGTCGTTCTTGACGACGGTTGGGCGCGAACATGGGGTAGAGGCCCACCCGTCCGTCGCTGTGAAAGCTCACCCAGTTGTTGGGGAACAGGGCGTCCGGGGTGTCGGTGGAAGGATCATCGTCCACGACAATGACGTGGACGCCGCGCGCCCGAAGGTCGTCGACCATGCCGTCAAATTCGGACAATGCGACCTCGTGAACGTCGTCCACTTCGGCGTCCTTTTGGTAATGGTTGTTGCCTGCCGTCTCTTCGTTTTTTCGAAATGTGGCCGGGCGAACCATCAAGATGTTCGCGGTGCTTTGGGAACGGGTTGGGTTCATGCTGAACAGGTTAGGCTTGGCGGAAGAGGGGCAAGGTGACACAGCGGAGAAGGCCTTCCATTTTCGCGGTCTCTTGCAGAGGGGTGGTGTGCACGCGATATCCCCAATCGAGAAGCTGCGCATTCACGTGTTCAAAGGTCGGGCAGGAGACCACATCCTCTGGCGTGATGGAGATGATGTTGCACTGCATGTCGTACATCTGATCGGCATTGACTTCAAGCAGCTTGCCTTCAAATCGAGACCGAATGAACGCCCGGTCTTCTTCGTGCTTGAGTCCGTTGGCGTGAAAAAGGACGTGCCCGCCTGCCAGCACACTCAGACAACAGTCCAAATGAAGGGCATTGGCCCGTGGGTCGTCGTCCGATTTGGTCAACTCAAACCCCCGGACGCGCCAGTCGGTGTACTGGTCGGAAAGCCAATCCAGCGCAGCTTCGTTGGTGCGCGCGGTGGTGTAGGCGCCAAAATCATCTGCGGCGCTGTGTCCCACCCAGATTTCTCCATTCATGGGCATCACATCTCCACCTTCCACGCGCACGCCGTCGGGCGGCGTCAGCACATGTGAATCACGGACGTCCGTCAACAGCGGCGCGATGCCTTGCCACTCTGCAGCGCGGTCGGAGATCATGCGCGTGGCGACGAAACGGTCATCGATGACTACCCCGACGTCGCGCGCGAAGATTTGGTTGAGGTCATCCAACACTTGAGGCCGCAGCACGCGGATGTCATGGGCTTCCAGCAGGGCTGCAAGACCATCTAATTCCGCCATGCAGTCCTTCTCGACGGGAAAGGTGCCCGCGCGGATGTGCTCCTTCGACTTGGGATCGTACGCATCTTGGAGAAGGGGTGTGCCTCCCATCGATTTTGCCGTGCCCACCACGACCGTGTGCAGGGCATCCCATTCGTTGACCGCGCGAAGGTTCATGGTCTCAGCGCTTGTCGAAGTGCTCACGCTTGTGACGCAACAACTCCAGCATGGTTTCCTGCTTCATCATTTCCGCAGCCAGCTGCGGGGATTTGCTGATTTGGGGTGGCAGGAACATGCAGTGCAAACTGTCTTTGCTGCTGAGCACGTACATGGAGGACTCCGCGTTCACCTCAAACTGGCGGATGCGCGCGGTGTCTCCATCTTCCACTTGGTTGAAGTCGAAGTACTCGATGGCTTCCTTGCCGTATTGGTCTTGGAGGGTCAAACGCATGCCTTCCGGATTGCCTTCGAAATTCTCGAAGAAGTCCAAAAAGTAATTCAGGTCCAAGCCGAGCAGGGCCACTTGTTGATCGCCCTCGTCCACCCAGGGGCTGGCGTAGCGAATGTGGCATCCACCGGCACGGTTTCTCAAGCCGTTGTGAAACCACTTGTCCATCATTTCCTTTTGGACCGTCAGCATGGCGGTGTCGGCTGTGCGGTGTCCGGGGAAATGCTCAAACATCGCGTCCCATTCACCGACGTTGGACAAGTGGAAGTACGTGTAGAGGTCGTCCAGCACCACGGCGAGGGAATCGTCTCCCATGAAGTTGACGAGGCCGACCTTGTCGACCGTGATGCTCAGGGGGTCCAACTCGGGGTGCACTTCCAAGTCGGGGACGGCCACCACGTTGTCTGGGGCGTCTTCGGAGACCATCAATTTGGACGAGCCTTCGGAAGAGGAAGGGGGCGTTTCACAGCTTTGGAGTGCCAAACCAGCACAAATCGTTGCCCACAATGCAGGCGCAAACACACGTTTCCAAGTCATGTTCCAAAGATACGCGGAGCCACCTCGTCGGGGCCCTTCGTCAGTTGACGAAAAACGAGCTTCCGTCCTGAGGCGATTGTTGAATCAGACGTCGCGTCATTTCGATGCGCTCCAAAAGCGCTTGTTGCATCTCCTGCACCGTCGGTTGGCTGAGGATTTCGGCGCGTTGCATGGCGTCGACGCCCAGGTGTTGGATGAGGCGGACGAGGCCCTGATTTTCGAGGTTGCCCACGTACATGTCGTGCGCCCTCATGTCCTGAATCAGGGCGTCTCTTGCATCGGCACAGGCCTTGCCCAAAGGCCAGTTGGACCACTCCTGAATGTCTTCGACTTCTCCTAGTGGGTAGGGAACGACGCCTGGGGTTTCGTCCATGTTCTTCAATCGGAACAGCCCTGTGGCCGTGACGGCCACGTCACGTTTGCCTCCCGAGTGGCGCTTTTGCACCGTGACCAATCGCATTTTGGCACCCACACGCCAAATTTTGGAATCGTGGAAAAAGGGAATGCCAAACTCGTCCAGATGCATGGCTTCCAGATCGTTGAACAACACCTGATAGCGTTGTTCGAAGATGTGGAGTCCCACGGTTTCACCCGGCATGGGCAACAAACGCAGAGGGAACAGAGGCAAAGGCATGCTGCGAGGTTACGACTTCCATTCCTCGCATCTTCGGCTTTCGTCACCAAGCCCTCACTTGGAGGGTTAAGGCCTCACATCAGGGACGGCAACGCCCGCGAACCCTCGACTGCCATCGGGATACATGCCCTCGAGCAGGAGTCCTTCCTCGTTGTTTTGGGCGGCACGGGCCACGACGCGCTCCACGTCTTGCAGGCCAGTCACTGGCGAGCCATCGATGCGCAAGACGATGAAGCCTTTGCGGATGCCTTGTTGCGCCCATGGGCCGTTTCGAAGGTCGGTGACCATGACGCCGCCGCGCAATTGGAGCTTCTCGCGAATCCGCTCGGGGACGGGACCGAGTGCGACACCCCAAGCCGCTTCGAGTTGGTTCATTCGTGGCGCAGCTTTGGGGAGCTCCGCGTTGCTGCTCGGCGGGTTGATCGTCGCCGCGCCTTGGCGGTTGGTCAAGGTCACGACCACATCGCGCCTCGTTTGCCCGCGCTGCACCGTGACGCGAACCACGTCGCCAGGTCGGTGTTTGGACAGTTGCTCTTGAAGGGAGGGAAAGGAGCCGACGTCGATGCCGTTGATGGCCAGGATGCGGTCTCCATCTTCCATGCCCGCTTCTCGTGCGCCGCCGTCAGGACTTGTGGAGGCCACCACCACACCGGGTTCGCGCGCGCTGACTTGAATGCCCATGTACGCACGCTGCACCCGACCAAATTCCCGAATGTCCTTGACGACCTTGGCGACGATGGAGGAGGGGATGGCGAAGGAATAGCCCGCGTAGGAGCCTGTCTGGGAAGCGATGGCCGTGTTGATTCCAATGAGTTGCCCCTCCAGATTCACGAGCGCGCCTCCGCTGTTGCCCGGGTTCACGGCCGCATCGGTTTGCAGGAAGCTCTCCACCGGGAAGACCTCTCTGGAAGCATCGGCCTCGAGCAGGCGAATGTTTCGGCCTTTGGCACTCACAATGCCCGCCGTCACGGTAGAGGTCAAATTCAAGGGGTTGCCCACGGCCAGCACCCATTCGCCCACCTGCACTTCGTCGGAGTTGCCCATGGTCATCGCAGGAAGGGGACGGTCCGCTTCAATGGCCAGGACGGCCAAATCCGTGCTCGGGTCACTCCCCACCACTCGGGCCACATGCGATTCGCCGTCGGAGGTGTTCACGCGCACCTCCCGCGCGCCTTGAATGACGTGGTGGTTGGTGACAATGATGCCCGATTCGTCCACCAAGACGCCGCTTCCCGAGCCTTGTGCGATGCGGCCGGCGGCCATGCCCAACATGCTGAGCCAAGGGTTGCTTTGGTCCGCCACTAGAGAGGCAGTCTGCACGTGGACCACAGCATCCACAGACGCCGCGGCGGCATGGACAAACGCATCTCCGCCCGCCGTTGCTGCGACGGGTGCAGGCCAATTGGGTGCGGCCGAGGAGGGGGTGGAGGTGAGCTGGACAGGTGTTGACTCATGTGCGGAGGACCCCCGTGAGACCAGCGTCAAGGTGGTCACGACGCCCAATGAGAACAAGGTTATGCTGCCCACCAGTCGGAAGAACAACGGAGATTTCATGGTCTTGTGCATGTGTCACAAAACAACGCAAGCGCCCCGCCAGGCGTGCCCCGCAAAATGTCAAGAAATCTGAACGCCCTTGAACGTTTACTTTTCTTGGCTGAGTCCGATTTCGCGCAAGCGCTCGCTCAGGTACTCGCCGGCCGTCGTCGCAGGATCTTTGGGGGCGCTGCCGTCGGCCACGCATTGAGGCAGTGCGGCCAAACTCATGCTGGGGACCGGGTGGCAGAAGAAGGGCATGCTGAAGCGCGGCTGTCCCCACAATTCTTTGGGTGGGTTGACCACGCGGTGGGTGGTGGACTTCAACTCGTGGTTGGTCAACCGCTGGAGCATGTCGCCCACGTTGACGACGAGGTGTTCGGGCAGGGCCTTGACCGAGGTCCAAGCGCCTTCCTTGTCCATGACTTCCAATCCGTCTGCAGATGCGCCCACGAGCAGCGTGATGAGGTTGATGTCTTCGTGCTGGCCGGCGCGAACGCTTGAATCAGGTTCTGACGTGATGGGCGGGTAGTGAATCAGGCGCAAAATGCTGTTGCCGCCGGGGACGTATTGCTCGAAGTACGCCTCGTCCAGTTCGAGGTGGAGGGCAATGGCGCGAAGCATTTGGCGTCCCACGTCTTCGAGGCTCTTGTACAAAGCATCTGCTTGAGGAGCCAAGGCCGGGCGCTCAGCGACATCCGCATTGGGAGGGTAGTTGTCCATGTCGGCCCCCTCTGGAATGTGGGTTTGTCCCACTTGCCAAAACTCCTTCAAATCGGCTGCATTGGAGTCTTTGGCGTGCTCTGTCCCAAAACTCACATACCCGCGCTGGCGGTTGTGTTCAGGATGCTCGTGCAGGAGTTTGGTCTCCGTGGGCAACGCGAAAAATGCTTCCGCCTCAGAGTACATGCCTTCGATGACACGCGGGTCTACACCGTGGCCTGAGATGGCCGCGAAACCGACCGAGCGGTAGGCGGCACCCAAGTCTTGGACAAAGGCCGTTCGCTGCTTAGGGGTGCCATGGGTGAAATGGCTGAGGTCCAACGTGGGAATGCCGGCCACAAAATCGAGGTGGGCCACGGAATCAGGTGGGTTCTTCATGACGAGGAGGTTGGGGCAAAGTTCGCAATTCTCAGACAGATGCGTGCCCTGCAATGCGAATCAGGAGTTCGGACAGCGTTTGGCTGTGGGTGCGCCACGCGAATTGTCCTTCGATGCTGCGTTTGGCGCGTCGGGCCATGTCCCGGGCCTCCACGCTGGCGCCAAGGAGGTCATCCACGGCTTCGGCGAAGGCGGCCGCATCTTGACAGACCACGGCGTGTCCAGTGCTCGGCAAATTCAGCGGCGCGAAGGCATGGGGAGAAAGGACGCAGGGGACCTCGGCAGCCATGGCTTCCAGAACCTTGTTTTGGAGTCCAGTGCCAATGCGCAAGGGCGCCACAAACAGGGTGGCTGCGCGGTACTCGGCGGCGATGTCATCCACCCAACCCGTGACGGTCACCCTCTCGGAGGCCAGGGCTTGCACGCTGGCTTTGGGCTGGGCACCCGCCAACACCACACGGACGCCGGGATGCTTCACGAGAGGAAGGATGTGTTCCACCAAGTGGTGGGCGGCATCCACGTTGGGGGCGTACGACATGTTTCCCGTGAACAGGAGCACAGGATCGCCTTCGGGGGCGGATTCAGCCGGTGAAAAGGCACTCAAATCCACGCCGTTGGGCACGAGCTCAATCCGGTCGCGGTCGCCGTGCGGAATGAGCAGACGGTCGTTGCGTGAAATGATGGTGGCCCCGTCGAAGTAGTCGAACACGCGGGATTCGTAACGGGCGAGACGCGTGCCTTCGGTGCGTAGCAGCCATTGGTACGGCTTCATGACCAAGCGCGTTTCGTTGTTGGCGCGACGATGCATGCCCGCACTGAGTGCATCCATGTAGTCCAACACCTTGGGGACTTCGTGGAGGTCCTTGACGTATTCGGCGCAGCGCACCAATTGTCCGTAAATGACGTCGGGCGCGCTTCGTGCCGCGAGGTCGCGGATTTGACGTTGGATGCGAGGCTCCGTAAACCAAACCACCTGAAAGGGCTTGTCCGAGGCCCACGCCCAGGCCATGCGCCAAAGCCGTCGCATCCAAGAAAGGCGGTACACATGCAATTCATGGACCCAAGGAGAAAGCGCCTCTCGTTGCGCGGGGGTGGCGTCTTTGGAGCTCAAGCAACACAAAATCACTTCGTGTTCCTCGCTCAGGTGCTTCAATTGGTGAAACAGGCGCAGTTTGTCTCCCTTTTCGAGGGGGAAGGGGATGCGCGAGGACATGACCAAGATCCTCATGCGTCCACCCACGATTGAAGGTGATCGGTCAAAATCCGGGCACGTGCGCGGTGACCGAGATGGTCCAAGGCCCATTGCCGTCCGGCTTTCCCAAGTTCGATGGCGGTTTCCGGCGATTCAATCAAACGCACCAAGGCCTCGCTCATGGCGGGCGCATCGTCCGCCACCCAGACATGTTTGCCAGGCGTCAAATCCATGCCCTCCATGCCCTTGGTGGTGGTGACCACAGGGCGGCCTGCGGCGAGGGCTTCCGCCAGTTTGATGCGCATGCCTGAACCCGCGTGAAGGGGGACCACGACGATGCATGGGGAGTTGTATGTGGCTTGGGCATCTTCCACCTCGCCCAGGACATCGATGCCAAGGGATTCGTCGGAGGTCCAATCTTCGGGCATATGTCGGCCCGCAAGCAACAGCCGGAGTTCCGGCGAGGCTTGGTGAGCCAGCGGCCAAACCTCGTCTTTCAACCACTGCACACCTTGGACGTTGGGCGTCCAGTCCATGGCACCGAGGTGCAGCACCGCGTTGGGTGGGGTGTTCATCTCAGAGTGAAGGCGGTTCTCCACGTCGAGCCCAAAAGGCAGGGCAATCACCCGTGACGTGTCTGTCGAATCGGGAAGGTGGTCCCGAAACCACTGCGCGTCATTCGCGGTGATGGCCGCGACGGCATCGACCGCATGCAGAAGCTTGCTCTCTTCTGCGGCGAGCTTGGATTGAAACAGGTTGAGCAACCATTTCTTGGGGCCAGGCCCCATGCCTTGAGACACGTCTTCCCACAACTTGTGTTCGACGTTGTGCGCCCGCAACACGATCTCGGCGTCGCTCAGCCGACGGATGGCAGGGATGTAAGACGTAGTGAACAAGGACTCCAAGAGGATGACATCGTACATGTCCACCCGCAGCGCCTCCTCGATGGCGCGGTCCATTTCAGGCACGTGAAACCGGCTCAAATGGTAACTCTCTCCCGTGATCACGTGGCTCAAGGCGTCCCGGAGGTTGAGTTCCGTGTCTGCAAAAATGGCCTCGATGGCGGTGGCTTCGAGGTAGGTGTGGTCGATTTGGTCTTGAAGAAACGGGTGCTTGTGTGTGTGAAGCGTCAGCACCTTCACGCGGTGCCCCTCCGCCAGCAACCCGGTGGTCAGGCTGTCCATGGCGATGCAACCTCCATCCACGGCGGGACGGGGCGGCTTGTGACAAATCTGAAGGATGCGAAGGGGAGCACTCATCTCGGCCGCGAAATTAGGACGAACCCCATCTTGGAATCCACCGACGTTCTTTCGTTGTACTCCACATCAGAAATGCCGCCAAAGGAAGCAGGGTCATGGTGCTCAGCCACATGCCGGACCAAGGGGAGAGGCTTCCCACTTTGACCAACTGTTCGCCGAGCATGGACAGGGAGTAATAGAGCAAAAACAAGCACAGGGCCAGCAGGGTGGGAACACCCAAGCCGCCGCGTCCGACCAGCGCGCCGAGGGAACTTCCGACCAGAAACAGGACCATGCACCCCAGCGCGAGGATGTACTTGCGGTGCCACTCGATGTCATGACGGTGCTGGCGAAGCCGCTTGCCCTCCATGTTCGAGATGGCGTTTTCCAGGCTGCGAATGTGGTTTCGGGTGGTCTCTTTGGCCTTGTCGAATGCACGGCCGCGGGTCACGGGATTCAGCGAAGCGTGCCAAGGCGTCAACGGCGCCGCTTGAGGAGTCGATCCCGCATTGGCGAACCATCCTGTGGAGTCGGCCAAGCGTTCCAAGTTGCGCCGGCCATATTGCACCAAATCCGCACGCTCACGGACAATGTTGCCCCTCAAAGAGTCGCTGTAATGGCTGAGCTCCGCGAGATTCATCCGCTCGTAGGACCGGCGAAACAGGTCTTCGTTGGCCATGGAGAAATCGAGGCTGTGGAGGGGGATGCGCAGGGTTTGGGTCCCAAACCGGCTGTGGATGTGTGGATGCACGCGTTCCTTGTTGCGCGACATGGTCTCTTGGTGCTCTTCGTAGCTGACGCCCTGTTCCAATTCCACCACCAACGCGCCGTCGTCCTGGGTCATTCGTCCATGCGCTGCGTGGACCACGAGGACGCTTCGGCCCTTGGGGTCCCGGTGATCGTGAATGAGCACGTCGTCGAGGGTGCCGTCCGGATGCTTGGTGCCCACGCGAATGGAAAATCCGTCAATGCCGTTGTAGAAAACACCTTCGCGGATGTTGAGGGCGGGTTTTTGTTTGGTGACGGAATAGAGCAAGGCACGGAAGCGCATGTTGGCAGCCGGCCAGCCGGTGTTGCTGAACCACAACGCGCCGCTGCAGATGAGCGTCATGCACAGCACCAAAGGGCGGAGGATGCGGAGGAACGACATGCCTGAGGCCTTCATGGCCGTCAATTCGCTGCGCTCGGCGAGGTTGCCCATGGCCATGATGGAGGCGACGAGGACGGCGAGCGGGAGCGCGAGATTGACCAAACGCGCGGACGCGAAGACCATCAATTTGAAGACCACCCAGAGGTCGAGGCCCTTGCCGATGAGGTCGTCGGCGTACACCCACAGGAATTGCATGTCCAAGATGAACAGCGCCACGGGCAGGGTGACGGCGAAGGGGCCGAGAAAGGCACGAAGCATGAGCCGGGACATCCGCACGTCGCGAAGATACTCGTCGGAAGTCGTGTACCTTGGCCGGAAAATCACCGAATCCATGCGTTTCATACGAATTCAATGTTGGAGCCTGGCCGCCACCATGGCCACAGGAATGCTCCTTTCAAGTTGTTCCATGCCCACGCCAGAGGGAGGCGACTTTGCGCCGGCACCCGAGATGGAGTCCAAGGCGAGTGCCCCTGATGACAACGGGTTTGTGTGGAAGACGGAGCAATTCGCGGACCTGAAGATTGTCCGCTACCAAATCCCTGGCTGGGAAAAATTGAGCGCCAAGCAGCAAGCGTTGGTGTACTGTTTGAACATGGCGGGCCTCAGCGGTCGCGACATCATGTACGACCAAAACAACCGCTACAACCTCCGCATCCGTCGCCTCCTCGAGGACATTTACGTGAACTACGAAGGCGACCGCAACACGGTGGGGTGGCAGGCGTTTGAGGTGTACCTCAAGCGCATTTGGTTCTCCAATGGCATCCACCACCACTACGCCAACACCAAGCACCAGCCTGGATTCAGCGAAGCCTACATGGACCACTTGTTGGCCGAGACCGGCAACAGCTTGGATGCTGAATTGCGCGGCGTCATGTTTGACCCTGCTTTGGAATCCAAGAAGGTGGAGCAGGATGGATCCAAAGGGCTCGTGGAGAGTTCAGCGGTGAACTTCTACGCGCCCGACGTCTCGACCGAGGAGGCCAAGGCCTACTTCGAATCCATTGTGGACCGGGGTGACCGGAGTCCTGTGGAATACGGCTTGAACAGCCGTTTGGAAAAGGACGCGGAAGGCAAGGTGTTCGAGAACGTCTACAAGCTTGACGGCTTGTACGGCGAGAGCATCGCAGAGATCATCAAGTGGTTGAACGAGGCGATTGAATACGCAGAGAACGCCAAGCAAGCGGCAGCGCTTCGCAACCTCGTGGCCTACTACGAGACAGGCGACCTCGCAAAGTGGAGCCTCTACAACATCAACTGGGTGCAGGACACCGAAGGCGATGTGGACTACATCAACGGGTTTGTGGAGGTTTACAACGACCCGCTCGGTTACACCGGCAGCTATGAGACGATCGTGGAGATCAAGGACTTTGACGCCAGCGCGCGCATGTCCACGCTCATGAACAGCGCGCAGTGGTTTGAGGACCACATGCCGTTCATGGACGCGCACAAGAAGTCCGAAGTGGTGGGCATCACCTACAACGTTGTCAACGTGGCCGGTGAAGCGGGCGATGCGTCGCCAAGTACGCCCATTGGGGTGAACCTGCCCAACAGCAACTGGATCCGTCAGGTGCACGGCTCCAAGTCCGTGTCGCTCGGCAACATTGTGAACGCATACGACAAGGCAGCAGGGGGCGGCATGCTTGAGGAGTTTGTGCACGACGATGCGGAATTGATGCGTGTCAAGGCGCACAGCGAACTCGCAGGCAAACTGCACACCGCCATGCACGAAGTCATTGGTCACGCCTCCGGACAGCTCGAACCCGGGGTTGGGACGCCCAAGGAGACCATCGCTGAGTACAGCTCGACCCTCGAGGAAGGGCGCGCCGACTTGGTGGCGTTGTACTTCTTGCTCGACGAGAAGATGGTCGAACTTGGCTTGATGAAGACCCTCGATGTGGGTCGCGCCGAATACGACAGCTACTTGCGCAACGGCATGCTGACGCAGCTCCAGCGTTTGGAGTTGGGCGCGGACATCGAAGAAGCGCACATGCGCAACCGCGCGTGGGTCAGCAACTGGTGCTTCGAAAAGGGCCAGCCTGAAGGCGTGGTCGAAAAGGTGGTGCGCGACGGCAAAACCTACATCGACATCAAGGACTACGAGCGCTTGCGCGAGTTGTTTGGAGAGTTGCTTCGCGAGGTGCAGCGCATCAAGTCCCAAGGCGACTACGATGCCGCCAAGGCACTCGTGGAAGGCTACGGTGTGAAGGTGAACCAAGAGGAGCACAAGGAAATCCTCGACCGCGTGGCGGTCTTGGGTGTCGCTCCTTACGGCGGCTTCATCAACCCCGAGATGAATGCCACGCGCGATGCGGACGGCAACATCACTTCTGTGGAGGTGACCTACCCCGACAACTTCACGGGCCAAATGCTTCGCTACAGCGAGCAATTCAGCTTTTTGCCCGATGTGAACTGAGGAAAGGCTGCCGCGAGTCATTCGCACCCACCATGAAGTCAAGGGCCCCGTCGTGCAACATCACGACGGGGCCCTTTGTTGTTCCTTTGCACTCCTGAAAATTCACCTCCATGATTCGAATGTCTCTCCTCGCATGTGCCTTGGTTGCAGCCACGTCCATGCACGCCCAAACCCCTTGTGTCGATGGTTTTGCCGGCGATTACCCATGTGAGGGTTTGGATTTGTTGTCGGTACGTTCGCTTGAAGAATTGGGGGGAGGCGCCAACGGCAACGATTGCTGGGGATGGGTCGACCCGGAGTCGGACCGAGAGTTTGTGCTCTACGGACGATCCAACGGCTTGTCTGTGGTGGAGGTCACGGACCCTGTGAATCCGGTGTTTGTGGCACGCGTCCCGACAGCGACGGTTCAAAGCTTGTGGCGGGATGTCAAGGTGCACGACAACCACGCCTTCATCGTGAGCGAGGCGGCAGGTCACGGCATGCAGGTGGTGGACTTGACAGAGGTCCTCGACGTGGAGTTGGCTCCCGCGACCTTGACGCCCGTGGCGGTGTACTTGGGCTTTGGGAATGCCCACAACATTGTCATGAATGAGGCTTCAGGTCATGCCTACGGGGTGGGGACCAACACCGCCGGTGGGGGGCTGCACGCCGTGGACGTGAGCGATCCCACGGCACCCATGGTGGCAGGCACCTACGACGGCGCATACACCCACGACGCCCAGGTTGTCATGTACGAAGGGCCAGACGCGGATCACGCGGGACAAGAAATCGCGTTTTGTTTCAACGGCAGCGCCGGTGTGGCCATTGTCGATGTGACTGACAAAACGGACATGCAACTCGTCTCATCTTTCAACTACACGCAATCGGCGTACACCCACCAAGGTTGGCTGAACGAAGACCAAACCATGGTTTACTTCAACGATGAGTTGGACGAGCAGGGATTTGGCAACGGCACGAGGACGTACATCGCGGACGTCAGCGACCTGGACAACCCTGTGGTGTTGGGCTTTTATGAAGCGGACAACACGTCCGTCGACCACAACCTCTACATCCGAGGAA
>Ga0160423_10000242_pt1 | contig 43212 bp, 51 predicted proteins | sample CRUFie14St8metaG_FD_108191 | JGI IMG/M metagenome (GOLD analysis project Ga0160423, IMG submission 108191) | Marine microbial communities from the Costa Rica Dome - CRUD Field 142mm St8 metaG | ecosystem: Environmental > Aquatic > Marine > Oceanic > Photic zone | place: Costa Rica: the Eastern...
AGCACCCCCAGCATTTCTAGCCCAAGAATCAGCCCTTACAGGGGCATTTGCTCCCGTCCCACTGTTCAAGACTGCGGGCCATCTAAAATTATCAGTGTAAAAATAAGATTCTACTAAACCTTCTTTAGTTAAATCTCCACTATTTTTTTCAGTTCTTATTACTTCTCTCTCAGAGACTGCAAACCAGTTATTAGATAACTGCCTTACTTCTCTATAGATCCCAAAATACTTATCGTCAGCAGTATTAGCATGCCTGAATGTCCCCCACATATCTGATTGATCAGCCCCCTTTTTAGTAGCTTGATCAACAGTTACTGATAAGTTTGCCATTGTATCGTTTGGCTCCTTAAATTCAGTTGTCTTTTGTAAAGTCTGACCACTAAAATACAAAGTTTCTTTTGAACGTAAAGGAACAGAAAATTCAGGGTCTATGTCCACTCTCCGTATAGGAACTTTCTTTACATAAACTCTTTGTTCAACAACATACAAAGAGTCTAATACCTCATCCCCCGACCTTACTTGTTTCTTCTCAAAAAGAATATAATCATTATCCGCAGTCAAAGAACCACCTACACCATCACCAAAAGGATCGTGAATTGTTGTAGGCATCGATGTGTTAAGTGCTGGTGCTAACTCTTCAAAATAATCTGTACCTGCAACTTCTCCCGTTGCTGGAGCACCATTGGTTCCAGAACCATACCTCGGTAGTACATAAGTACGTACTACGGAATCATAGCGCATGGATGCACTAGCTGACTTGAACTCCCAATTATATTTATCTTGTTCCGTCCTGTCTTTTATATAATACCAATTCTGAAATTGTCCTTGATCATCAGCAGGTTTAATTAAAGATAATCTAAAGTTAGGGAAACGTGAAGTGTCTGGATGAGCTGACCCATACTCATTGTTGTCTGCGTTTTCCGCAGAGCTTACATTTTTACTAGCATCAACAACTTCAACAACTACCAAGTCAGCGACTTTAGGTGTCGTGAACTGTATTGTTCGTTGTCTTCTGTTAGATGAAACTGGCATATCAACGTTCCGCTAGTCAGCAAGAACTACATTGTCACGTACATATTGAGTGACTATCTCTGCAGGAGTTGCGTTTGGGTTGCTCTCTATAATGAGGTTGATTAACTCCATTTGCTCTTGATGCTCTTCATCCTCTTCGTTGAATTCCATGCCGAATATCTCCATGAATAAAGAATCTTGAAAACTAGTATCTTCAGCAACCTCTTCTTCAGGCTCTTCAGTAACTTCTTCTTTAGGCTCTTCTTTAGGTTCCTCTGAAGGAGTCTCCATAGCTTGCTCTATAGCATCTACAAAAGACTCTTCAGCGTTCTGTGGTTCGTTGGTTTGTGTTTCTTCTTCAGCCATTGTGCTAAGTAGTTTATGTATAAATAAAGATCCCCGATCCCCTCTATTTGTCAAGGAGATCGGGGAATCTTGTGATTGGTATCTCTAATTAATTAGAGTCCTTTAGCTGCAGTAGTTGACTTCCTTGCGATAGCGATCGCATATCCAAACTTAGTCTTGATCGGCTTAGAAGCAGAAGCAAGAATACCACGGAAAAATCCGATGGTTCCGTCTGGATTAAGGTCAGCACTAGGAATGTTAGTCCATTTGAAATCACCTTTATAGTTAACAGGATCAAACGTAAGACCATTAGCACCGCTCAATGGATTCGGAATCTGAGACTCGAAAACATCTGGATGAATGATGTAAGCGATCTCAACTGGAGCAGACTCATACGCAGCGTTAGGTGAAACAACTCCACCACTTACTGTGTATGGTAATACTCTATCGAGCTTGTCATCACTATCACCAATGTCAAACCTAGGTGCAAGATCATCAACTAAGTGATAATAACCACGGAATGATTTCTCAACTCCTAATGGGGCAACAAGCTCACTGACTCTTGAACTGTTGTATCTGATATCATCTCTGAACTCAGACTCAATCTGAAGCTGACGTGATACTTCGGATGAACATACAAAACCAAATACAGGTCTTCCATTTTCACGGCCATAAGCATTTCCACCTGCACCAGCACGGACTAATCTAAAGTATAGATCATCCATAAGAGCATTAGATATGTTAGCTTCTGGAAGGTTATTTGAGTTTGCTTGAGCAGCATCATAACCATCAGTACCTGTGTCTGCATCACCACCTGCATCTAATGTTGTTGCAGATGTTACTCCTTCTTTGCCAGTATGCAGCTTAGAAACTGATGTGGCACTACGGCAAGCAACAAAGTTATCAGCAAGTGAGTCAAACTCATCACGATAACGCTCTTCCCATGTGTAACGGGTTGACTCAGTCATCAACTCAATAATAGCACGAAGCTGATCTGCACGATGTGCAGCAAACCTCAAGTCTTCAACATTGATCCGTGGTGACTCAATGACAGCACGTTTCAAGTTATACTTCTTTAGCTCTTTACCGAAGTTAATAGCTCCTTTGTTTGACTCGTTAGGGCCAACAGTTGACTCAGCAGAATCCTTTAAGGGCTGATCAGTAGCAGCAGTGCCGAATACGTTATTGTCTGAATTAAGTGCTCCCATGTCACCCCAAATAGCTGAACCAGCGAGTGTCCCACCTGCTGCGTCAGTTGTTGGTAGTGTAGAAGAATAAATCAAGGTAGTTAATTGATACCCCATTTGATCGGGGAATGTAGATTTCTTGATTAAGTCCATCCAAGGAGAGGTATGCACAGTACTTCTGTGAATATCTGCTCCGATGCGGTTTGCTTCTTGAGCAAGAATGTTGTCGATGTTAGTCGCACCATTCGATTGTGTAAATGTAGCCATTTTATTAAATAATTAGTTAAGTTATAAATTAGGGCAGACCCCTCCCCTTTCAGGCGGGTAAGCGATCTAGTTAATTAGTTATTATAAACCTTGATTAAATAGAACTAGTTAAGGCTAGAGCAACCTTACAAGATTTATGTCCAAGAGACGTAGCTCTGATCACAAGCAGACTGAACTAATTATATGGCTAGAGCAACCTATCTAAATGCGATAGGTAAAAATAAATTTATTCTTATGGAAAGTCAATAAGGAATTATTTATTATACATCTGTCCTTGCTTGAAGAAACTTTGTTTTGGTTTAGCTACTTTCTTTTTAGCTGCTTTTTTCTTAGCAGCTATTTTTTTCCTAGCGTCTTCGATACCTCCCATGACATCAGAACTTATTTTTTCAGCTAATCTGCCAGCAGCAGCCGCTCCTCTTGTTAAACTTTGAGTTTGTTTAGGTTTAGTGCCTGACCCTCCAGAACCTGAGTTCTTTTTAAGACGATCCATTGAGCCTCCTCTAGTTCTTTTAGAAGGACTACCTGAACCACCGAAGCGTGATCTTCTGCTCCGTGGCTTTGCTTTGAATTTAAACTTAAATGCCATAGTATGTATTATTTATATAATAATACACTAAGAAAAATATAAAGCAAATAGCTGTTAGTCTTGTTGAATATCAAGACCGATACAGAATTTAGGAGGTAATACCGCAGCCTTCACATCTACAGCAACTCTAGTAGCTGGATCAGTGAACGGTATAGGAAGTCCTACCTTTGCATCTGTAGTTTCACATGATATATTACAGAAAGCGGTAAACGCTAAGAACAAGGCACATAGTAACTGTTTAAGTTTCATGACCTTAATATGCACAAGATAATTTAAATAACCAGAAAAAATTTTAACAAATGGCTAAAGGTAGGTTTACAAGGCTTCCATCAGGTAAAATTAAGTACCACGGTGAGATATTTGCAGGGTTTAATAAACCTAAAAAAGCTCCTGCTGGCAGTAAAAAGAAGTTTGTTGTGCTTGGAAAACAAGGAGATAAAATTAAAAAGGTAGGTTTCGGACATAGAGACTATCAAGATTTTAGACAACATAAAAACCCTAAAAGACGTAAGAACTTCAGAGCCAGACATAACTGCGCTACTGCAAAAGATAAAACAACCGCTCGTTATTGGGCATGTAGAAAACTTTGGTAATGAAAAGAAAAGGAAGAGGAAAATTTGTAAAAGGTAAATCCAGAGTCAACGAAGCTGGGAATTACACGAAACCCACTATGCGTAAAAACTTATTTAGGAGGATTTTGCGGGGGTCAAAAGGAGGTAGATCAGGTCAATGGTCTGCTAGAAAAGCACAGCTACTAGCTTCTGAATACAAAAAACGTGGGGGAGGTTATACATAATGCCTTTACGTAAATCACAAAAAAGTTTAAAAGCGTGGACTAAACAAAAGTGGCGTACTAAATCAGGAAAACCTTCTGCTGAAACAGGAGAACGTTACTTACCTGAAAGAGCTATAAAGTCTTTATCATCAGCTAAATATGCAGCGGGTACACGTAGAAAAAGAAAAGCTACTGCTAAAGGACAGCAGAGAGCTAAATATACTGAGGCAGAACGAAAAGCTTTCCTAAGAGCTACAAGAGCTACTGGGCAATTTAAATATAAAAGAAAGAACAAAAAATGAAAGGTGTTGCACACTATCTAAAAGACGGAACTCTCTACAAGGGAGAATCACACAAGATGCCTAATGGAGAAGTCCATACAGGCAAGACACACGATAAGTCTAGCGAAAAACTTTTTCACTTTGATGAACTAGGTAAAGAGGCTCAGAAAAAAGCCGCTAAATCTAAAGAAGAAAAACCAAAAGGCGAAAAAGGTACAGCCGTTGTTGTTTCTTTTATGGATGCGGTTGAGAAGAGAATGAAGGATAAGTAATTATCCTCCACCTAACGCTTGTTCAATAGCGTCCTCAAAACTTAAATCACTAGCTATAGGCTTAGTGCTATCTCCTTTAGGAGTTCCTGATAACGTAGGCTCTGCGTCTTCGTAAGTCGCCAACTGATCAGTTAGTGACTCTGCTTCTCTACGTGCTTGTAAATATTCTTTAACAATAACAGGTAATAACTTCGAAGCGACAGCGTTATAAGCGAAATCAACTGGATGTAATGTCTCTGGATTAAGTTCGGAAACATCTTCTTGTATTGAAGACATATCAAACCCTTCTACTCCTCCTAAGAACGGGAGTTTCTCGGTAACCCTTTGTGCGACATTCTTAGTAACTACTTTACGAATCCTAGCGTCTTCAGCAATTTCTTCGTTACGACGTTGTTCTTCTATCGCTTGAGCCTCTTCTAACGCTTCTTGTGCGTTCTCCATCAAATTGTTACGCCTATCTAGAACAGGGTCGATCTGATCTATGATGTTATATATTTTAGCTTTATCCCTGTCTGAAGCATTAGGCAACAGTTTCAAAAGAGCTTCGTCTTGTTCATCCGCTTCATCGAGAGCCAGAGCATCAATTAAAGCATCGGGATCTACATCATACTTATCTGCAATTTCTTCTGCTTGGTTAATTATTTTTTGTAGAGGTTGGCTAACAGCTTCTGCATAAGCTTCCGTATTCTCAAGGTCATTTATGATTTTATCTCTCTCATAAGAACTAACCTTTTCTTGCAACTGGTCAATGTCTCGATTTTCGACAAGACCTGACATCTCTTTAATTTTTTGTTCTTGTTCTGCAAGTTGCTGTCTTAGTTGGTCTGTCTCTGACTGATTACTTTTTAGCTCTTCTTTAAGTTTCTTAAATCTATTAGCTGCTTTTGGAGTCCAGTCATCTCCAACATCTTCCGATAAGTCTTCAATAGGCTCAGTAGACTCTGTGTTCTCGGTAGATTCCTGTTCAGTTGTCTCTGAAGTAGACTCCTCTGTAGATTGCTCAGTTAACTCTTCAGTAGGCTCCTCTGTAGTTTCTTCAACAGGCTCTTCTTTAAGTGGGTTTAAAGCCGCTTCTAGTGCGTCTGTAAAGCTCATAGACTCCTCTGGAGGATCTACTGGTGGTAAATCCGCTAGAGCATTGTCTGAGGTAACGTCGGCTGATTCTTGTGTAGGTGCTTCTTCTACGGCTGTATGTGATTCCATTCTTCAGGTGTTGTTGGTTTATCTGGTTCTATTTTAGTTAGTTTATGTAAATCTCTAAAAGCATCACAATACCCAGCATAGTAGGCGAGCCTTGTTCCGTTGAGAGTACCATCGGTGGTAACGCTGCCGAAAGAAGGGGCGGCCGCTTCTTTAAGAGTCGCTGCTGCCTCTTCATGAATCGGATCTTCCACGAGCTTACGCAATGTTGTAACTCTTTTGACATCTTTTCGGAACCTATCGACAGGGATAGGAACATATTGTTTCCTTGGCATGTTTATTGATTTTCACGGAGCTTTGCTACTGTTTTTGCATCTTCTATAGCTTGCTCTTGTCTGAACTTAGCTTGTTTTAACTCCATGTCCAGTTCTGCTTTTTGCCTCGCCATATCTAATTTCATTTGATGCTCTTGCATCTTCATCGATAAAACATTCTGGTCAGCCCCTTCAGGAGACACTCCTTGTTGATCCATCTGATCACGCTGCATCTTTTGAACCTTCTTAGATGTATTGTTAATCATCTCTTCAGCAAAATTCAAGACCTGTTTAGCTGCTCCTATCATCCCCTGTTGAGTTGGGTCTGACGCAATAAACTGAACAGTCTCAGATATATGCTGATAGAAAGCCTGTAGTGCAGGTAATGACTGAACAGGATCTGCAACTCCCTGATTCAATTCTTCAATAAGCTGATTCAACTCAGGTAAATGCACATTCAAATGAGCACCGTGCATCTCTGCATCAACAACTGGCACTGGCTCACCAGCCATTAACTCTTGGTTCTCAAGATACGCAATCTTAGAATCAATAGTTGGTCTTGGCTCTACCTGTTGCGGTGTATACCTGTCAGCTAAATCATGCCCAACTCTAGTTGATACGATGTCACGAGTTAAGTTCCTACGGCCTGTCTCATCAAATGAACCACTGATCGCTTGCAACTCTTTCAGTGCTACTAATCTATTTGCATATGAACCATTACCAATAGAACGAACTGCTTTAGTTCTCATCGTATCGAGTGAACGGATAAAGTTCTCTGGTACACCTCTCATTGCACATCGCTCATAGAAATCTTTTAACATCGGATCAGACTTCTTCGTTGTTACGATTCGTCTGACAACTTCTCGTAGTAAACGATTCCATGATGCGTAGAACAGATTCAATGATGCACCTGACAATCTAGTCTGTACATCCATGTCTGCTACGACTTGCATCTGGTTTCTGTATGGTGAACTCTGTTGAGGGCCGTAAGTGCTTACCGTATCAGTGTTTAGTGCTAACTGATTGGATATATCTTCAAGAGCTGGTTTAACCGCAGTGCTTAGATTTGGCACTGCTTTTTCTATTATATTCACATTCGGGGAGAGTACAGCGTAAGCTCCATAGTAAGTGAACCCTAATTCATCTAGCGCCCTCTGGTTCTCTGGTTGGATCATCACTGCTGACCCTAACATTGCACCATCGATCATCTGACACCTCAAGCGATTGCTCGTTTGAATATGGTTGAAGATCCGATGGCCTAAACCCCGAATGGAGTGGTACGTCCCATTCGAACCGACACCATAAGTAAACATAACATATGCGTGTTCTGGCTTATCATAACGAGAAATCTTTTTGTATAAAAAGTCTTTAGCGTCTTTTTCACTACAGATGTAATGAGAGATAGAGCCATCCATTTCACGAACCCAATGATGTAACACAGATACCGTAGGGTTGTTATGCCCTTCGTGTATATCGTTGTTCTTGAATTCTTGTTGTAAGGTTTCCCAACTATCATAATTTACACTTCGCTTGCGTCCGTTAGTCGATGCACATTTCATTATGACTCGTTTTACTTCGTCAACATTCCAACCTACTCTGGTAGCGGCTTTTTCGTTTTTGATAAAAGCAAACAACTCATGTAGGTGATACTCTCTACGACCAATAGCAATATCGATCATAGCTTCAGAAGCTGGAGTCTGACGTGGTATAAGCATATCTGCAAAACCACCTACTCTAAACTTCCAATCATCTGGAGTATCGAAGTACGTAACAGCGACACCGTGCTTTATGAAAGTAGTGCAAAGCCGTAAGTATAACGAATGAAACTCAGGCCAGCATCGAAGCAACTGAGTAATCTCTTCAGATACGATATCTTCGAACCGCCCAACTTCAGTTGCGTTACCTTGATTAGATTTTACCTCTACTAGTTTTTCAAGTGAAGAGTATAAGTCAACATAAGCAGATAGAGAAATATCCAATAGACGTTGAGCCTCCCCAAAATTTAAGTTTGTTTTAAGACCCTGACCACTAGAAGCAAGAGCATTCTGATTATACGGATTGGCTCCGTCAAACATAGCATCAACTCTTGCCCGATTGATCGAGGACTGTTCATCTGCACGACGTAAGTTTTCAAAAATGCTAACAGCACTTTTGACATCTTTGAGTCGTGTTTCAACAGGGTTTCCTTTTTCATCAAGGCTGCCTAATTCTTCTAAGGCATCTAAACTTGCAGTAGCTTCATACATCTTAAATAAATTAAATCTTTTTACCTGAAAAACAACCTCTTAATATCCCCACTCAGCTTGGACTAGTTTATTGACTTGAATCGTCCTTCGCCTCCCGTCGATATGATAGAGCGTCACATACTTCTTTCCGTGCTGCTCTTTTTCACGAACTAAGAAACGCTGTCCCGCTTTCGGCCCTCTTCGGGGAGGTTCAATGCAGTAGATAGCTCCGTAACTCGTGATAGCGTATCGGGGATACTCTCCAATAATCTTAGCCTTCAACGAACTCAGAATATCTTCCCGACTAAGTTGGAGAGCGTCCCCGAACACATGTTCAGCGAGTTTAATACATTCTATAGTATAGTTACGACCATCGTCGCCTCTAATCTGAGAATACCATTTACCATTTCGGTATCGTTGAGCTAGCCTCTGCCTACCTCTGTAAATGAATCCATGCTCATCTACTTCATAGTTAGATGCTTTAGGGACAGGTCTTTTTAATGCTTCTTTTATCATAGTTTTACTTGGTTAGAAAAAAATTGACTGTATATATGTATATATAAATATTTTTTATATATTGATCTCAGTTTCCTGCATTTGCATGAAACTGCATACACCCTTTTAAAAAAGTTCTCATTTTAATTGTAGCTGCATATTTATTGTTTTTTATGGTTCCTTTCAGATAACTTGATACCGCTCATTCTACCGCTCATCTTTGTATAATGGGCGGTGTTTAGTGAGCGGCTTTCCATTCGCTCTTTTCCGCTTACGACGTTCCATAATTTCGTGTTTGTGTTTCTCGTAATATTCTTTGTTGTATCGTTTTTCTTTTTCAAGGCGCTCTGGTTCTTTAGCCATTCTAGTTGTGCGATTTTTCTTTATCCTCTCTTTATTTTGCTCGTAGTATTCTCGTTGGTATTCTAGTCGCTTTTCCCTATTTTTCCTGTAGTATTCTTGCTTTTTTATGTCGGGCATGAGTACTTATATGGGCGGTTGATATATAGTCAAATTTTTTCTTGTACACACATATACATAGGGGGGCGTCGCACAAAAAGTCGGGCGGTGGGGGGTGGCGTGGTTGGTCATGGTCTGTTGACAATTAACCATTGTTAACTATTCAGATCTGTCGACAATGGGCGGCTATGGATGGTTAGCCTTTGTTAATAATCAAGCGTCGTTGATGATCATGTACAGTGAGCAATTAACAACTGAGTTGTTACCACTGTTTTATGATAATTATAAACTATTCATTGCCAGTTATACAATTACCATAATTATCTATACTCACTACAATATCCCCATAATGCTCCATAAATGGCTCATATGGCGTTTGAGGTCAATATGGGGGTAATATACCTTATTTCATTTACGACGATATAACACTTTTCAAAAATTCTTGGAAAGTTGTTAGGATTTTTTGTTGTTCTGCTAGTGCAAAATTTAGATTATTATAATGATTTATGAACAATTATTAATGTTTCATAACTCATTAACCATTAACAACTTACAACTAACAACTAAATTGTTATAATTAATTATGAAAAATAATGAAATATTAGCTTGTGTTATTTCATTTTTTAAAGTATTGGTTAAGAAAGCGAGGGAAAAATGACCTCGGCTCAGTGACAGTGAGAGTTTGATCTTTGACAGTATAGCCTGTTGGTAGGTGTCCAATCCAACTAGATTTTGCGAGCGCCCACGCCATGACCAGAGTTGAAATTTTCACTACCTGTTGAGTGCCTAAAGTAGGATCGAACATTTTGAAGGGTAGAACAAAAGCGGATACGGTTTGGCAACCTTTCCGCCCCTAAGTATTCACGCCAGTTAAACCAATTTTTTGGGTGTACCTTGATCACAGTTCAAAGTTATTTAGCTCATATGATCATTTTACATTGGCTGTAAATTATGGCTAACCAAGCAATTTACAGCTCCAATTAACTGCAACGGATTGAACTATACTATGGTATCACAGTTCATATTTATGAGGTATGAGCTTGGCAATTATCATTGCACTGTTGGCAAGAATACCGCCAACAGTGCAATGGTCTGAGTTTTAACAACTGAGTTGTTAAGATTCTGACCATTGAAAACAATGGAAAAAACCTAACAATAAAACATTAAAATTAGAAATAAGTAAAATGGCTAAAAAAGCAAATAAGAAGAACACAATCGAATTAACTGCAGATCAGAAAACAGTTCTTGAAAATGTAACAACTGAGCTAACAACTGCGAGAGATTCATTTATTGAGGCAATCTTTAAAGCGACTGAAACTCTTAAGGAGATCTTAGTTGAGAAAATTGAGGTCATGGAAAAAGCAAATATTCCTAGCTCTGTAATCTATAAGACAATACAGAATACTTGTGCCCCACTAGTAAAAAATGGAAAAACAACTCAGCAAAATCTCTCTAAGATTCTGAATGAAAGGGGACATTACCTCAGAAAAACCAGAAAAGACGCTGGAATTACTAAGACTCTCAACAAAGTATCAAGAGGATATGTAAAAATTGCAGAGTCTACAGTTAAAAAAGTCTTAATAAATAAAAAAGATAGTGATAAGGAAAAGAAGCCTGTTACTGCAGAACAGATTGCGAAGTTGTTCAAAGCTGCATCAACTGAGGAGCAAGTTAAAGCTGTCGATCTTATAAACGAGATTGTTACAGAACTAGATAAGAGTTAACAACTGAGTTGTTAACTTGTCACTTATCAAGTGAGCATTGAACAATGCACCATTGTCAACTAATCCTTGGCAGTGGTGCAAATTCAATTCTTAATTGATCACCTTAACAACTGAGTTGTTAACAACTGAGTTGTTAAACTAATAACAAATAAACCAAGAAATAAAATGACTATATTCGCTATATCAATAGCCGTAATAATCTGCATCGGGTTACCCGTATCTGGATTAATAATAACAAGTAAGGAACTGAGTAGGAGGGAATCCGACTATCAGCTTTTAAGAAAGCACTACACCGAAAACTTTTTCCGTCTCGAAGAGTTGGAAAAAACACACGATTCCATGCGTCTAAGAGGCGATCTATGGGAAGGTAAATATGGGAAACTAAAAGTGGACTATAAAGAACTAGAGGAAAAATATAATGATATTGTAAAGGAATTTGATGAATACCATAGGAGTGCAGGGGAATTGTTTACACGTCGGGACACTGATGGGTTGGCAGAAATGCTGAACGTAGCGAAATGGGAATTCAAAAAACTTTAACAACTGAGTTGTTAACTTATAAACATACAAACCAAGAAAGGAATACCACCATGAGAATAAGAACAGTAGAGAAAGCAATCGACTGGATCGAGTATCCAGTTCTAGCTAGATCATTAATTGAGAAGATAAAGTATGGAGAGAATGATCACAACTGTACAATGAGCAGAGTAGTGCTAAGAGAAAATGGCACGTCAAAGTATACAGTAGAGATTGAATTCATAGATCACTTCTACCAGAAGTTTTTGCACTGCGTAAACCAAATGGAGTTTACTAATCTGGATGATGCCGTTGCCAATTTCGAACAGCGGTGCATCGATCTAGAATTACCCTATCACTCGTCACCGATACATCTGACATATGATCGGGGCTATATGATAAAAGCACCTGTATGGACTGGTGAATACGCAAACTAATTTCAACACTGGTTGAATTGTTAGGTGAGCAGTGTGCTGTGTGCCATTAACAACTGAGTTGTTAAATGGTGCATGGCACATGCAACCTTAATTAACTTATAAACAAAATAGATAAATGAAATATCACTACGTTATAACAACACAATATATGGAGAACTACGGAGCACACTCTGGTAGTGGAAAGTTTTCTGATGGGCAAGCTCATTGGAAGTTCAAGGGCGGTGAGCAATACCTCATCTCCACAGAGTCACAGCGGTATGCGGATGCGGTCGCATTCTTGACAGCTTATTTACATGAGAGGAATAACAGCGTCCACTCAAAAGAGATCGTGGTCTCATGGGATCATGAGCCATTGGTAAACCCATCTAATGCAAAAGATGAGGGATACATAGCAATAGATATCGAGGAGTATTTTAACAACTCAGTTGTTAAGTAACTTATAAACAAACCAAGTAATGAAGCCAACATATATAAAAGAAACTAAGATAGCCTTGCAACTCGCAAAGCAATACCATGACGGACAACTACGTGCCGTCGGCACAGATATGGGCAAGCCATACTTCGACACCCATATCCTACGAGTAACCAATGCGGTGAGCTATAGATCCAGAGCTGCTGCAGCACTACATGATATTCTGGAGGACACAGTCATGTCAACACATGAACTCGCCTATGTAAAAGAAATCAGGCAAGATACCATTGAGGCGGTCGATCTACTGACGCAAGGGGAGGATGAACTTTATCACAACTACATCATGAGGATTCACAGTGCAGAAGGTGAGGCAGGTAACATTGCAAGGGAAGTGAAGATCGCTGACCTGATGGATAACTTCTCAACCTTTCCAGAGGGGCAGCTTGTACCTAAATACTTAGCAGCCTTACACGTATTAACCGAACCATACAGAACAAAACTTTAACAACTGAGTTGTTAACTTATTAGCATACAAAACAAATAATACCTATGACAAAAAATAAACTACACCATTGGATCACTCTACGAGAGGGTGATGGATACGGAGTCTTCGATGTAGATTGGAGACTCGATACTATAGATGAGAAGGGCGAGACAGTTGAAGCTGTCTATGTGGACGGATGGAGCTGCGATTCATACAAAGAAGCAACGAGTTGTTTCTACAGTCTGATCGCCAGTCATCCAGACTCATCACATGAGAACGAAATAACAGGAGTAAAGAAGATAAGAGTATGAGTGCAGAAGATAATAATAAATACCTACTACAGTATACCATCACGGTGCAAATTCCAGTGGAGGCAGAGGATGATGAGGCGGCTTACGATGAAGCGTATGACATCGATCCTCTCGATTATACTGACGACGTAAGGAATACGGATATTGAATTCGAAAGAGCGGTCGAGCTTACCGAAGACGAGTGGGCTTGGTGGACTAGGAAAAGAAAGAAGAAACTTAACAACTGAGTTGTTAACTAAACCATAAACATATAAAAGAAAATAATACTTGCATTATTCTAATAATCTATTATAATGTACAATAACAAACCAAATAAACTAAACCAATGAATACAATAAACCAATACAATGACAAAGAAATCAAAGCAGGTCTTGAAGAAAGCGAGATCCTTGCAGTACTAAACAACACTGTCCAAGTTACTTGGGTAGGCAGCAAACCGACAGGCTTCAGTGCTACTCTTAAAGGAAAGACTAAAGAAGTCGTTAAGGATACCAATGCCAAGAAGGGGAGAGTGAGAGCTTCAGCTACAGTTCTTGAGACTCGTAACAATGCTCTCGGCAAGATGCTCAGTGTAGTGCAACAGGCTCAGATGAAATACAAAGTGGGTACTCATCCAAGTGATGTGCGTGGGGTGCGTATCGTATCCACTGATAAGGTTGCTGAGATACAAGCAATGGTCGATGAGATGTCTAGGCAACTCGATGACCTACGAGTGGAGGCTTTGAGAGAATGGGATACCATACGTGCCGATTCAATCGAAGGCTTGGGTGATAACATCCATGAGGTCAACGTGCCACAGAATGGCGAGGAGTTCTTATCAGAATTCAAGATCGCTGTATCATGGTCGGCTGCACCGATGGCAATTAAGAAGGGTACTATCTTCGAAGGTATGACTGAGGAGGTAGCCAACAAAGTGATTGCTCAATCTGAGAAGACACGCATCGATGTCATGACAAGGAACCATTCCAAAGTATTGGAACCTGCTATGAAGAAACTTAAAGAAGCTATTAAGAAAGTGACTAAGGGCGAGCGTCTCCATCAGAAGACATTCGACGAGCTGAAAGAAGCTGCTGCAGAGTTGAAGGAATTGAACTGGTTCGAGTTCGATGTCATCAATGATATTGTCAGGGATCTTCAAGAAGTCGGCAGCATCCAACGTGATCACTTAGGTAAGACAGGATCAGCGACAAGAAAGCTCGCTGCTACTGCAATCGAGGACGTGTACAACCAAGCAGAACGTACAGCTAATAGGCTCGCTGTATGTGGACTCTAATCTTAACAACTCAGTTGTTAACTAAACCAATAAACTAACAAACCAAATAAAATACAATGAATACCGAAACACCAGAAATTAAATTCAGCGACGTACAAACACAAGCTGAGATCGTATACTCATCAGGAGATTCAGTGATGATTCTCTTGGGGGCGGGAGGTACAGGCAAGACAGCTCTTGCCAATGCCTCAGTAACTAAGGCTATCGCTAAACTCTACGGAGTTACCGATGAAACTGTAAAGGTGTACAAGTGTAACTACACTGGTGCATCGCCACTTGAGATCACAGGTTATGGGGTCTTGAAGAAGGGTGCGAATGGTGAGGATCTCATGTCATTCTCAGAGCCAGAGGGTATACCGACGGCAGCACTTCTTAAGAGGCTCGGCATGGAAGACACTCCATGTTTGCTCGTCTTCGATGAGATGCCAGAGTGGGCAGCGGATACAAGATCGTTGGTACGTAGTACTGTCGATCCAGATGGCGAGTCTAAGATTGGCTCGCATAGGCTTGGCGAGAATGTCAAGATACTCGTGACAGGTAACCGACGTGAGGATGGATCACGCTCTGCAGTACTGGATGCTCCGATAGTGAATCGTGGTAATCAGTTTATATTAAAAGCAGACATCAACTCATGGTTGAGTTGGGCGTCTGAGTTTGCGTGGAGTAAGTTCTCACCAGTCGTTGAGTACCTACAGTTCAACGCTAAGTTGGAGAGTGGTAATCACTTCGCCCCACCAATACCGCAGCCTTGGGATGGTTCACCTCATCCAACTCCAAGGTCATGGGCTAGTGCTGCTAGACAGATCAGCTACATCGAGAACAACCTTGAGCTGAGTAAGTCTGAGTTCAACAAGCATCTCAAGCTGACACTGCAGTCTAAGGTTGGAGACACTACAGCTCGTGACTGTATCGCTTACATCACTAGCTCATCAGGATTACTTGATGACCTTGATGCTGTACGTAAGGGTACTATGAAGTTGTCACATAAACCTACTGATCAGTTCAAGATGATCCACGCTGCACTACGGATCATGGACATTGAACTAACTCAGCTTGAGCAACGAGGCAGGGACAGAGGAACGGCTGTAGCTGCAGGTGATGTAGATTGGTTCGTCGAGAATCTTTTACTCCCCGCTACCAAAGAGATCGGTAGAGCAGGATACCATGCAGCAATCAACGTGGACATTCCACTTAACGAACACCCTAAAAACCACGAGCTGAAAGGACTTTAACAACTGAGTTGTTAACTAAACCATTAACTAAGAAATAGAATACCATGATACATAATATATACGACATACAAGAAGGCGATCCGATTGTGTTCGATCACTACGGAGACAGCACACTAGCGAAAGCGTACAGGAGACTGGAGACAACTGAAGAGTTGTACCCTTACTACAATGCACTGTCACTACTCAAGTGGAGGTGGACATTCAACACCCCATACGGACAGACGGATGGTAGATACCTACGTCTCAATCCGCATGGTGTGATGGAGAAGATAGAACAGACAAGTGATCCAGTTGGATACCTTGCATTCCTACTAGCTCATGAAGGAGGTCATGTGATGTTAGGTATATCAAGACTCTTCAAATTGATGGGTGTTATACCAGATGATGATGATGCTGCTCATGTTCTAAATGAGTTCATGAAGCGTAAGCGTCGAGTGAACATCGCTGCTGACCATGCAGATAATCTACTCATACTCAAGCAGAATCCGAAGCTGCTCCCTATGATCGAAGGGTCATGCTGTGACATCAGGTTCGACAATATGAGTACGGAGAATATTGTCATCGAGCTTACCAAGGAGGAGAACAATGGACAATCCAAGATGGACGATGAGCAAGGAGCAGAGGACGATGATCAACAGGATGGTGAGCAGGATGGTGATGATAATCCACAACCATCTGATGAAGGTGACGAGCCATGCGATGAGGATGCTGACACTAATCAAGACACAAGTGAATCAGATAGTGATGGCGACAGCACTGATGAAGAAGGCGATGGCGGCAGTGATCAAGAGGGTGATGCTACAGGAGGAACACCTAAACCAACTGACAAAGAAATCTTAGGTGATGATTGGGTCGGGCAGGGTGCTGATGATTTACCTGATGAGCCACATCTTGAGGAGGGCGAGACACTTGAGGAGGTACTTGAAGAGATTGAACAGATCTCAGATCAAGTGCTTAAACAATCTGAGTTAGCCTCAGCATCAAGTGACATGGGATTGAGCAACACATTGAGAAGTGTGAAGGATCAGAAATCACAACGATCATACATGGATTGGAAGAAGTACGTGATGGAGTGGAACACCGCTCGTATTGCAGACGGATGGACACGACCATTCAATGCACCAATCTTCAACGCAACCAATGGGCTATGCACTGCGGGTCGTGGTCGTGATGGTTGTGGTACAATCGTCTACGTCATCGATAGTAGTTGGTCTATGGATGAGCAACTGACATCTGATCTCTTGATACTTGCACAAGAGTTCCTTGACAATATGAGACCTGAGAAGATGGTCATTCTATCTGTATCATCTCAGGTGCGTGACGTGTATGAGTTGTATGCAGGTGACACTGCACCAAGCAAGATCATCGTCGGTGGTGGTACAAGATTCCATCCCGCATTCGAGTGGGTCAAAGAGAATGAACCATTCTGCGACGGGCTAGTGTACTTAACCGATGGTTATAGTAACGATGTAAGAAACTTACAGGAGCAACCTTATCCAGTGTTGTGGGTGTCATACGGGCTAGAGTCCAAGCACTTCCCAATCGGTGAGGCAATCGATGCACCACCAAGCAACGCAGGTATCGCTGCTTAATAAATATAAAAACAAAATAACAAACTATGAAAGAAAAACACATGAGCAGAGAGAACTATTGTTTCTCTCATGTATGGGATTTATCCTATGCTATAAAAAATCCATTTGGGGAATATAAGAAAGATGCCTATGGCAGAGTTATGGTATACGACCATCCGCATGATGATGAGTCTATCATTGATCTTCCCGAAGTAGACAAGTTAGAGTGGAGGGATGATCATTATGATTATACTTATGAACCTAACAGCGAGATAGGAATCATATTATGTAAAGAAGATATAGATCCAGACAATGATCTAACAGATGATCAATGGCGTGAGTGCGTTAGTCGTATCAACAGAGGCAAGTTTGAGTTGGATTATATAATTGAAGATATACAAGATTCTTGTGAAGCAATCGTAACGGAGATGGAAGCAACCAAATGAAAAAGTTAATAAACAGAGGATTCATAGTTGAAAAAAACTTCAGTCCTTGTAGGTGCTATGACAAAGCTAAGTATAAGGTGTTCGATGACAACGAATTCGATTTAGATTTGTTTCACTGGACGACAGCGCATGATGATAGTTTAGTAGACTCAGACTTTGAAAGCGTAGTCTCAGAGTTTGGTAAAGATGGTATATGCCCTACCTGTAAAGAGGATATTAAATTCGATCAACACTTTGTGGTGACACATCAAGAGGAGGTAACTAAATGACAACAACAATAATAGCAGGAGTAATCATATGGTTATTCTTAATAGTAATCGTGTTGAAGTTCTTCGCTGCGGCATCTGAAACATCCAGAGCAGACGAGAAAAAAGTAAACATGAACATTGAAACAGATTGGGAAGGGATGTATAAGGAACTTCAGCTAGAGTTAATCAAGATGCGTATACGATGCTCCTCGTACAGAGCAGGAGTAGAACACGCACTGAAATGGCTACAAGAAGAAGAGGCTGATAACATTCACCCCGCAACAAACATCACGCATTTAACAGAGCGAGCGATGTGGGATAAACTAAAAACTAAAAAACATAATAAAGAAAATGGCAACTAAACTAGAGAAACAAATAACAAGAGTAGCAGAGATCGATGGAACAACGTACCATGTATCACTGACACCTGACCCAGAACCATCAATAACTTTTCGTGAGAAAGGAACAAGAGGGATTGGTAAATCTATCCCGCTTAATACATTGATAAGAGAAGAGTTTAACCCAAAGGAACCTATCAACTACAAGAACATCAGTGAAGTATACATGACCGCAGCTCAGATCAAAACTAAGATAGCGATATCGGACTGTGGTTATAAAGAAAAGGTCGCTGCGATAGAAGCTATCGATGACATCACTCGACTAGCTGAGTGGAGTGCTGACAAGAACGAACCCGACAGTGCCATAATGGATCAAACAGTTTAATTATATTTAGTCTTGACCCATACAATTATATCAAGTATACTACTGTATCCGAGATGAATATAATAAGACAGATTCAACCAAAAGGAGCACCTATTATCATAGATGTTCAAACGGATGATGAAGGTAATATCATCAAGGATACAGTGAGGATCTTCCCGATTATCCCATCAGACCCTCCTCGTATTGGGGAGGGTCTGCCTTTCAATTATAAAGATCACGTAAAAAATCGAGCAGAAGAACAAGCAAACTTCTTCTTTCCAAATAACAACCAAGATGAAACTAGTTAAAAAAGTAGAGCCACAACAAGTGTTAAAAGCAATAACAGATATTTCAGGATTCACATCAGAAGACTTAGCTTCTGGTTCGTCAGGTGGAACTGTTGCTGATTGGAGGCATTTAGGAATGTACGTTTCCAAACAGTATGGCATACCGTTGAAGACCATTGGTGAAATGTTCGGAAGACATTTTAGCACTGTCAGAGGGGCAGAACGCAAAGTTAAATCTTTACTTGAGCATGATGAAGTAAGTAGTGCTATTGATAAAATAAAAGATAAGATAGAGAACACACAGGAAGAGTAAAATGTTTATTAAAAAATATTGTAAGCCTGACCGCCCTCCATTTGCGAGAATACTAATGACACAATCAGACGCACCGATTCCAAACTACCATGTGTATGGTGAGCGTGACAAACAAAGTCCGACCACATTGTATTGGGGTAATAATCGTGCAGAGGCAGAAGCTACATATGATTCATTAATGAATCGGTATATGTACCATATGAAGGCTACATTTTAATGAAGAACAATTCGACCCACCAATGCCTCGTCGATACACTGACATGATAGATGAAAGGTTTCTAGGTATTCCCCTTTTGTCTTGATTGTCTTTTTACCAAAACAAAGATCCCGTCCTTATGAGTTTAGTTATGTACTCGTAGGGGCGGGTTTCTTTTTATTCTACAGGGATGTATCGATCGTAGTTCTCAAGTTGATTCTGGAATGTCCTTAATCTTTCTATATGTAAATCACCTTTCACTGCCATGTTCCTGATGAAAGGTGTCTGCAGTGCGGGGCGTTCCATTAAACCATTCAGAAGAAGTGCCATCCTCCGCTTACCATAACCACGTTCGGTAGCTTGTGAGTATATCTGTTCTTTAGTCAGACCTAAACTTTCAAACCCTCTCATTGTACGGAGTAAGTGTGCGTTAATTCTTCTACGTCTTTCGATCTCACTATCTGCTAACTTTCTAACTGTACCTTCTGGGAGATTTCTATCGGTGTACATTGTGTTCTTGGTTGCGACAGCCCGACGATATTCTCCTGCTCGTTCAGATAAGAACCTATCGAATTGTTTTTCAAGTGACACATCATGTGGTTTGAATGGAAGGAACTCCATTGCTAAAGCCCCCGCAGGGGTAAGCACAAAATCAATAGCATCTGGATCGCCTTCGCTAAGTTTCCTTATACCATTCTCGATTAGGTTATCGGGTGTTCGTGGCATGTACGCTTCAGCAAACATGAATTGAAACTTTTTAGTAAACGCTTCCCATGCTGTATCATTAGCTTCGGTTATCGGTCTGCCTGTCTCTGGATCTCTGTTATTAAGAGCACTAGTCACTGCACCTGCGAGGATCTGTTGATCTAAGTACTGGTCAGCTACTAATGTTTTGAAGAATGCAGCACCACCCTCTGCGGGTGACCCTCTCCATATCTTTTCAAATGCTCGTAAGAAAGGGTCAACTACCATTGCAAAAGGATTAACATAAGTAAGGTCTACTGATTTTAATTTATCTCCTTTACCAAAGTAAATAAACGAGTGTGTCCTCAAGTACTCAGGCATTGAGTCCCTAAGAGCTTCATCTTCCTCTTCTCCAATACCTGCTATAGCATTTAAGATTCCTCCAATACCTGCTGAGAAAGCCGTAATAACAGTAGTCATACCTATGAGTCTCTCCTTACCTCTTTTTTTAATAACTGGATTATGGTGTTGCATTTCCTTTTTGATTTGAGGAATTGTATTCAACACAATCCTTGGGACTTCTACTTTGAATCGAATGAATGGGGCGAACATTACACCGAACCAGTTGCCTTGCATTTTTTGTACGAAGGGAGGTGCTTCACTATAATTTTGTTGTGTCTTTTTGATTATATCTGCTGCCTCTTGCATGAGTTGCGAATCACTGTAGTTCGCATAGCTCCTAGATTTAACGTCTTTACTTGGTGGATTATCTTGATCGTACTTTCTAGCTTTCTGTAGGTAATCAAGTTCAAACATAAAAGCTGATATCCTAAAGAAAGTATCAACTGTTTGTGATAGATCACGTAGTCTTGCATACAGCTTACCTAACCTTGAGTCTCCTACTTTCTTAGAGAGCACGTCGATATCAAGAGAAGGCTTTTCACCAGTGGCTTCTTCTATTTCGTTTACAACATTTAATAATTCTTGCTGTAGTTGAGCTTCGCTTGGAGGATTCTCTAATAAATCTTGTATGAGTCTGGCGTTGATGTCTTGACCGAACCCAAGCATACCTCCTACAGTCCTGTGGAAAGCGCTCACCTCTTCTGGTGACATAGATAAATATTTCTTTCGTATGAACTCTTGCTGTAAAGACTTAGACATCATACCTAATTTCCAAAATCCTTGAGCGGGGCCGAAAAATAACATATTAGAAAACACGTTACGCACATAGAATCCAATAGAGCCTAGAGTCTTCGCTCCTAAAGATAGACCAGTTAACTTAGCCCCTATCTTAATCAAAAACTCATTTGCTTTTTGTGCTTCGGTAGGATCTATCTGTGTCTGTGGGTTGAGCATAGCACTCAAAGCAGACTGCATCTCCTTCAAGACGTAATACTTTTTACCATCGGCAAAAGGAGCAGCGTTAATTAAGTTAATGTCTTCCCCTTTTTGTATGACAAGTTCTTCGAATTCTTTTGATCCCTCGAACTCTGCATCACGCTCGTATATATCTTTACCTTCAGCAGTCGTATCTATTTTCTTACCCGCACTTATAATAAAGCCATTATTAAGACCAAGCTCTTTTAGATTATTTATAAAGTTTAGTTGTGAAGCGATTAAACCAAGGTGTTGGAATGTTCTTACAAGATCACCATAACCTTTTTCACTATCAGTTATTTCCCCTAGTAGTTCTCTTAATTCTTGAGGAGGATTCTTCCTCGTCTTTAAAGCTCCTATATCTAAAGTAATTATACTTTTCCTATGTCCTTTAAGATTATTAATCAGGTTGTTTTTACTAGTGTTATTTTCCCCTTTAATAAATACATCGAGGTAATCATTAACTAGTTGTTTTTTAAACTCAGTCTTGTCTGAGATATTTCGATCATTGTTCTGCCAGTCTTTATGTAATCTTACATATTCCTTAAACAGATAATCACCTGCATCATTCCTTACTGACTCGTAGTCAGGGTGATTTCTTATATTATCTCTGTATTCTTTTTCAGAAAACAGTCTGTATTTTCTATGTATATAAATTTCAAGGTTGTCTCCAATAGCTATCCCCATCTCACTATCTTCTTTTACAATCCTTCTTATCTCTTTTGATAACTGCGTTGTTAATTCTCGTAGAGAATTAAGGTGTTTCATTAGTCTCGTATCGTTCCCCTGATTAGGGTCTACGTTTTGTAGTTTAGCTAGTTCTTTTACAGCAGCAGCTTTTCTATCATTGAATTCTTTTTGTTTGTCTGCAACATAAGCCTCTCTCTTAGCTTTTATTTGAGCGGGAGTGTTGCCCTCTATAGACTTCATAAAAGCATTGTCTGTCTCAGGAGAAATATTATTCCTGTCTCCAATAATTGTTCTGATTAGTTCCGCTGGAGGGTTATCTTTAAAGTCTTCTTTAACAATCTTTTTAAGATTAATAGAAAACTTTTCCACATCATTAGCAACAGCTTCTCTTATCTGCTGTCTTTGTTGTAGCACTCTCTTAACTCGTGGGTCTACATCACCTCTGAAAGCGTTCAGCCAAGACCACATACCATCCATCTTCTTTCTGTATGGGCCTTCTTCGTACATAGCTATCTGAAACAGTGGTGCGTAACTGCCATATTCAATACCCCCTAGTTCAGTATCCAACTCCCCGCTTTCAAGACCTCCTCTTTGTCCACCTTTATTGTTTATTGCCCCCGCCTGTGTTTCACGATCTCCAAAGTTAAGTCTTTCGTTTGGATCATTAGTGAATGGTCTATCATCTAAATATTGTGCAAGGATTCTTATTGTACCTTCTGGATCATTAACATCAAACTTAACAGTAGATGTTATGGCGTAACCTCCTCTGAGAGCTGCCATCTCTCCAGTCAATCTATTTATAGCTGCAGCAACAACAGGGTTTTCTCCGTCTCTTTCTCTTATAGCCTTGAATCTATTTAAGTAAGAACCTAAGTAACGTAAGAAAACACGAACAAAGTTTGGGTTACTCTTATAGAATTCAATTTCTTCTTCAGACGTATACCCTTTCGTTAGCTTCTGTGCTTTCATACGAAGAAACTCATCGACTATAATGTGTTGCATGTTACGTCTTCTTGATGGGCTTGCATCAGGAGTAAGTAAGTTACGTGCATTAACACGCTTCTCTTCATTGTCGTAGTATGTGTCTATTATTTCATTTACTTGTGTTGGAGTTAACACAGAAAATATTTCATCTAACTCAGCTTTACTTAGACTTCTCCAAGCAGCATGGTGTATAACTTCGTGAGCAGCTTCAAAGCGGCTAACGTGCTGTGCGTTTCCTTCATTAAGCCCCATTGTCAGGCGTGACATACCCCAAGGATTCATAACCAAACGCATTCCAGTTCCGTCTTGTAATCTCTCTGCTCTGAATGCTCCTCTAGCTTTATTGTTCTCGTTATAATCTATACGTGTTTCCATGCCCCAGAACTCAGCTACTTTAACAGCTTCTATTCGAGCTTTCTCAAACCTTTGGTAATGTTCTTTTGCAGACAGTCCTTGTCCTAAGACTTCCGATTCTTCTTTGTCTATCCAAAGATTGTCAAAACTATCCTCAAACTTTTGCTGCCTAACTTTATCTAGTCTTTCTTTTTCTAACCCTTCGATCCCACCCGCTTGAGATTCTCTGAATTCTAATTCCTCACTAGCAGATCTTACGAAGTCTGTGTTTATACTTGCCAACGCATCTTCTATCTGCTGCCTTGCATCTTCCTTACTTACTTTGTTTCCTAATAAATCTTCTATGAAATCCATCTGACCTTCTTGAGCGGGTTGGTCAAACAAATCTAATTGTTGAGAAGCTACTCCTGCAGAAGACGCACTTCTTCTAGCCTCGCCTACAGATACTTCATCCCTTTCGGGAGCTGTTGTAACTCCTTCGTCAAAATTTAGTTCTTGTTGTGGGTCGAATGAAACATTTAAATCTTCTCTAGATCTTGAAGCAGTTCTTAGTTGTCTTAGTATATCAGGTTTATTACTTTCGATAAACTGTTTTGTTAGTGGAGATCCTGTAGCTTCAAGTTCGTTAATTAAATTATTAATATTCTGTTCTTGGAACTGCTCATACTGAGATCCTCTACCTCTATCAATCATCCGACGAACACCAACAACACCTGCTCCCATTGCTCCTCCTAAAGATGCGGCATGTAGTCCTGTCATCATTCTCTCTACCATAGGAGTATCTTCATTAAGAGCAGCGTCCATAATGAATGTCTGTACAAACTCATCAAGACCTTCCTCTAAAGCTTCGTCTCTTGCGGGTATTCCAAACGCTTTTAAGTTTGATCCTATACGATCTTTCAAAGATGTTGATAGCTTCTTACTTACTACATCAGCAATCTCTTTCTTTATTTCGGCCGCTCCTCTACCAACGATGTTTAAGTTAGTAAGTTTTTGTAGACCCGCATTAAGTCCTTTACTTGATAAACCATTAAGGAACTCTTTCTCAAAACCGCCTCTGCCCAAACCCATGAAAGCAGTTGTTATTAGACCTGTCACAGTACCCGCCATCATAGCGTACCCTAAAGCTGCGTCGTGCTTCTCTTCGTGAGTCATGTTGTCAGGCTGTGCAGCATATACAGTAGCGTATGTACTACCCGCCTCCCTGTTAGCTGCAGGTAGAAACATTGAAGGGTACGCTACAGACTTCCGAAACATTCTGTTAGCGACCGCTTTGTTATATTCTTTAAGAGCAGCTTGAACACCATTTTTAGATGCGAGATCTCCTGACTCGTTAAGGCTTCTTCTTAAAGCTGTAGCTTTAACGGATGTTCTAGCAGCATCACCAAACTGCTTCCTTACAAAAGACGAAGTAAGTTTTTTAACAGCTAGTTTAGCTGCCGATGTTGCAGTTGTTTTCGTAGCAGCATAGGCTACACCACCTGCACCTAAAGTTGTTGCAGATAAGAAAGTTGTCGCAGACACATCAACAATCATAGGAGCTACTATATTGGATAGATCCATACCCCAACCAAAGTCATCCCCGAAGATAGAGGCCACTTCTCTACGACGTTGCCTGTCCATTTGGTTTTCAACTAAGTAATTCGTAGCTCTTTCGCTTTTGAATACCATAGCCCCTAATGAAGCAAACATCCCTATCACCGCATCAGGGATAGTGGCTGCTATATCTCCTAATCTATTTTTTATAGAACTGTAATTACGGTTATCAGCTACAAAACTATCTAAGACATCAGTATCTTTTAATCCTTTAACTCTACCTGCTTGTTTCGCTGCCATCCAGTCATCACTAGTAGCTGCAGTTTCAGACAGGAACTTATCGTACTGTTCATACGTTAACTCTCTGTACAACTTACGCTGATTTCTGAGCGACGTAGCTTGAGCAGGGGATAATCTTTTATCTGACTTAACAGCTCTCTCAAACCTCTCTTTCTGCTGCATCAATGCAGGGTGTGCAAGTACATGACCGCTGCCTAATATACGGATGTTCTTCGCATCCTCATCGTATAGCTTAAACTCACCTTTCTCATTGACCTCATTGGCTGCGAGTAATTCAATCGTGTCTTTAATCTCTTTGTCACTAAATCTATTAAGGGCTGCTCCTTCTCCAAAGCCAGTACGTCTGCTGTATGAAGATGACAATGATTTTCGCATATCACTTACGATTCCAGATATATCAGCCTCTTGATCTAGATCAGGCTTTATATCTTTTTGTTTGATAAGCTCACGCATATTATCTAATGCGTTATTAGCTGCTTCATCTTGTTCATCTTCAGACCCAAAGATATCAGTTAGCTCTGTTAAAAGTTGTGCTTGTCTTATGTTTTCGAAGGCAGTTGAGGTATCACCAGATCTTTTTTCAAGACCTGACATAACACGATAAGCATCTGAATAATCTAGCCCACCTAAACGAACAGCAGTATCTAAAGCCTCTCCTCTGTTTTCAATACCTACTCCACCGATAACTTTCTGAACTCCTTTATCATCAGTTATTCTAGCGAAAGGTAGGTTACCTGATTCAACAAGTAATGTCTTAGCTCTGTTAAGTTGCTTATCTAATTCTTCTGTATTAGCAGAATCACTTTGTATATTATTGTTATAGATAGAACCTGCCTCCTCACCATAAGCCATACGGATAAGGTTAGTCTTTGTCTGTACATCGCTTTCGGGTTTAAGTGTAGATAAAAAACCTTCTGCCTGTACTTCTTCTTCAGTTACTAATCCATTGTTAAGTAAACTGCCTACCAAGCCTTGTGTTATTGAGCCTTCTACTTCATCATTTAATTCTCCAGTACGAAAGAAATGCCCACGTTGATAGTCGGCATAGCCTTGAGCACTGAGCATTGGATCATTGATCTCTGATCCTGAACTAGCCGACCATTGGCTAAATGATTTTAAAGGAGGGACGATGATATTTTGATCAAGGTCATTAGGCACAGGGGTTTGTTCCCCCAACGATAGGGTTGGATATAGGTCTGACACAGCAGAATTTGGGTTGTATATGTTATAGTTAAGTACTCCAATTAGATGCAGCAGCACTAGCAGCAGGGTTAACCGCAGCTTGTTGCTGTTGGCCTCTCATGGAGAGAGCACCTTTTTGGGAGAATAAATCTTTGTACGCCTCAATATATAAATCTGCTTCACTCATCTCAGATAACCTGTTTCTCTCTTCTTCTGAGTCTTGGTTATATGTTAATAAAAGAATTAACTCGACGAGTATTTGTTTATTGTCTGCAGTTTCGGGTATGCCTTGTGCTTGTATCAATGATTGAAGAGCATTGTCTTCAAGGTTACCACGACGTAAACTATTTAACATGCCCTCGATATCTTCTAGTTCTTTAAGCTGCTCAGTTCTAGTTTCTTTAGAGCTTTCTCTCATCCCTATAGCTCTATACATGTCTGACATTTCAGGTGATGCTTGATCAATCAAAGAGAGGTCGCCTTTACCAACCCTTTCTTTAACGAGAGTATCTATTTTACTTCTATCTGCTTTGTTAATCTTTAGCTGATCGGCTGCTGAAGTGAATATAGAACTGACTGATGTACTAGATAGAGCTGTTGATACCTGTGGAGACAACATTGTTTTAGTCAGAGCTTTTTGTTTCTGAGAGTCAGTACCTTTTGAATCCATGATTTCCCTAACTCTTGTAGCAACTTGGGGTGTTAGCTGTGCTATCCTTTGGTCTTCTCTGTTTTTCCTCTGAGCATTTTGTAAATCAACATATGCTTTCTGTTGTTTAGCCATGTCAGAAACCTGAGAGTCAAAGCGTTTAGCAAACATTGCTTGCTCCGATACAGGTAAATTAGAAGCTGCTATATCTCCAAAGAAGTTACCTCTTAAATCTGCCATGCCTTGCGATGGATCTATAGCAGATGTACTTGTAGGTGTTTGAGGTACTCTAGACTGGACTAACCTCTCCTGTTGTTTAGCCTCAAGCTCTCTATGCTCTGGACGCATAATAGTAGGTTCGTTCATACGCTCTAGCTCTGCTTGCAAAGCCATCCTACCTGCCTCAGACTTATATCCTTTTTTTCTAAGTCGTCTAGCAGCTCTCTTATATTTAGAAGAGGTACGATCTTTCGAGTACCTTTCTCCTAACTCATATTGTGGTAACGAACTGAACTTCATACTAGCTTCCTAGAATTTTCTTCATTCTTTTTCTGTTTGCTTCCGTATTTTCGAATCCTTTTGCAACCTCCGCAGACATTGGTTCAGGTTCTTTTACTCTATATTTTTCTAAAGTTTTTTGCCTGTCTCTAGCAGTCTGTTCAAAGGCTCGCATTTGTTCATTTGCTCTGGTGTCGCTCTCTAGTTTGAGAGGGTCTTTTACTCCTGTGTCTTTTTGAAATTGTTTCATTTCCTGTTCTAACCTGCTGCCCCCTACCCCATCGCCATATCTGTCACGAAAATTCTTCATAACATCTCTTTTAGGTTGGTTAATACTAGCACGACCTTCCCTATTACGGGCAGCAATTTCATCTGCTGTCCTCAGACGAAAACTACCGTCAGCCTCTCTCATGCCTAATCGAGTACTTTTTAAAAGCGCTTGATCTTTTCTTGCTTGGGCGGCTCCTCCTTCGTAACCGTACATATTCTTAGCTGCCTGTAACGCTCTAACTTTTTGTGGGTTAGGCATAGCAGTTGTACTACCAGACCCACCGCTTCCGTCAGGTTGTGTACTACTAAATTTAGGGACATTAACTGGCCCTACCGCACCTGACCTACTATCATACTCAGGACTCCCCTTAAACAAAGTCTTTCCTGACTCTAAAGGAGTAAAAGACGCACTGATTGTTTGCAGTCCATCGCTTTCTTTACCTCCACTGTAACTTAGTCCTCCTCTATCAAAAGAATATTCACCTGTTCTACCTTCTTTTGTATAAACATTAGGTCTATCAGTAACTTGTAGCCCCTCTCTTTCAGCAGCTTCAACAGCTCTAGAAGCTGCCTTACCTGCATCTGTTTTGAAAAACTCCTCGAAAGCTCCTGTAAAACTTTTAGTAACATTCTTATCCCATTTTTCTGCGTCTTCTTTAGAAGTATACATCGCCTTTCTAGGGTCTTGCAGTCCTGTAGAAATTAGATAAGGGTCAACGCCAGAAGCTGAAACTGTAGGGGTTTCCCCGACAGTCTTTCCAGTGCTCTCATCTTTTAGAACAAGTCTGTAGCCAACAGGTTCTAGCATTCCTTCTTTCTCAACAGGAACTAATTTATAACTCACCGAAGGGATTTTAGTGGGCGCCCAACTACCTATTGCTTTACCTGATCCTTCTAGAGTTTCTTTAATGCTTTCCGTGTTAATATATTTCGACAGTTCTTTCATATTACTACCTATAAATTTAGTTTTTTTATATGAAAAGTCAACAGGGCTATGTTCCGTGTAGAGTATCTGTACTTAACATGTTAGATAATTTCTTAATAGACCTCCTTGGTTTGGAATAACCTAACGAATTCCCTGTTTCTATAGGCTCAACCGCCATCAAACTATGTCTCTGGCGGGCTAGATCTAAACATAAGAAGGCTGCGTCAGCTAAGTCAGGGGATTTCCCAAGCCTAGCTTTGTGTTCAACCTTACTTTCAATCTTCATTCTTAGCGTACCGCCCTTGATCATTTCGTAATTTCTGCCTGTGACCTCCTGTGCTAACTCACCAGTAACTCCAAACAACTGTTTAGTCCTACAAAGTTCTTTGCCAACGAACCATAGTTCTGTTACTCTGTTTACATACAATTCAGCCCCTGTGTATTTAGAATTAGCAGAAACTCTACGATCCGATGCCCGACCACCAAAAGAAACACGAAGAATCTGGTCACTCCACTCTCCTGCGAGTACGTCGCAAAATGGAGCACCTGCCCCTGTTGCGTCTACTGCGATATCCATTGGCTTTATGCCTCTCTTCTCGCACTCGCTCCGCACCTGACGAACAATCTGATAAGTTCGTGGAACCGCTTTGTTGGTGGCATCGTCATTGAGGTGTATAGCTTCATCAAGCTGACACACAAACTGACCATTAGTCGCATAGCCAACATGACCTGTATATAGAATACATCTGTCACCACCATTAGTAAAAGCAGGGTCGAGTCCTGCGATTGGTATTGGTTTATTCTTCCACTCAATCTTACTCATAGCACCGCTACGTGATAGCTCTGCTTCATTGTAGATAGTATCTTCCTCATCACCATCAAAGAAAACAGCACGACACATCCTAAAGTATCCACGAGACTCTTGCCCTAGTAATGCTTTGTCCTCATTGAGCTTATCTACTGTAGGTAGCCAAGGGTAAATCACTTCATTAGCAATTACGTTAGGGCTTCGTTCAGCATCAAAGCGTACATACTCACCGCCCCACTTAGTTCTCCATTGATAATCTGTGTTTGTGTCTACACTATCCCAACCATCTTTAGGTGTTGACCATACACCGAACGCATCAAACCTAGAGTTAGGGTTACTCAACCCTATCATCTCAAACCTTTCGTTTTTAGATAGGTTACTTAGACCTGCTTGTACAATAGCCTCTGATATTTCTGAAAGCTCGTCAGCAATTAGCATTACTCTCTTCTGTTTTATACCAATGAACTTACCTATTGCTTCTTTTGTTTTTGATTTCTCAGCAGCAATCAAAGAAAGACCTGCTCTTTCTATCAAGTTACCTTTCTCCGTAACGTATGCAGCATTACCTATACTATCTCGTATTCTAATTGGTGCTCCTTCTATCACCATTAACAGAGATACAACAGAACCCCATATTCGTTTACGTGCTTCTCGTAGTGTTGTCGATGTCAGCAGTATCAGTGTATCTCTTGGAGCAGCTAACCAGTTTAGTATCCCCCAAGCAGCTAACGTATGAGACTTACCACTATTAGCTGCACCACCTATAGCTATGTACTTGTTACGGATAACCGCTCTGATCATCTCTTCAGCCCAAGGATGTTTCACCATCATAGGCTCTGGCCTATCTGGCCCGTTCCATATCTCGTCACATAACCGCCAGAAGTAATATTCCTTTGCTCTATGTGAATCATGGTTACCTAACCCATACAATAATGCAGTGATTGTATTAGTAGGAGGTATCATCATACCACCTACATCCATCTTCTTTGTTTTGGGATCTATACGTGGTTCGTATGCTTTAGCAGACTTGCTCATATTACTTGAATTTTTATGTAAAAATATTATCTTTAATTGCTTTGCCTAAGAAACAAAATAATTCAGATTTCCTGAATAGAGAAGACGTACAACGTGCATTACAACTCTACAAACAGGATTATAAGTTAACTAATATAGCTGATGAACTAGGAATATCCACGTCTACGCTACGTAGATGGCTAAGAAAAGCAGGGTTCGGCCCTAAGACCGACTCATACGGATCAAATCCAGAGACTAAAAAAGAACAGAGTGCAGACCCAATACAGGAAACATTGGATGATGACCTTAATAAAAAAACTAAAGAAGCAATTAATATAGCAAAGAGAGAAGCAAGATCTGAAGAAGAGAAAGATATACTTGAAATATCAGAAGCACAGACATCTCCTGCCGAAAAGTATCAGACATACGTAGCTGCTGCAGGTATGAGATTGCTTAGAGATTCTATGAAGAATCTAAGACCGCCTAGAACTATCCGTGAGCTTGATCAATTAGATCAAATGATAAGAAGGAACTTAGGACTTAATGAGAAGAAAGGCGGGGGTGTCGGCAAGATGCAAATCGATATAAGTATTTTAAATAATGCCCGTGCTGATAAAGGCAAGGGAGCTATTAAAACAAACCAAGATAATATAATTGATGTCGAACCAGAAGAAACCAAAGACTGAAGAAGATGCAGAGTCCATTTTATTATTATATGCGGGACTTGAGGATGCTTTTGTAGGAACTGTTGATAGATATGGTAGCCCGCCTATCGCTTGTTACTCGAAAGAGATCACTATTTCAGTTTTAAAAAAACAGTTTAATTTATCTACCAAAGAAGCAAATGATAGGTTAGAGTATGAGTACTTACAAAACAATTTTGGCGAAGGTACTCCATGTTTTCTCGAAGACAGAGCGATATAAAAATGTTTCCCGACAGGGAAGTTATTGAGCATCCTACTATTATAATAAGGAAAGAGATTCCTCCTAAAGACTTTACTTTTATAAGTGACTTACTAGTAGGTACTTACTACTTAGTTATACCTAAGACAGCTAAAGAAGTTCACTACCTGCAGCTACTTATAAAAAATGTTGATGTTTTTATACCCGCAGAAGGCGACGGGTTAATCATAACCCGTAAAGCTCTTCAAGGTATATGATCATAGGTATAGACAACGGCTTAGACGGAGGGATTGTAGCCATATCAAAACATACGGGAGATGTTATAGATAAAACCATCATGCCTACTACTCATAGAGCAGGTAAGCGTGAAGTTGAATCACGTGAAATTTACGAGTGGATAATGGGTCTCGAACAATGTGCAGATGATTTCTTAGTCGCTGTCGAGGAACCATTGAAGCATGCTAAGTCTTCGCAAGCTGTACGATCAATGGGTATATCTTTTGGAAAAATTATAGGGGTTTGTGAGAGTAGACAGTGGGAGCATTGTTGTGTGTCAGTCCATAAGTGGCAAAAGTTTATGTTAGGTAATGTGCCTAAAGGCCAAACCAAACAAGCTGCCTTATGGAAAGCAGAGTGCCTAGCACCTGACGAATGTTGGCAGAAGAGTAAAAGAGCTAGTAAAGCACATGATGGCATGATCGATGCGTTCCTTATTGCTAGATATATTAAAGCTAAATCGATTAGTACATAAATCGAATATGTACTATATTAAACCAAGTTAGGCTTTTACTTGGTTTTGCCTAACTAGGGGAGTAAAGGTGTTTGCTTTTTTCCACCTTTACTCCCTGTTCAATTCTTTTCTCTAGACAAGAATCGTTCTGTAATGTATCGGTGGAGGAAATGAAGACCTTATTCGAACGACAAAAAGAAGCGTGTGATTTTTTCTTATCACGACAAGTAGAGAATATAAACACCATAGACAGTAGTGCTGTAGGCACAGGTAAAACTGTAGTAGCTGCACATCTATCTAGAAACTTAGGTGGTGACGTTGCTGTCATCTGCCCTAAAGCAGTCATCCCTTCTTGGGAAAGAGAGTTAAAAGAGACGGGGCTAAAGCCTTTGTTTGTTCTTAACTATGAGAATATCAGAAGAGGCCGTGCTCCGTTTATGAGTAAAAGAGGTAAGAAGATAATGCAGTGGCATCTTCCTAAAGATACTTTGATTCTTATTGATGAGATACATAAGTGTAAAGGAGCCTTCACACAAAACGCTCAACTTCTTATCAGTCTAGTACAGCAAGGCTATCGTGTGCATGGCATGTCTGCAACAGCAGCAGAAGACCCTACTGAAATGAGAGCGTTAGGTTATATGTTAGGTCTTCATAGTTTGAATAAAAGGGATGGTGATTTAAAAACATGGTACGGATGGATGAGTGACAATGGGTGTGCTCCTGATCAATGGAAACAATGGAGGCTTATTAGCAGGAGAAAACTAGACCCACTACGCCAAAGTATATATGGTGTTACTGGACACAAACTAGAGGTCGATGACTTCCCTGATAGCTTTAGAAACAACAGGGTATTCACTGAGAGCGTAGAGTTCTCTGATAAAAAAGCGATACAGAAGGTCTATAGAGAGCTTGAGATTACACCTGAAATAGTAACTCGTTATATTGAAGAGGGTACTGTAGGCGATAGTGAATGGGTATTGGTAAACATTTTACGTGCAAGACAATTAACAGAAGCTATGAAAGTACCTGATATTGCTTCTATGGCAGAGGACTTAGTTGATCAAGGTAACTCTGTAGTAATCTTTGTTAATTTTAAAGACACTGTGAAAGCTCTATGTACACAGCTAAAGTGTAATTCAATAGAAGGCGGTCAGACCATAAAAGCACGTCAACAAATCATTGATGATTTTCAAGATGACAATGAACATGTGCTCGTTGTCAATATCAGTGCAGGAGGAACTGGACTTTCATTACACGATATTAATGGCAAAAGACCCAGAGTTAGTTTAATATGCCCATCGTATTCTGCTAAAGAGTTTGCACAGACGTTAGGACGTATTCACAGGAACGGTGCAAAGTCAGATGCACTACAAAAAATATTAGTCGCTGTAGACACTATCGAAGAAAATGTGATACAAGCTGTTAATAGAAAACTACAAAACCTGAAAGCACTACATGGATAATACACAAACCCAACTGAAATTAGATATAGATGTCGAACCTGTGTTTAAACACAAAACATCAGACAGCGAAGATAAAAAATTAAAATATAATCCAATACCAGAAGATCTAATAGAGTCTGTGTATTATAACAATGGGGATCTTTTCTGGAAGAAAGACATAAGAGCGAATAGATATGTTCACCCTAACAGAAGAAAAGGATGTAAAGCGACCATGATAAAACCGAAGGAGTGGTGTAAAAAACAAAAACGCTGGCATCCAGCTAGACATGTTATTACGTGGAATGTCAATGGTAAGCGTCACAGGTTTTTTGCTTCACGAGTTATAATGGCAATGTTTCGCTATGATGATGTAACTAAGCAAGTTGACCATATAGACCATGACACATTGAATGATAAGCTAAGTAATTTAAGGCATGCGACTCCAAGACAAAATGGCGGTAATACGAGATTACAAAGGAATAACTCTACTGGGTATAAAAATGTAGTTAGAAGAGGGGCAAACCATGTTCGAGTTGTATTCACAGTTAATGGAAAAAAAATTGAAGTGAAAGATGAGTTTGGTCATGCAAGCTGGCCTAACACTAAAGAAGGGCTAGAACACGCTAATAAAGTAGCGACAGCTTTTAGAGAGCAAACATTTGGTAAATTTGCATGTCATGGATAATCAACCAGATCACGGAAGCAGAGGACACGCAGAGTTTAGCCCATCAAGTTTAAAGTATGTTGCAGGTTGTGCAGGATACGTAGGTAGGTCAGGCACTAATGCTGCGGCTGAGAAAGGAACTCGTATTCACGAAGCCCTTGAGATTAAAGATCCTTCTGCATTACACGACGAAGAAGAAGTTGGGATATATGAAGCTATCGTAGCCGATGAAGAAGCATATCTTAATACATTTTCTAATGGTGAAGAATATAAAGAGTACAACGAGATTCAAGTAGATATCCAATTAGATGGTACAGCTACGTGGGGGACGTGTGATAAGTTTGTTAAGCTTGATGATCAGGCAGTGATGATTGATTACAAGACTGGTATTAGCCAGATAGATGAACCAAGAGATAACTGGCAAGCTATAGCCTATACGATTGGGGCTTTCCAAGCACATACAGAAGTAAATGTAATTGACTTTGTTTTCTTCATACCAGTGAGAAATCAAACGCTAACAGGTAAGTTCACACGAGAAGAAGTCCCTGACTTAATTAAGAAGTTAAGTAAAATAATTAAGAGAGGCGAGAAGATAAGACCTAAATGGAATAATGGTACGCCTGATCTATATGATCTTAACCCCACTGTAAACTGTAGATTTTGTACATATGAAGATACATGCCCTGCCTTGGGCGGTTTGGCAGTGGAAGTTGCATCACGAGTTGCTGACGATGCATTACCTAAAGGAGATATAGATGACCCTGATGATCCCGCAACTATTGAGCACTTGTATGTTGTATCGAAGATAGTTTCTAATTGGGCAGATAGAATTAAATCTAAAGCAATGGAGATGGCAAAGGAAGGTGTTGAGTTTCCTACCCTCAGACTTAAATCAATGGGTGCTCCTAAGAAATGTAAAGATAATATGAAGTTCGCCAAACTTGCCCAAGAGTACGATTTAGACAAAGAGGAATTATTAAATATCGTTAATATTCCAATCACAAAGATTGCAAAAGCAGTAGGAGACACAGCACCTGATGGTGAAAAAAGACAGAAGACCCAAGAATTTCTTGACGCTGCTCAAGATCTCGACATTGTAGCCAATTCCGACGTGCGTTATACGCTGTCCTAAAAACAAATAAATATAAAACAGATAAAACATATATGAGTACTACACTAAAAAAACAAAAGAAAGAAGAAATCCAAGCAATACCAGAAGCACCAAAACTTGAGTTCTCAGCAGAGGACATGAATGCGCCAAGACTTAATGTCGTACAGGCTCAGTCAAAAATAGCAGGAGAGACTGGTGCTCTTGTAGTAGATAAACTTCATACACTTATTCTACATGAAGAGGAATGCAAAGCTGTTCCTATCAAAGTACAAAAAGGATGGAGAGAAGATACACCATTCGGCCATGCAGAAATGCCGTCAATGGTTTTTTCAGAAAAAGAAGCAGAGGAACTGAAGAAAACATCAGAGTGGCCTATAGTGGCTTTTGCTGAAATCATGTTTCTCTTTCCAAAAGGCGATAACGAAGAAGACGATACATATCCATATGCAATAGGCGATGAGTTTTATGCAATGGGGAAAATTAATGTAGCTAAAGATGCTTATAAACATACGTTCAAAAGACTTGCTACATTTTCTGCTTTCAATCCTGAAGCACCTCTGTGTGAAAAGTATTGGAAGTTTAAAACTGAGTTGCTAACTAGAGGAATGAATAGTTGGTTTGTCCCAAGTATCACACCAACTACAGAAAGTACTCCTGACGAAATCAAAATATTCGCTGCTAGACTTTCTTAATATGATTCACAAAGACAAAATAATTGGTCATATTACAAGCGAGATATCTCAATTAGAAAATCTAATAAAAGATATAGGCGAAAAAACAGAGCAACTTGTTGATCAACAAGAGCACTGTAAAGAACTCCTACAAGGATTTAGATGGTATCTATCATATCTAAAAGGAGAAAAGATTGATATTCCAGACCAACAGATTGATCTGGAAATCGAGTAAAACAAAGCATCCATTGGCTTTGTTCATGTGAGGGGAACCCACCTGTACGATAATCATATCGTGGGGGTATGAGTACAGGTGGGTTTATCATGTACAGAAATGAATACTATGAATACTTTTGCAATAGACTTTGAAACTTATTACGATAAAGAATGTTCAATCAAAACATTAGGAGCGGTAGGTTATTTTAATCATCCATTGTTTGATGCCTATATGGTATCTGTTGTCGGTGATGAAGGTACTAGCTTTGTAGGTGACCCTAGAGATTTTGATTGGCAGATAATAAAAGGTCAGAGAGCGGTAAGTCATAACGCTCCATTTGATCAGAGCTTATACCTACATGGCGTTCAAATGGAGTGGTGGAACCCTGTAGAATATGCGGAGTGGTTATGTACTGCTGATTTAGTTGCGTACTGCGGCTTACCAAGAGCATTGAAGAACGCTTCTGCTGAACTATTTGAACTAGAAATCTCTAAGGAGACAAGGGATAACATGTTAGGTAAGCGTTGGGAGAACATGACTAAAGAGTTTAAGAAAGAAGTTTCTGAGTACGCATTGAAAGACTCAGAGCTTTGTCTGCAGATTTGGCAAACATTAGAAGATAAGTGGCCTGAGACAGAGAGAAACATTAGTTGTCTTAACAGAACCATATCGCAGAGAGGGTTGCCTATAGATACTGAAGAACTTCGAAGACAGCTAGAGAATATTAATACTAATTTATTTGAAGCGGAGAACTCTATCCCTTGGATCAATGACGCTCCTACCTTATCAAGAAAAGCTTTTAATAATGAATGCCGTAAAATGGGCTTGGAGCCGCCTGTCAGTCTAGCTATGACTGATGAAGACGCTAATAAGTGGATTAAGATACACGGGCAGAAGTATAAGTGGATCGGAGCAGTAAGAGATTTCAGAAGAATTAACTCTCTTAAAAGGAAGCTAGAAAGTTTCAACCACGCCACCATGTCTGATGAAAGATACTATGGTAATATTATGTATTGGGGAGCGTCTACTGGCAGGTTTTCAGGAGGGGGTGGGAATCTTAACTTACAAAACTTACCTAGAGGAGAGATGTTTGGAGTTGATCTCCGTAAACTCATATCTTCAAAACCAAATAAGAAACTCATTGCGGTTGACCTCTCTCAAATTGAAGTTCGTACCTTATGTTGGTTAGCAAAAGATACAGACACTCTGGAAGAAATAAAGTCATGTGACGACATATACGAAGCATTTGCTATTAGGTTTGATGTTTGGAACGCTTCTAAAGGAGTGCTAAAAGACAAAGACCCTCAGTTGCGTCACTTAGTTAAAACGATTGTCTTAGGTTGTGGCTACGGAGCGAGTGCTAATAAGTTTGCATTGATAGCAGGTATTCCTCTCAAAGAAGCAGAACAAGCTGTTAGTATGTACAGAAACAAAATGAATAAAGTTGTTGGACTATGGAACGGTTTACAACGAAGAATGCACATTGCATACACTACAAGGACTAACTTTGAAGTTCCTCTGCCCTCTGGACGATCTATAAATTATGGTAGGGTCGAGGTAGCTTTACAAAATAACCGTAGAACATATGTAGCTAGAGTAGCTAAAGGAACGAAGAAAATACCTGTCAGACTTTGGGGAGGTTTGTTAGCGGAGAATGCTTCTCAAGCATTAGCGAGAGATGTGTTCTCAGACATGCTTCTAAGAATAGATGAAGCGGGTATTAAAACAATTTTCCACGTACACGATGAAGTTGTCGTGGAGACAGATGAAGACAAAGCAGAGGAGACTCTTGAAAAGATAATATCTATAATGAGCACTCCCCCTAGTTGGATTGAGGATATCCCACTAGAAGCTGAAGGAAAAATACTAACACGATACGAAAAATAAAATGCAATACCGATATCTTAAAAACCTAAAAGAACAAAAGGCGTATAAGTTTACAGACCCCCTACAAGTACAGAAGAAGAAACCGAAGTTTGCGAACAAAGCGAAGTATAGGGAATGGTGTGCTGATAATGATACTGACCATGTATTCTATAGTATGGTCGAAGGAGATAACCCAAACCTTCGGGTGCAGGGAGACAACCCACCTAACTTTGTTTTTGGTGTAGTGGCAGACTATGATGCGCCAGTTGATTGGGATCTAGCAATGAAAATAATTAAGACTCAGTGTAAAGATCATCTTCCCACTTGGATGAGCAAGACGCAATCTGGATATATAAGATTGGTGTGGGAACATGAAAAGACCCCTACCTCTAAAGAAAGATACACTCCTTACATGAATATTATGTGTAATGAATTAAGTCTAGAACGTATCTTTGCTGGGTTCGATAGGTCATCTCTTAAAGCTAATCAGTACTTTGAGCTAGGTGAAGATTGGGTGCGTATTGGTGATCCTTTAGATAATTCATTAATACAAAAAGCAATACTCAAAGCGGCTATGTCCAAACCGCCTCAAAGTTCCGAGACTTCAATACCTATGGAAGTCGTTGGCAAAGAAGTTATGAAGAAGTTTCCCAACAGATGGTTAGGTGAATTCACAGAGGGTGAAAGAGGGCCATTGTTCTGGATAGATGATGGTATTGAAAGAGAAGGATGTGCAATTACTAAGGACGGTATGCTTTGTTTCTCTGATAGAGCAGGTAAAGACTTTGTTCCTTGGAAAGAGATACTTGGGTCTAAGTTTGTGAAGGACTTCGAAACAGCTAAGTTAGGGGACATACTAGATAACTACTGGTTCAACGGTACTAAGTTTTTTAAATTACTACATGGTACTGCTGTAACGATACCAAAAGAGCTGTTAATTTTAGAGCTAAGAAATTTAGGTTTTACAGTAGATAAAAAAAAGAAACCAATATCAGAAGTAGAAGCAGCCGTCATATCTATATGTAATGAAAATAGAATAGACGAGATAGCACCTATAATATGGTCTAAAGAACGTGTAGTTCAGACAAACTCTAATAGAATCTTAAACTCTCAAAACATACACCCCATCGAACCTGCTGATAACGGTGATAAAAAGAACTGGAAGTTCATCGATAAATGGTTAAGTAACTTCTTTGTAGATGAGGATATCCCAACCATTTACTACTTTAACGCATGGATGAAAAGGTTCTATGAATCCGTATTGCATAGAACCCCGATGCAAGGGCAAGGGCTAATAATCGTAGGGCCAACAGGCAGAGGTAAAACTTTATTAGCGAGAAGAGTTATAGGAGCACTTGTCGGTGGGTACTCTGACGCTTCTGAATATGTGTCGGGGCAAACTGCTTTTAACAAGGAACTAGCTAGAGTTCCTTGTTGGTGCGTCGATGACACGAAAAGTGCTGCAAGCTACCAAGAACAAAGAAAGGCCACTGAGAATTTCAAAATGATAGTCGCAAACCCAGACATATCTTATATGGCTAAGTATTGTGATGATATAAGTATACCTTGGAGTGGTCGTATTGTACTTACTCTTAATATGGACGCTAACTCACTTAGCGTCATTCCTTCTCTTGATTCAAGCAATAGAGATAAAATTATGGCTGTGAGAATCAGGGAGGATGCGCTATCTAAGTTCCCTCCAAATGATGAACTAGAGGCAATCATCTTGGAGGAGTTACCTTTTTACGCAAAATACTTACTAGATTGGAATCCTCCAAAAGAAATAATGGGAAAGTCACGCTATGGAGTTAAGTCTTTTATTGATAAGGAGATTGCATCTGCTGCTTATGATAACTCAAGTAGAAGTAGTGTTGTTGAAGTAGTCGAGTTCTTAGCTAGAGGAGCAAGAGAGTATGTGAAACCAGAAGACGGTATTTGGACAGGTCTTCTAGGAGACTTGATAGCTGCAGTAGAGTCATTTAACGGGGGAAGGACGTACGGCTGTAGTAACAAATCAGAGTTTGTAAGAAGGGGTCTACTCATAATTGAAGAAGCTTGTAAGACTAATAAGCATATAAGACCCGTCAAATCTTTAGGCAGAGGAGGAGGAAAACTTTGGCAAATTGACATTTCGGAAAAGTACGATATAAATAAAATAATAGATAATGAATAGACAAGAAATCGAAAACTTTATTGAAATCCAGTGTCCTGACCACAGTGTTGTCCTAGCTGATGACTTGGATGAAGCATTCGTAGGTATTGATTCAGAAGACGAAAATCCTAGAGCTGTATACTCTATAGATAAATGTATAGAAATACTATCTGAGGATATGTCTAAAGAAGAAGCGTCAGAATATTTCTGGTATAACGTAGCAGGAGCTGGCGGTGAAGGGTCTCCTTTGTTTATATACACACCTATAAAAGAAAAAGACGAGAGCCCTTACTCTTAACCTAAGAATATTCTTTAGGATCGTTAAGTTCAGATATTGCAGTGTGATATCCCGAAGCTTTATACATAAACCCATGCTCATCTTTGTCTCCTCTATTCATAAAAGAAGCGATACTAAAATATTTAGTTGTAGGCAACCACCCAAGTATCCATACAAACATTAGGTCTTTTCTAACACGGGTGAAAAAATGAACGTCATTGTCAGGGATTTTACTCTTAGGAGTGTTGACTGAAACGATATATTCAGGTTTAGGTATAGAACTACAAGTTTTAGATTTTATCTCTATCCTTTTCTTTTTGTGTTCAAGATCGTGAGTAAATAAGTTATCTCCTACGTACTTACTTTTACTAATAAATTTATTAACAGCTATCTCCCCAAGGCATCCTGTCATTCTACCCATCCCCTTAGTGAATGAATTAGGCAAAACACCCATTGCTGTAGCTCTTGTATGAGCTAAAGAAATATCATCGCTTGTAGGTTTATATAAAACAAAAGACCCACTCTCGCTGAATTTACTCATGATCTATTTTTTTAAGGAATGTTTCCCAAGCAGGAAAAAATATTTCTTCCATACATCGAACAACAGCTTCTTGATCGTAATTCTCAAGCCAGCCTACACCACTTATTAATAAACTGGCTTCCATCATTTCATGTCTGATGGTGTTAATTAAATTTTTACTTTTGAGGCTTTTGTTTATCTCAATAGTCTTCTTATCGTGGAGGTATAATCCGAAGTCAGGACTATCCCCATTAAAAGGAACTAACTCAAGTTTAACTCTTTGACCTGCAATCGATATAGATTTAGGGAGTTGCACATTACCACCTTTCTGAAAGCTCCTTGTAAAGCTCTATACCAGAAGCGATTGAAGTTGCCATGCCTTCCATACTCTTTAGAGCTAGATCAAAATCCTCCTCATTACTACCAAAAAACGGTTCTGCGATTACGGCTGGACAATGAGTCAGTCTTAGAAAACCAGCCCCTCTACTACCTTTCCCTTTCTCTTTAATGCCTCTACTACGTAACTTTGGGAAACAATCCTCAAAAGAATCTCTTAAAGCTCTGGCAAACAATCTGCCTTTTTCTGATGTTTTCCAGTACAACCACTCATGTCCTGTAGCTGAAGGAGTCGCTGCGTTAAAATGAAGCTCTATAGCTGCGTCAACACCATCAGATCGAAGTGTTTTAGCTAACCACTTCATAGCACTCCAGTAATTACTTCCTTTATATGTCGAATAAACCTTATGGGGTATATTCATATTAGCTGAAATAATATCAGCTAACTTAGAATTGTAGTCCCATTCAGTGACTCCAGTTACAGAGGCAGCTCCTGAGTCATTTGGTCGGCTGTGTCCCACGCAGATTGCTATCATTACCTATTATTATAGCACGTCTGTAGGAAAAATCACTGTGGAACTTTTGACCACGCCCCATAAGATTACCCTCTACAAATGGATAATCGTAGCCTTTTATAAGGCTAATTGTAGGTGGATCATATATTGCGCTTTCGTTCAATGCTGAGTCGCCCGCTAAGTCTTTCAAGACGCAGCTTGGCAGTAGGGCTACCATCAGCAGCAAGGCGATCAACTTCATCTTCAAGGTCATATACGTATTTCCGTTGTTTAGACCTAGTATAATTCACATAAGCCTCTAACGCTAATACTATTATACGAAAAAAATGTTTCACATTAACTATACATTGACCTACGGGCTTTTTTTAAAGCCGTTCTTCTATCCGTAGAAGAGTTACGTCTTTTGTTTTTTTTAGAAGATGTCTTATTTGTTTCTTTAGAACTACCGTAACTAGATTTCATTATTTCTTTTTAGATAAAATTGACCATATAACACCCACAAGAGTGACTGCTGCTGACACACCAGTAGTAACTTCCTCGCCAGAAGCCATACCATTTTGTGTCATAAAACCACCACCGAAAGTTAACATGTGACGAATAATCCCTAATATTGCTTGTTTATTCATTTCTTTTTCTTAATTAAATTATATAAAGTTATTATAGCTACAGTGATACCTAAGAGTCCTCCAACGACTTGAATACCCCATTGGATAACTTCCGCATACGGAATCGTGACTGCTATCAGAGAGCCAGTCACTCCTGTAACACCTTTAGCTACTATTTCGCTATTGCTCATAAAGCGAGCAATATACCACAATTACTCAATAATACCAAACTCCTTGGCGTAGGACTCAGCAGCTTTCTCAATAACCCACTTCATGTAGTCTTTATCTTCTGTAAAGCCTTCATCATCAATCATGGGTGGAAGGTCTGGAGTACCTTCAGTATAGTCAGGGTTATCAATTAGAGGTTCGCCAACTGCTTCTACATAATCGGGATTCTCAATCATTGTCTCCCCGACAGCC